>JACCDY010629998.1_pt1 | contig 10800 bp, 10 predicted proteins | sample 7446391 | NCBI WGS metagenome assembly JACCDY01 (sample SAMN15323451, study PRJNA562643) | freshwater metagenome | isolation source: river surface water | place: USA:Blue River Watershed | collected 2017-08-18
ACAGGCGAAGCTAGAAGAACTCGTTCGTTACCGAAACAACTGCCTTCGCGTTTTTCTGTGCGTCTTCTTCGCTCAATGTCGGTCCAAAATCACCAGTCATACTGACGCCCTTCGGACCCTGGAAAGATTTTGTCCAATTAGCTCCGGTGCCGCCGAATACGGCTTCAAGCAATGGTTTGTCACCTGTGTAACCACAGAGGCAGTCCAACTCAAGTAGGGGTAGCCCTACGAGGGTGGCATACTTCGCGCGAACATCTCCATCGTGTCCGGTTCCAGGACCGATGCGGAAGTAGTCCTGGTGATACCAAATAACAAACTGCGGCTTGACGAGTTCGCCAAGTTTCACAACACCTTGTACCTCTGGTTCACTTGCGCTGTCAGAACCCGAATACTGCCACGATCCTGGTTTGCCAATTTTCTGCCAGTTGCCGGGAAAGTTTCTGTTGAGGTCTACGCCGTTGGCGTTTTGTCGTGTTCGTAGTTGCTGGCCATCTGGATTCATAGAGCGCACTAACCAAAGGTCAATGTTTCCTTCAAGAGGCATGTCGCGAAGAATGTCAACAACTCGGTTTCCAACAAATTCGTCACCGTGGATGCAACCGATCACCAGCACTCGCGCGCCATCGCTGCCACTTTGGCGACGATAGAAGGTGAGTGGAACACCTTGAACTGAGCGACCAAATTCAATATCAGTATTTAGAGGAACTTCACCAAACTTGTTAAACCATCCTGGTTCGGCTGGAGCATCTGGATTTGCGGTGTCGGTGTTTGCATCGCCGCTTGATTCCGAGCTGTCGGAGCCACCAGTGAGAAGTTTTGCTCCTTGGTAGAGCACGCCAGCAGACAGCACACCAAGTGCAATAGATTTTGCGGAAAGATCACTGAGAAAGTTGCGTCGAGAAATCAGTTCGGTCTCTTCTTCGAACTCTGTGGTTTCAGCAGTCTCTGTTGGGGCAGATTCAACTACGGGAATTGGTTGCGTATTCTGCAAGACATCAGACTGAGCAACTGCAGGCGAAGATGTGAATGAAGCACGACTTCCAGAGTTTTCGGTATCCACCCGCCATGTCTGGCCCGCTTCATCGGTGTATGAAAGAGCAAGAATTTTCGTGCGCGCCTGCGTGGCTGAAATTAACCCGCTATCAAATTGGGCGCACGTTTCCTGATACACGCGATTCATGCGAGCGAACTCTTCGTCAAGGCTCGGGGCAGTCTCAACTTGCTTAAAGGAGGCTCGTTTCCCTGACTTCTTTGGATCAACTACCCAGGTGCGGCCTTGGCTGTCCGTTGCACGTAATCCCAAAATGGTGGTGCGGGCGGTTTCAGAGGAAATCTCGTTGTTGTCGAACGCCTCGCATGTTTCGATGTAGATGCGGTTCAGGCGTTCTAGCTCTGGGGGAAGTGGGGGCGTAGAAGGCATGTTCTCCACGACTTTAGTGCAGTAATCATTTGGTCTCTGCTTGTACAGCATTAAGAAAGTGGTCTAATGTACGCAATACGGGAGAGTGTCCGTCATGCGGACAATCTGTCGGGGCCCAATCAATTTCATTCAAAACCATTGCCAAGGAGACTGCACATGTCTGCAACTGACTCACCAACACGACTTCATCACACCGCATATTTGTCAAAAGATCTTGAAGCCACTCGTGCGTTTTACGAAGACCTAGTAGGTCTTCCGCTTGTTGCAACCTGGTCTGAGACCGATGAACTGTTTGGTGCAGAGCGCGTATATTGCCACTGCTTCTTCGGCATGCCAGATGGAAGCGCGCTTGCCTTCTTCCAGTTTGCAAACAAGTCCGACCAGGATTTGTTTGACCCAGAACTCACACCGTCGCCGTTCCGTCACATTGCATTGAACGTTTCTGCAAAAGCACAAGATGAAATTTTTGCTCGTCTGCAAAAGGCGCAGTGGAAGCCAGAAGGAACATATGTGCTCGAGCACGGTTATTGCCGCTCGCTGTACACCGAAGATCCAAACGGCATGTTGTTGGAGTTCACCGCAGATGCTCCTGGTGCAGAAAAGATCAATGCTGCTCGTAAGGAAGATGCGCACGCAACGCTTAAGCGTTGGCTCGCGGGCGATCACACCAGCAACAACACCTACCGCTAGAACGGAAGCACCCCCTACAACATGGCCAAGTCGTCGATCGTTCTTGTCCATGGATCATTCTTCTCATCATGGACGTGGATGCCAGTAATTGAACGGCTGAACGTTCATGATGTTGATGTATCTGCAATTGATCTTCCGCTTACATCGTTGGCGGGCGACGCTGATGTGCTTCGTGCAGCAGTTGCTAAAGCATCCAAGGTTGGCCCAGTGACGGTGGTGTGCCATAGCTATACAGGTATCACCGCTTCAGTGGGCGGGCATGGTGCGCAACACATCGTGCACATCGCTTCACGTATGCCGGCAATTGGAGAGTCGCAATCGGAACTAAACAAAGACTGGGGTAACCCAGACTTTCGCTCTTGCTTCGAGTTTGCTGAAGATGGAACGATGTCGTTAACAGACGGCGCTGACGCTTTTCTGTTCAACCGGAGTCCTCGCGGCTTGTCCCGATATGCGATGGATAATCGCAGGTCAATGAAGAGTGAAATTCCTGCGATTCCAATTGAAAATCCTGCTTGGAAGAGCATGAAGAGCAGTTATCTCGTATGCACTGATGATCGCGCCGTCAAGTTAGAGCAACAACGTCTGCGAGCATCTTGGGCGGACTATTCAATTGAAATGGATTGTGATCACTCACCATTTTTCTCAGCACCAAAGCAAACAGCAGATTTCATTCTTGAAACCCACCTTGCAGTGGTTGGTGGTTAGTGGTGAATCAGGGTGCCAGTGGACGAGTGGTTGGTAAGAGTGCCATGTTTGCAAAGTCGGAACTAATTGCTCCTGCTGTGCCGAGCAGCAGTGGCAAATGGTCCTTCTTCAACACAGCGATGGATGTCTCTGCCGCGTTTACTGTCACGTTGACTGCAGCAATCGTGCGGCCAGATGCATCACGAACCGGCGCAGCGATGGAGCGAATGCCGAATGACAGTTGTTCATCGGACATTGCCCATCCACGCTTGCGTATTTCGACAAGCGATTCATCCAGCTCTTTGCGAACAAACTTCAGTCGAGGCACAACGTCGGACTCTGAAGGAATCTTGAGTACGGCATCGAGTTCTTTGGCAGACAAATCTGAAAGCAGCACGCGACCCATGCTTGTTGCATATGCGGGAAACCGAGTGCCGATGTGCACCGACATGCCGATGATCTTGGGAACTGGAACGCGCGCTGTGTACACGATGTCGCTACCAACAAGTTGCGACATGGAGCTTGATTCTTTGGTTTGCTCAACGAGTGCTTCTAGGCGTGGACGCGCGATGTCCCACATACCTTGCGCGCTGATGTATGCGGTTCCAAGTTCCAAAACTTTTGGTGTGAGCATGTACATGCCATTAACTGCACGTACGTACCCAAGCGATTCAAGAGTCAATAGCAATCGGCGAGTAGTGGGGCGAGCAAGTTTGGTTGCAGCAGCAACTTCGCTAACCGACAGCGCCAAGTGTGAAAGCGAAAACGCGCTAATGACCTTCAGGCCGCGCGCAAGTGCTTCGACAAAATCTGGTTCGTTTGGTTTTGGTCTCATACAAGGTTCCTTGCCTCAACTGTGGCACAAACAATTGACTCAACAAGAAAGGCCCCTCATTCATGACAACAACTAATGGAACAGCAAGACCACTAGAGGGTCTATTGGTTGCCGACCTTTCCCGAGTGCTCGCTGGGCCGTATTGCACCATGTTGTTGGCAGACATGGGTGCCACGGTGATAAAGGTGGAAAGCCCTGCGGGTGACGACACCCGTACGTGGGTTCCGCCTACAAAGGGCGATGTCGCTACGTATTACATGTCGATTAATCGCAATAAAAAGTCCATCGTTCTCGATTTCGGGAAAGAAGAAGACCTTGTTTTGGCTCGCGAGTTGGTTCAGCGAGCAGACATTTGCGTAGAAAACTTCAAAGTAGGTGGCTTGAAGAAGTTTGGATTGGACTACGAGTCAACCTCAAAATCAAACCCAGGTCTCGTGTACTTGTCGATCTCGGGGTTCGGCACAGACAAAGGCGCAAAGCTTCCGGGCTACGACTTGATCGTGCAGGCAGTTTCTGGGCTTATGAGCCTGACGGGCGAGCCAGATGGCCCGCCGTTTCGTGCAGGAATTTCGGTGTTTGACGTAATGGCTGGCTTACACGGAACTATTGGTGTGCTCGCCGCATTGAACGAGAAGAACAAAACTGGCAAGGGTCAACACGTTGAAGTGAACTTGTTGTCATCGGCCATGTCGGGCTTGGTGAATCAAACCGCTGCGTACACACTTGCCGATGTGGTTCCATTCCGCATGGGCAATGCGCATCCAAGTTTGTTCCCATATGAAGCATTACCGACTAAAGATCGCGACCTCATTATTGCTGCAGGTAACGACAAACAATTCCGTGCGCTGGCCAAAGTGCTGGGTATTGAACATGTGGCTGATGACCCACGTTTCAAAATCAATGCTGACAGAACAAAGAATCGCGAAGAACTTCGTCCTCTGTTGCTTGAGCAACTTGCCAAATGGAACTCAGATGATTTGTTCTACGCGCTAAACGATGTCGGTGTGCCATGTGGGCCAATCAACTCCATTGGTGATGGTGTTGAGCTCGCAGAAAAACTTGGTCTTCGCCCGCGAGTTTCCGTTGGCGAGGGGGATCGTCAAGCAGACTTGGTGCGGAACCCAATTACGTTCAGCAATGGTGAACTGAGTTACACGATGCCTCCACCGCATCTTGGTGAACACACCGAAGAAATTCGCAACTGGCTTTCTACAAAGGGGTAATGATGACGACAAAGCAAACATACAAAACCGGTCTTGGAACTTCGGATGCCGACAGCATCACGCTGTTAGGACACGACCTTGCAACTGAAATTCTTGGCAAGTATTCCTTTGGTGAGTTGTCGTACTACTTGATTACCAAGCGTCGCCCGACGCCTGGACAGTTGGTCATGTTTGAGGCTGTGCTTGCATCACTTGCTGATCATGGATTTACTCCAACTGCAATTGCAGCGCGACTCACGTACGCAAGCGCTCCAGATTCGCTGCAAGGCGCACTTGCTGCTGGACTTCTTGGTGGAGGCTCGCGATTTTTGGGTGTCACCGAAGACTGTGCGCATTTCCTTGCACGTGAGTTGAAGGAAATTGGCGATGCGCCAACAACTCAAGAGGGATGGGATGCTGCTGCGTTGAATGCAGTGCAGAAGCAGCGCGACATTGGCAAGTTCGTTCCAGGACTTGGTCACCCAGTTCATAAGCAAGGCGATCCGCGTACACCAGTGCTGATGGCAATGGCCCGTGAACAGGGATTATTTGGCTCGCATCTTTCGCTGTTCGAATCAATTGGGCGTGTGCACTCGCAAGTGCTTGGCAAAACGCTCCCACTAAATGGCGCGGGCGTATGCGGAGCGGTCTTGGCAGATGCTGGCATACCCATGGGTGTCATGCGCGGGGTGGCACTGCTTGCGCGTTGTGCAGGATTGTTGGGGCACTTGGTCGAAGAGCAGACAGACCCAATTGGTATCGACGTGTACATGAACGTCGACCGCAATATCGACTACCAACCACCCAAATAGCCCGCATTCATTCGGGTATCCCTCAAAAGCGGATTGCTCAATATTGAGTCCGCCCTGTGGTAATTTGTCCGTTAGTCGGACAAATCGCCGACATGAACATATGGGGGTAATTCATAATGGGAAATTCACTTGCGCCTAGCGCCTCACAGCGTTGGCACAAATGGGTTGAAGCTCATCCAGTAGGCGGCCTTGCCGTCATCGGTTTGATCGCAACCCAACTCGGCACGTACTTCGGTTACGTGTTTCCAGCGTTCGGTCTTCCGACGCTTCCTTGGCCAATGTATAACGGTGCTTTGGCGCTCGGTATCAATGGCCCAAGCTGGGGTAGCTACTTCAACGCAGACTTCACCATTGCTGGTACGAATGCTGGTTGGTTGTTCTTCTCAGGACAGGCACTTCACTTCGTAAACGGCATCGTGTTTGCGATGTTGTTCGGCATTTTTGCTCACAAGCAAATTCCAGTGAAGGGTCACGTTGCTAAGGGACTTATCTACGGAATCATCATGACCATCATCAGTGCTGGCGTGCTTGTTCCTTATGCATATGTTGCTGAGCAGGGTTATGGTCTTTTCTTGATGGACGGACCAGATGGTTGGAAACTTCCATTCGGCATCTTGGTATGGCACCTCATTTATGGTGGCATGATCGGAATGCTCTATCAGCCAAAGGACGACAACTAGTCATCCACCGCGTAAGCGGAACGAATTAGCAAAAGCCCGGCTCAGTGAAAACTGGGTCGGGCTTTTGTGTTTTCTGAATTACTTAAACAAACGCTTGGCGGCGAGCTCTGAACCTTGCGCAAGTGATGCAAGTTTTGCAAACACCACATCGGGGTCGATGGTGGTAGTGCCGACGTGAACCGAGAATCCACAGTCAACTCCCGCAAGCAAACGATCTGGTTCAACCACTTCACCCCAACGCTCTAAGCGTTGAGCAACGACTTCAGGATGTTCGATGTAGTTGGACTGTGGCTCAATGACGCCTGGACAGATGAACTTGTCTTTCGGAACACCAAGTTCTTTCATGACTGCCCATTCGTGCGAGTGACGTGGGTTAGCACCTTCAAATAACACTGTTTGAGGTTTTGCTGTCCACACAATGTCGATGATGTCGGCAATGGAAATGTCGTGGTGATGCGGTCCGGGGTAGTTGCCCCAACACAGATGCATGCGTAGTTGTTCAACTGGAATGTTGCGAACGGCGTGGTTTAGTGCCTCAATGTTGGTGCGGATCGTTGCGCGGAACTCTTCCTTGGTTTGTTTTGCATATGCACTGTGACGACCCATTGCCAAGTCGGGGCAGTCCACCTGTACTACTGCTCCTGCTGCCGCAATCGCTTCATATTCAAAGCGCATCGCTTCGGCAATTGCAAACACGTATTCTTCGCGTGTCTTGTAAAACTCGTTTCCGAAGAACAGTGACACAACGCCAGGTGACGCGGCGCTTGTGAAAATTTCTTGATGATTGTTTGCTGTTGCGGCACGACGCAATTCGGTCATGTCTTTGACTGCGGCAGATTTATCAATGACTTCAATAGGAGACGTGCAAGCTGGGGCACTGCGCTTGCGCCTGCCTGGGTTTCCTGCAACGGCTTCGGCGCTGCGTGGGAAGTCCACAAGGTCTTCAAAGAAATATGACTGCACCGATTCGCCGGTGAAACCCGAGAGTCTGTCTTTTACGTAAGTTGCATACGAGGGCTTGGACATTTCACCGTCATTGATAATGGTCACGCCGGCTTCAACTTGGTTGCGTACCACCTCGTCAATTGCGCTTGAAACTCGCTGGTCCAATGCTGTGGCATCAACCGGGATTCCGTCGCCCACAGCCCACATGATCTGAATTAAATCATCGGGACGGGGGAGGCTTCCCGTGTGAGTGGATGGAATGGAGTGTGTAGCGCGACTCATGAATTGCTCCTTTGCGATATGGGACAAACACTACGAGATTCCCACCGCGAACCCGAATGCGGGGTTGGCTCTGACTGTCAGGAAATCTAACTAAGCGTGTAATTTGTACCTATCTTCAACGAAAGGTTTGACATGACCACTTACTCACAGGTGTACATCGACGGTCAATGGGTTGCTTCAACAGGAACCGGATCTATTTCGGTTTATGACTCAACAAACGAGCAAGTAATGGCAACCATTCCTGAAGGCACAGCAGACGATGTGAAGAAAGCCGCAGCTGCCGCAAAAGCGGCATTCAATTCATGGAGCGCACTGACGCCATCGGAACGTGCCGAGTACCTAAACAAGATCGGCGACGCGTTGGCAGCTCGAATAGATGAGATTGGATCGGTCATTTCGCGTGAGACGGGAATGAACAAACCATTTTCGAACATGATTCAGGTTGGTCTTCCAATCAATTCATTCAAACAAGCAGCAGCGGTCGCGCAATCATTTGAATATGCGCGTCAGATTGGCAGTTCAAGTGTGGTGCGTGAACCAGTAGGTGTTGTTGGTTGCATCACTCCGTGGAACTACCCATTGCACCAGATTTCGGCAAAGGTTGCATTCGCTATGGCAGCAGGTTGCACCGTGGTGTTGAAGCCAAGTGAAGTTGCTCCAGTTGACGCCTTCATGTTGGCAGAGATTATTCATGACGCAGGTTTGCCTAAGGGCGTGTTCAACTTGGTAACCGGCACCGGTCCTGTAGTGGGCGAAGCAATTGCGGCAAGTGCCGACATTGACATGGTGTCGTTCACAGGTTCAACACGTGCAGGTAAGCGCGTCGCTCAAGTTGGTGCAGAGACCATTAAGAAGATTGCACTTGAGTTGGGTGGTAAGAGCGCAAACATTATTTGTGACGACCTCGACGAAGCAACATTTGCAAAAGCAGTCATGGGTGGCGTTGGCAAAGCATTTTTGAACAGTGGTCAAACCTGTTCAGCTCTCACTCGAATGTTGGTTCCACGTACCCGTCTTGCAGAAGCAGAAAAGTCAGTTGTTGCTGCAGCAAGTGGAATGAAAGTGGGCGACCCGTTTGCTGAAGGCTCAAACCTTGGACCATTGGCATCCGCTGCACAGCGCGATCGTGTGCAGTCGTACATCAACAAAGGTATTGAAGAGGGTGCAAAGTTGATCTTTGGTGGACCAGGTGCTCCAGAAGGACTCACAACGGGTTACTACGTAAACCCAACAGTGTTTTCAGAAGTGAAGAACTCCATGGCAATTGCTCAAGAAGAAATTTTTGGACCAGTGTTGGTGGTTATTCCTTACGACACTGTCGATGATGCGGTGAATATTGCAAACGACAGTGTGTATGGGCTTGCCGGTGCAGTGTTCTCTGCCGACAAAGACAAGGCCATTGGTATTGCTCGACGTATGCGCACCGGTCAGGTGGAAGTGAACGGCGGTGCGTTTAACCCGAATGCTCCGTTTGGTGGATACAAGCAGTCCGGAATTGGCCGCGAGTTGGGTGAATACGGTTTCGAAGAGTTCTTGCAAATCAAGAGCCTGCAGCTCTAATTTCTCAGACTTCAGGCAACAGATAACTGGCGCGCTCGGAGGGACTCGAACCCCCAACCCTCTGATCCGAAGTCAGATGCTCTATCCATTGAGCTACGAACGCTGGTAGTCATATATTACTGACGATTTGTTGTGCCCTGCATACCTGTGCTGATTAGGGCAGACTGGTTGTATGACATTGAAAAAGTTTGCAGGTGCAGTTGCCATTGTTGTCGTCGCATTGTTGGTTCTGCGTAGTTGTGGAGATGGCGACGGCATGGGTCGAGACCATGATGACCATGGTTCGAAGTCTTCGCAAGGTGTAACAGTCCAGGCGACTGGAACGGTAAAAGTGGTTCCCGATGGAGTCAGCTTCAATTTTGCTGTTTCGGTTTTGGCGCAGTCTTCAGAAACTGCAATGTCTGATGCAAGTGCATCTGCTGAACAGGTTCGCGCGGCCCTAGAAACAGCAGGTGTGGCAAAGGACGACATTGCTACCCAGAACATCAGTGTGTATCCCGAATATGTATCGAGCAGCACTGGAACACAGACGTTGAGTGGATATCGGGCACAGCAGGTGTTCACCGTTACCTTGCGCGACACTGCAAAGGCTGGTGAAGTAGTTGATTCTGTAATTGCAGCTGGCGGAAATGCATTGCAGGTGTATGGCGTAACGCCAACGCTGCTGGATACCGATGCGGCGGTTGCGCAGGCGCGCGAGGCAGCTATCAAGAGCGCCGAAGAAAAGGCGAAGGACTACGCAGGGCTAGTTGACGAGGACCTCGGATCTGTCATGTACATAACCGAAATAACTTCGCCAAGTTCGCCAGTGCCACTGATGGCTGGTGATGCTGGAAGCGCAGAAATGTCGATGACGAAAACTGTTGTCAACCTAGGAACACAAGAAGTGTCTGTGACTGTTGAAGTTCGATGGGGTCTTGACGACTAGTTCGTAAGTCGCAGAGTCATGACGGTGTGCGCAATGCCGTTAAGTTCTGTTTCTCGCAGCGGTATCCAGCCTTTGTTGGCGTACCACTGCTGTTGATCGCTTGTGTACAGATACAAAGCAGGAATCCCAAGTTCATGGGCTTGTCGAACAATTCTCTGAACCACTGCTGACGCAACACCGCGCCCACGATAGGTAGGCAACGTAAGTACCGCTGCTAGCCATGGGCCGGATTCTGGTGCATTTGGCAATTCGTCGTCGTCAATAAGTGTTGCCATGCCAACGAGCTCATCGTCTGCGCTAAGCGCCACGTAAGTTTCAACCAATCGACCTGCGTATGTTCCAGCCTTGCCGTACAGATCAAAGTAAGTCTGAACAGAATCTTCCGTGAAAATCTCTTTCCATTCATTTACCGAAAGTTCGGCTGCGTGCTGCCAGTGTTGCTTTGCATCTGCGATGTTGACAACCGAGAAGGTAATTAGTTGAAGTGGCGAAGTGAAGTAGCCCTCTTCGTTGCAAGGGAAATCAATAACTTCACTCACTGCATCCAGATTGATTGGCCCATAGATGTGCGGAAACAATGGTTCATGGGGAAGTGCAGGCGAACCATCTAGGTGTGCTGGTGGTTCAAATTTCAATGGGCTAGTTAGTTTGTCTGGGTCAATGTTGAGCAACACCATGTCGCGAGTGCCTCGGTAGTACTTGTTGGCAACCTCAACCATTTGATGTTCCGTTGAACAATGTGCGAAACCTTCGATTGCC
>JACCDY011125890.1_pt1 | contig 10798 bp, 7 predicted proteins | sample 7446391 | NCBI WGS metagenome assembly JACCDY01 (sample SAMN15323451, study PRJNA562643) | freshwater metagenome | isolation source: river surface water | place: USA:Blue River Watershed | collected 2017-08-18
ATTTCCAACATCTCTTGCAAGGGCACGTAGGCCACTTCTTCCAAGCTGGTGAAGCCTTCTTCAATCAGGATGTCAGCCACTTCTTGGTCCACGTCCAACTTGGCCATGAACAGTTCGCGGATGCTGTGGGTTTCGTCGGCTTGCTTTTGTGCAGACTCGGCGGCGTCCATGATGTTGATCTTCCAGCCGGTCAACTCAGCGGCCAAGCGCACGTTTTGACCGCCACGGCCGATGGCGATGGCGAGGTTTTCTTCGTCCACCACCACATCCATGGCGTGACGCTCTTCGTCCACCACGATCGAGCTGACGTTGGCGGGGGCCAGGGCACCGATCACGAATTGAGCTGGGTCTTCGCTCCACAACACGATGTCCACGCGCTCGCCAGCGAGCTCGGTGGTCACGGCGTTCACGCGCGTGCCACGCACGCCCACGCAGGTGCCGATCGGGTCGACACGTTTGTCGTGAGAGATCACGGCGATCTTGGCGCGTGAACCGGCGTCACGGGCGCAGGATTTGATCTCAAGCATGCCTTGCTCGATTTCTGGCACTTCATGGCGGAACAACTCGACCATGAACTCAGGCGCAGAACGCGACAAGATGATGGGCGCGCCGCGCAAGGTGAGGTCCACGTCCATGATCATGGCGCGCACGCGGTCACCGCTGCGGAAGTTCTCTTTGGGGATCATTTCGCTGCGACGCAAACGACCTTCGACGCGACCGGATTCGACAATGATGTCGCCCTTGTCCATGCGCTTCACAGTACCGACAAAAATCTTGTCGCCGCGTGACATGAAATCGTTCAAGAGCATTTCGCGCTCAGCATCGCGGATCTTTTGCAAGATCACTTGCTTGGCAGCCATGGCGCCAATGCGACCGATCGGCAAGGACTCCACGCCCTCTTCGATGTACTCGCCCTCTTCGACATCGGCCACGCGCTCGCGGGCGTCCATCAACATTTCTTCGGCATCGGGGTTTTGCAAACCGGCTTCGTCAGGCACCACCAACCAACGGCGGAACGTTTCGTACTCGCCCGTGTCGCGGTTCATCGCCACGCGAATGTCCACGTCACCTTCGTACAGCTTTTTCGTGGCTTGGGCCAGCGCCAACTCGACGGCGCCAAACACCACATCGCGTTCGACGTTTTTCTCGCGCGAGATCGCCTCGACCAGCATCAACATTTCGCGGTTCATGATCGGTTACTCCTTCTCTTACCTATGTTCAACGGGGCTTTTTGCCCTTGAAATCCACAATCGGAGCCAGACGCGCTTCTCGCAGCTCGTCCAGCGTGAAACCCAGTGCGTGCACTGGCATTTCGGCTAATCTTTTGGGGCTCACTTTTTGACCAGGCTTGGCCTTGACTTCATCACGCCAAGTGATTTGCCAACCCGCACCATCGTCGGTGCGCTCTAAAGTGCCACGGAATTTTTTGCGGTTGGCGGCCACTTGGCCGCCAGCGGCTTCGCCGATGGGGGCTTTGAGCGTGAGGTCCACCTCTTCGCCTACAAAGCGCTCAAAATCGGCTTGATGACGCAAAGGGCGATCAATGCCAGGTGACGACACCTCAAGACGGGCGTAGTCAGCGCCATCGACTTCCAACGCAAATTGCAGCTGGCGAGTGACACGTTCGCAATCTTCGACATTGACAGGCTGCACAGGCTCACCAGCCGTCCAAGGCATATCGATCGTGATGCGCAAAAGCCCCCCAGCAGAGCGTTCAATCTCCACCAAGTCGTAACCTAAGCCGGTCACAGTTTGTTCTACGGTTTGCTGCAAACTCACGTCGAAAAATAGCCTTCAAAATCAAAGATCAAAAAACAAACGACCAAAAAAAACGAGCGGTAATTACCCGCCCGTTTGGTCGTGAAGCGCTTATTGTAACGCCTAAATGCTTGATTATCAAGGGATAAATGGCATTTTTAGCCCTCCATCCCCACCAAAATCTTCGTATAAGGGGCTTGCGGATTATTCAAGACTTGCTCAAACGCCCCCGCCTCCACCACCTTGCCTGCCTGCATGACCATGACATGGTGCGCCATGGCACGGATGACGGATACATCGTGGGTAATCAGCAAATAGCTCAAGCCCCGCTCCCGCTGGAGCTTTTGCAACAGTTGCAGCACCTGTAGCTGTGTCGTAGCGTCTAAGGCGCTGGTGGGCTCGTCCAGAACCAAGACCTGCGGCTCAATCACCAACGCACGGGCAATGGCCAGGCGCTGTCGCTGACCACCAGAAAACTCATGTGGGTAACGCTGCAGCAGGCCTGGAAACTCGGTTTCGGTCAAACCCACGGCGGCCAAAGTCACCAAAATACGACGAAGCCTACCCAGATCATCCAAGTGAGGCGCATGCAGCGTCAGCCCCTCAGAAACCAGCTCTTGCACGTTCATACGCGGAGAAAGTGATGAAAACGGGTCCTGAAACACCACTTGCACCTTGCGACGCAAGGGCAAGTCCTGCGCGGCCTTGCCTTGCCAAGCCACGCCATCAATGGTGAGCGCCCCCTCAGAGGGCATGAGCCCCAGCGCGGCCAAAGCCAATGTGGTTTTGCCAGAACCTGACTCACCAATCACCCCAAGCGTTTGACCAGCGCGTAAATCAAAACTTGCGCCTTCAACGGCAACAAACTTGCCATCCCTAAACCAGCCCAACCAACCCGCGCGACGGGTGGGATAGCTCACACGCAAGGCTCTGGCTTGCATCACGACTGGCGCATTGCTTTTGGCTTCCACGACATCACGCGGCGGCTGGCTGTTGATCAGTTTTTGGGTGTACGGATGTGTGGGGTAAGTCAACACCACATTCACCGCCCCAGACTCGACCACGACACCTTTTTCCATGACCAAAACTTGGTCCGCAAAGTAGCGCACGGTATTCAAATCATGCGTAATCAGCAAGACCGCCATGCCGAAGCGTTTTTGCAAGTCGCTGAGCAAATCCAAAATTTGCGCTCGCAAAGACACGTCCAAAGCGGTGGTCGGCTCATCGGCCACCAATAAACGTGGGCGACAAGCCAATGCCATGGCAATCATCACACGTTGACGCTGCCCACCTGAAAGTTGATGCGGATAAGCACTGGCTCGACGCACTGGCTCGGGAATACCTGTGAGGCTGAGTAACTCGATGGCCTCGTGCCAGGCCTCTGCCTTGGTCATACCGCGTTTGAGCTCAAGCACTTCGGCAATTTGGTCACCCACCATCATCAAGGGGTTCAAAGCCGTCATCGGTTCTTGGAACACAAAGGCAATGTCTTGACCGCGAATGTTGATGAGATCACGCTCGCTCAACTTGACCAAATCATGGGTGTGCGGCGCATCGGTGGCATCTGGGCGCAATGTGTCTTCGTCCTGAGCCGTCCACAACACACGGCCCGAGACACGCGCACCTTCGAGTAGTTTGACAAAGCTGAGCGCGGTCACACTCTTGCCAGAACCCGACTCACCCACCAAGGCGAGCTTTTCACCAAGGTCTAAGTTGAAACTGATGCCTTTGACAACATCTTCCGATTGAAATCCAATGCGCAGATCGCGGACTTGGAGCAGAGGCAGTCTCATGAACGCGCCTTTCTGGGGTCCAGTGCATCACGCAATGCATCGCCCATAAAGGTGAGCAACATCAAGGTCACAACCAACACGGCAAAAGTGGACAATGAAATCCACCACGCATCAATGTTGTTTTTGCCTTGCGCCAACAACTCGCCCAAGCTGGGAGTGCCTGGTGGCACACCCAGGCCTAAGAAGTCCAATGAGGTGAGTGACAAGATTGCCGCGCTCATGCGAAACGGCAAGAAAGTGACCACAGGGGTCAAACTATTGGGCAAGACATGGCGCCACATGATTTGGACATCAGATAGCCCGAGCGCGCGCGCCGCGCGCACATAGTCCAGCTGACGGTTACGCAAAAACTCGGCACGCACATAGTCTGACAAACCCATCCATCCGAAGAGGCCTAACAAAATCAAAAGTAAGCTGATGCTCGGGTCAAACACCGCCGAGAAGATGATGAGCAAGTACAGCTCAGGCATGGCACTCCATACCTCGATGAACCGTTGCATGGCGAGATCGGTCTTGCCGCCAAAGAAACCTTGCAAAGCCCCAGTCAGAATACCGATGACTGTCCCAAAGAAAGTCAGCGCCAAAGCAAACAAGACCGAGATGCGAAAGCCGTACAACAAACGCGCCAACACATCACGACCTCGGTCGTCTGTACCCAACCAGTTGGCCGCTGATGGGGGCGCAGGATTAGGCGTTGCGGAGAAATAGTTCAACGTGTTGTGGTTGTACGGAATGAGCGGATACAAGGCCCAGTTACCAGGCTTATCAAACTGGGCCTGAATAAACGGGTCGAGGTAGTCGGTCGGTGTATCGAAGTCGCCACCAAAAGTGGTCTCAGGCTGGTTGTACACGATGGGCATGTAAAAGCTGCCGTTATAACGGGCCAGCAAAGGCTTGTCGTTGCACAACAATTCGGCCAGCAAACTCAAGCCAAAGAAAAACACAAAGAGCACCAAGCTGTAATAGCCAAGGCGGTTGTGCCTGAATCTTAGCCAGGCGCGCTGCGTGGGTGACAACGATGCTTCAGTCGAATTTGACACGCGGATCCACCCATACATAACAAAGGTCGCTGATGAGCTTGGTGACCAAGCCTATCAACGTGAACAAATACAAAGTCCCCAACACCACGGGGTAGTCTCGGCGCATGACACTTTCATAACTCAGCAGCCCCAACCCATCCAGTGAAAACAAAGTCTCAATCAACAATGATCCTGTGAAAAACGCACCGATGAAAGCCGCAGGAAAACCAGTGACCAAGGGAATGAGCGCATTGCGAAACACATGGCTCCAAATCACACGACGCTCTGACAAGCCTTTGGCACGCGCCGTCAGGACGTACTGCTTGCGAATCTCTTCCAGCATGGCGTTTTTCGTCAGCAGTGTGGTCACCGCAAATGCGCCTAGCACGCTAGAAGTCACGGGTAACACGATGTGCCACAGGTAGTCGGTGATGCGAGCACCCCATGTGAGCTGCTCCCAATTGGCCGATGTCAAGCCACGCAGCGGAAACCACTGAAGTTGACCGCCAAACACCACCAGCAATGCCACTCCCAACACAAAGCCGGGAATCGCAAAACCCACCAAGACCAAAAGACTGGTCACCAGGTCGAATGAAGACCCCGCACGCACCGCTTTGGCAACACCGAGCGGAACCGAAATGAGGTAACTCAAAAGAAAAGTCCACAACCCTAGGCTGATGGAGACAGGCATTTTTTCTTTCACCAATTCCCACACAGTTTTAGGATAGAAAAAACTTTTACCCAAATCAAACACGGCAAATTGTTTGAGCATTTGCCAAAAACGCTCGCTTGGTGGCTTGTCAAAACCGTATTGCTGGCGAATTTCTTCAATGCGTGCAGCATCCACCCCCTGGCGACCACGGTAGCCCGTGCCAGCAACTACCGCGCCCTCGCCTCCGCTGTCTCGACCTTGAAGCTGCGACACCATTTGCTCCACTGGCCCACCGGGAACGAACTGAATGACCACAAAAGTCATGAGCAAGACGCCCAGTAAAGTGGGGATCATCAACAACAAACGTCTGAGAATGTACGAGCTCATGGCGCACGCTCCGCTCTTTTGATCGCAGCCAAGGTGGCTCGGTTGTCAATGGTGGCCCACCATGTGGACGAAGCCCATGTCTCGGGTTGGTAATAGCGCGGCATGACGGCAGGTAGCTCAAAGCGGCCATTGCGCCACGCGACACGGTGCACAGCACCATACCAATGCGGCACGGTGTAGTGCCCATGTCGCAACACACGATCTAGCGCACGTACCGCTGTGATGAGTTGGGGACGATTTTTTGCAGATGTGACGTTTTCAAGCAACGCATCGACGGCAGGATCTTGAATACCGATGAAGTTACCCGAGCCTTCGGTGACCGCTGCTTTAGAGCCGAAGCGCTCCATCAGCTCTGTGCCTGGCGACTCGCTACCCACAATGCGATTGCTGATGATTTCAAAGTCAAACGTATCGAGTCGTTTTTGCAGAATGGCAAAGTCAATGACTTTGTAGTTCACCTGAATGCCTAACTTTTCTAAGTTCTTGGTGTAGGGCGTGATGACACGCCCCATGGCGCCCGAGTTATCTAAAAATTCCACCGTGAACGGCTCACCCTTGGCATTGCGCAAAGCGCCATCGCGATATGTCCAACCTGCCTCAGCTAACAAAGTTTTGGCGCGGCGCAAATGGTCACGCAAGGTTTCACCCGATTTGGGGTCGAGCGAGGTGCGAGGCGGTAGTGGCACAGCCTCTGTGAACACGTTGGGTGAAAGTTTGTCACGCAATGGCGTGAGTAAGGTCAACTCCGCCGCATCTGGCATGCCCGTGGCTTCAAAATCACTCGCTACAAAGTACCCACGCACGCGTTGATAAGCGCCGTAAAACAACTGGCGGTTCATCCACTCAAAGTCCATGGCCAAGGCAATGGCTTCACGCACCCGTACGTCTTTGAACTTAGGCAAACGCGTGTTGAACATAAAGCCCTGAAAGTCTCCAGCATTGCTGTGTTTGAACTCACTTTTCATCAACTCACGGTTGACAAACTGCTTGCCTGTGTAGCCTCTCGCCCACTCCCGTGCAATGAAGGACTGCACCAGATCAAACTCACCGGCTTTGAAACCCTCGAGTTGCGCGGTGTTGTCTTTGTAGAGCCGATAAGTGATGCGATCAAAATTGAACAGTCCTTTGCGCACATTCAGGTCACGCGCCCAATAGTTGTTATCGCGCTCATAGCTCACATCGCGGCCAAAGACCACGCGACCCATTTTGTAGGGGCCGCTGCCAATAGGCGTGTCTGTCACGATTTTGTCAAAGGGTTTGGGGACACCGTTTTCCATGCCCCATTGACGGCTGAACACGGGCATCCCTCCCACAATCAGAGGCAACTCGGGGTTCACGCGCTTGAAGTCAAACCGAATGGTGCGTGGATCGACCACCGTAACACCTGCGACCTCGGCATACAGGGTACGAAATTGAGGAGCCGCTTGCTTGCTGGTGAGTTGTTCAAAAGAATATTTCACGTCCTCTGCCAAGACCGCGTCACCCGTGTGAAAACGCGCTTGCGAGCGCAACTTAAAAGTGACGGAGCGGCGATCGGCCGCCACACTGACATCCTCAGCCAAAAGTCCATAGGCGGTGGTGGGCTCATCCATCGTGCCCGTGAGCAAGGACTCAAACACCAACCCCGTTAGGCCAGGTGCTGCATTGCCTTTGAGGGTGAAGGGGTTGTATTTGTCAAAGCTAGACAGACGCGAAGGCGGCACCAATACCAACTCGCCGCCTTTGGGCGCAATTGGGTTGGCGTAATCAAAATTCTTGAAATTCGCTGGGTATTTAATGTCGCCAAATTGGGCATAAGCATGCCCCGCCCAAGCTGGGTGAGAGCACAAAAATGCCAACAAAATGAACAAGCTACGCATGCGACAATTCTGCAAGATTTTTTTGGAGAGATTTACATGAGTACAAAAACGGGTTTCCTGTCTGGCAAAAAACTTCTGATCACGGGTGTGCTGTCTAACCGATCGATCGCTTATGGCATCGCCAAAGCTTGCCACGACCAAGGTGCCGAGTTGGCATTCAGTTATGTGGGCGAGCGTTTCAAGGACCGTATCACCGAATTCGCGGCTGACTTCGACTCTAAACTCATTTTCGACTGTGACGTGAGCAGCGATGAGCAAATCACCCAAATGTTCCAAGACCTGTCTGCCCACTGGCCTACGTTTGACGGCTTTGTGCACTCTATCGGTTACGCGCCGCGTGAAGCCATTGCAGGCGACTTTCTCGACGGTTTGTCACGCGAAGGTTTTCAAATTGCGCACGACATCAGCGCTTATAGCTTCCCAGCGATGGCCAAAGCCGCTCTGCCCTACCTCAACGACAACTCAGCCGTGCTGACCCTGTCGTACTTAGGCGCTATCCGCACAGTGCCAAACTACAACACCATGGGCTTGGCCAAAGCCTCACTGGAAGCATCAGTGCGTTATTTAGCGGAATCTTTGGGCGCCAAAGGTCGTGGTTTGCGCGCCAACGGCATCAGTGCTGGCCCCATCAAAACCTTGGCTGCCAGCGGCATCAAGGGCTTTGGAAAAATTTTGAGCGTTGTCGCAGAAGCATCGCCCATTCGTCGCAACGTGACGATTGAAGATGTCGGCAATGTGGCTGCCTTTTTGATGAGTGACCTCGCCGCCGGCATGACTGCTGAAATTAGCTATGTGGACGGCGGCTTCAGCCAAGTGGTGGGCGGCATTGCCGAACCTACAGACGCTTGATCGGAGCAACACCCAAAAAGAAAGGAGCGCTGAGCGCTCCTTTTTTCATGCCTTCACGCAGTCTGCGTAATAGCGCTTCACGCCATCATCGCCGACCACCTCGACCAAGCCGTGGATGTCGGTTTCAAAGCCTGGGCACTGCAAGTTGAATTCGCGGGCGAACTTGAGGTAGTCCACGATCTTCTTGTTGAACACTTCACCCGGAATGAGCAACGGGATACCCGGTGGGTAAGGCGTGACCAAGCTGGTGGTGATGCGGCCAAGTAAGTCATCCACAGGCACACGCTCGGTGTTGCGGTGGGCGATTTGTGCGTAGGCATCGCTGGGTTTCATGGCGGGCGTCAAGTCGCTCAGATACATCTCGGTGGTCAAGCGTGCAATGTCGTACTTGGCATAGAGCGTGTGAACGTGTTGGCACAAGTCGCGCAAGCCCATGCGCTCGTAGGCGCGGTGCTTTTGGCAGCACTCGGGCAGGATGCGCCACATGGGTTGGTTGCGGTCGTAGTCGTCTTTGAACTGCTGTAAGGCGGTGAGCAACGAATTCCAACGGCCTTTGGTGATGCCGATGGTGAACATGATGAAGAAGCTGTACAAGCCTGTCTTCTCCACAATCACACCGTGCTCGGCCAAGAACTTGGTGACGATGCTGGCTGGAATACCCGTCTTATCGAATTTGCCGTTGAGGTCTAAGCCAGGCGTGACGATGGTGGCCTTGATCGGGTCCAACATGTTGAAGCCATCGGCCAAGTTGCCAAAGCCATGCCACTTGGAGGACTTGCCTTTGCCTTTGATGATCCAGCTGTCAGCGCGGCCAATGCCGTCTTCCACCAATTCATCTGGGCCCCAAACCTTGAACCACCAATCTTTGCCGTACTCATCGTCCACCTTGCGCATGGCGCGACGGAAGTCCAGAGCTTCGGCAATGCTTTCTTCCACCAGAGCGGTGCCACCGGGCGGCTCCATCATGGCAGCAGCCACGTCACAGCTGGCGATGATGCTGTACTGCGGGCTGGTGCTGGTGTGCATCAAATAAGCTTCGTTGAACAAATGGCGGTCCAACTTGGTTTTTTGCGAGTCTTGCACCAACACATGGCTGGCTTGACTGATACCTGCTAACAACTTGTGAATCGATTGCGTGGCGTACACCACCGAATGCATGGGGCGTTCGCGCTTCTTGCCCATCGCGTGGTAGGTGCCATAGAACGGATTAAACGCTGCATGAGGCAACCATGCCTCATCAAAGTGCAAGTTGGCCACATAGCCGTCAAGCATGTTCTTGATGGTTTCGGTGTTGTACAACACACCGTCATAGGTGGATTGCGTCAGAGTCAGCACACGCGGCTTGACCTTCTTGGCATCGACACCTTTGAGCAAGGGGTTGGCCTTGATCTTGGCTTGAATATTGGCTGGCTCAAACTCGCTTTGCGGAATGGGGCCAATGATGCCGTAGTGGTTGCGCGTGGGTTTCAAGAACACAGGCACAGCGCCCGTCATGATGATGGAGTGCAACACCGACTTGTGGCAATTGCGGTCCACCACCACCACGTCGTCTGGCGCTACGGTGTGGTGCCAAACGATTTTGTTAGAAGTGCTCGTGCCGTTGGTCACGAAGAAGCAATGGTCGGCATTGAAGATGCGCGCAGCATTGCGTTCGCTCTCACCAATTGCGCCGTTGTGATCCAAGAGTTGGCCGAGCTCTTCCACCGCGTTACACACGTCGGCACGCAACATGTTTTCACCATAAAACTGGTGATACATCTGGCCCACGGGGCTCTTCAAAAATGCCACCCCACCTGAGTGGCCTGGGCAATGCCATGAGTACGAACCGTCTTCCGCGTAATCGAGCAAAGCTTTGAAGAATGGCGGTTGCACGCTTTCTAAATAGCTCTTGGCTTCACGGATGATGTGACGCGCCACGAATTCGGGCGTGTCCTCAAACATGTGAATGAAACCGTGCAACTCGCGCAAGATGTCGTTAGGCAAATGGCGCGACGTTTTGGTTTCACCGTATACATAAATGGGCACATCCGCATTCTTGCGACGCACCTCTTCGATGAAGGTGCGCAAGTTCAACACCGCGGGATCGAGGTCGGGGCCTGGCGTGAACTCTTCATCGTCAATCGACAAGATAAAGGCACTGGCACGCGACTGCTGCTGCGCAAACTGGCTCAAGTCACCGTAGCTGGTGGCGCCCATGACTTCATAGCCCTCGCCTTCAATTGCTTCGGCCAGCGCACGAATGCCTAAGCCAGAGGTGTTTTCAGAACGAAAATCCTCGTCAATGATGACAATAGGGAAGCGAAATTTCATGCGAGGACTCCGAGCATGTGAAGCTAGAACAAAACAATAGCGCAGAAGTGTACTCGCCCGCTGTTACAATCTTTGGCTTCGGAGCGATGGATGAGTGGTTTAAGTCGCACGCCTGGAAAGCGTGTGTGGGTTAATAGCCCACCGCGGGTTCGAATCCCGCTTGCTCCGCCA
>JACCDY010456473.1_pt1 | contig 10788 bp, 10 predicted proteins | sample 7446391 | NCBI WGS metagenome assembly JACCDY01 (sample SAMN15323451, study PRJNA562643) | freshwater metagenome | isolation source: river surface water | place: USA:Blue River Watershed | collected 2017-08-18
ACAATGCTTTGTAATCTTTGTCAAATTCCACTACGCCATAACGCTCTGGGTCATTCACGTGATAAGCAAAGACGGTTGCACCACTACTACGATCATTTGCACTATCAAGCTGGTCGACTAATTCATGACCGTAAAAAATATTGTCGCCCAGCACCAAAGCGCTTGGGTTGTTGCCTACAAAATTCTTACCCAAAGTAAATGCCTGCGCCAAACCATCGGGCGATGGTTGCACGCAATACTCAATACTTAACCCCCACTGAGAACCATCGCCCAGTAATTCTGCAAAACGCGGTGTGTCATGAGGCGTGGAGATTAATAAAATGTCACGAATGCCAGCTAGCATCAAGGTAGTTAGTGGGTAGTAGACCATCGGCTTGTCATATACAGGCATTAGCTGCTTAGAAACGGCCTGAGTAACTGGGTACAAGCGAGTACCAGACCCACCTGCCAAAATGATGCCCTTACGATTTTCTTGGTTTACTGCCATAGATTTCTTTCTAGATAAGTCCATCTTTTGCCAAATCAGAGACATACACCTTTACGGATTCACTCCATGGCTGATTCAATTGCTGCAATTCTGACACATCACCGCGACCTACAAAGACTTGAAGAAGCTTATCCGTAGACATCTTTGAATTCATGGGTCTTGGGGCTGGTAAAGGATATTCCACCGCAAGAATAGGTTTGATAGCACCTGGGTTAGCCTTGAGGGCTACGCCAGCATCCAGAGCCGCTTGCACAGCCAAACACGCCAAACCATACCAAGTAGTTTCTCCGGCAGGAACGGCATGATAAATACCCGATGCAAACTTTCTTAATCCGCCATACTGATCTAAAGCTAAATTCAGACTCACTTGCGCTAACCAATTGGCGCTCGTAGGAACACCAAATTGGTCATTAATAATTTTTAACTTTTCACGCTCTTTTGCTAAACGCAAAATCGTACGAATGAAATTGTCACCATCTCCATATACCCAGCTGGTTCTGAAGATGGCATATTGGCCATTACCTTTAATGTCAGCAAAAACCCGAGTAATAGCCTCTTCGCCAGCAGCCTTGCTTTTTCCGTACACACCTAGAGGGTTGCGCACATCGTCCTCTAGGTAGAAACCGTATTTCTCGCCATCGAAAACATAGTCTGTAGAGTAATGAAAAAAAGTAGCATCATGATCTGCAGCATATTGCGCCATAATTTCCGGCGCTCTTGAGTTAATTGCAAAAGCTAAATCACATTCTGCCTCTGCTTTATCAACAGCCGTATAAGCGGAGGCATTAATAATGAACTGGGGCTGAAATTGATTGAGTAATTGAATAAGCGTCCCTGTATCAGCAAGATCACATTCAGAGCGGCCAACATACCGAACTACTGGCTTGGCAAGCAAGGTTGAAGTACGTGCACTCAACTCTACTTGGAAGGCTTTCCCCAATTGACCATCTTTGCCGAATACAAGAATTTTCATAGCTTTTTAGCTGTACTGCTTAGAAAGCCAGTCACGATAGGAGCCGCTGACCACACCCTCAATCCAAACAGGATTATCCAAATACCATTGCACAGTCTTACGAATACCCGTATCAAATGTCTCAGCAGGGCGCCAGCCCAATTCACGTTCCACCTTGCTGGCATCAATCGCATAGCGACGATCATGCCCTGGACGATCTTTAACGTAAGTAATTTGCTCTGCATATGACTTGCCGTCGGCACGGGGCTTTAGTTCATCCAAAATTGTGCAGATGGTTTTCACGACATCAATATTGGCTTTTTCATTCCAGCCACCAATATTGTAGGTCTCGCCCAATTTCCCTTTAGACAAGACCTCGCGAATAGCAGAGCAATGATCGCCAACATAGAGCCAATCACGAATCTGTTGGCCATCCCCATAGATCGGTAGTGGCTTACCATTGAGAGCATTGAGGATGACTAGAGGGATTAACTTCTCTGGGAAGTGGTATGGACCGTAGTTATTGGAACAGTTGGTTGTAAGCACAGGAAAGCCATAGGTATGAAACCACGCACGTACTAAATGATCTGAGGCTGCTTTAGAGGCTGAGTATGGACTATTAGGCTCATATGAATTAGTTTCTGTAAAAGCAGGATCGCTAGCTGATAAAGATCCATACACCTCATCAGTAGAAACATGATGAAAACGAAAAACTTGCTTATCAGCTTCGCCCAGCCCATTCCAATACTCGCGGGCGCATTCTAGTAACTTGAATGTACCTAGAATATTAGTTGTTACAAATTCAGCAGGCCCATGAATAGATCGGTCTACATGACTCTCAGCAGCGAAATTAATAATTGCGCGAGGTTGATGCGCATTCAGCAAAGCTGCAACCAAATCCTTATCACCAATATCACCATGAACAAAGATATGCCGCGGGTCACCCTCCAAGGTCCTGAGAGTCGCAAGATTACCAGCATAGGTCAATTTATCGAGATTAACGATGCCTTCAGCCGCAGGATCAGCGAGCCAGTTAAGTACAAAATTACTGCCAATAAAACCTGCACCGCCAGTCACTAAAATCATTAAAACCCCAAAAAAAATTAATATGCCCCTAAATCTCGGTTAACCTTTTGTACTGCTCTCAGTATTGATAGTTGATTGCATCGCTCAATGCGCTGCATACGTCTAATAAAAGGTGAATGCCCCCCTGGGGCTCCAAATATTTCAGCGTGAATTTGATTATAATTTTTTTGGGTATCCACTATTAATTTTGGCAGCTGATCTATTGATCCCCAAATAATAAACTTTGAATACCATGTTTTTATCGCATAAGGCGCAGCCTCACAAATGACAATCGCACCGCTTCGCAAAGCTGGCAACACTCTAAGCTCTTCCAAAGTATCGTGATATTCAGTTTGACGAATATTAATCACAATTTTTGCTCTTCGATAATACTCATCAATCCCAAAATAGATACCCCGGATATTGCTTGATGATATTTGATATCTATCCAAATCCTCAAGAAATAACTTACGCCGAGAGTCTTCAGGGTTGCCAAACAAGGTAATGACCCCCTCTCGTCCATCAGAGTCGATATGAATTGGATAAAGTGCCGGGCTGATACAAAATATTTTTTGCAAGAAAGCGTGAAGCGCTTTATTAGATCGAATGTTATACAAATTGATACGACTGTAATCCAGCACAATGTTAGATTGGGTTAGATTCTCGTACTGAGCAATACGCACTAAATATTGCTGCTCACTATTGGAGATGGATAGGTTACCAAGAAATGCATTTTCTGCGTTCCGGCCACCAGGCTTTACTAGCGTATGCTCAATTTGTAAATCAATGCGAATAATTGGTAAAAATATTTTTAAGAAATGAAATTTATTACAATCATAAAAAATAAAACAAGCTTTTTTCACCTTAAATAGATCTATCCGCAGAATATCTCGAATATAAAAATAATAGTCGTAAATGACGACTTCAGGATTACGGCGACTCAAAAAGATGCATTGATTAAGTAGCTGTACCTGGAATTGTTTACCTGAGAAACGATTGCTTAGGTAAACGAAAAATTGCGTAATCAGAAAAATAAAGTTCATTTTCTGCCAGAATGAATTTAGAGCTTGTTTTTGTTATCTAGGTAAAAAAGCTCATAAGGATATTGCTTCTCATCCTCAAGAGATTGCTTTACTTTCTTATCAAACATACCCCGATAACCACCAAGCAAAGTATTTTTATACTTCACTCGCTGCACAAAATCGCGATTGAATAGTGATGCAGTTCGTATACCCTTGGTATACCCCTCATCCGCTAGATCTGACTGAATGTTATCAATTAGAGGAACGTCAATACTGGGGATCTCGCGTTGATATTTTTGGTGGTAGCGCCAAAAAAAATCTCCATCCTCTTCGCCAAGCCCAAGCAAGCGCTCATCAAAAAATCCAACTTCAATTAACTCTCTTTTATCCGCCACAAAATGGGAAAAGCTACCATTAATCTTAAAAGTTCCCACCTGAGCAGCCAAAGCCTTCTCGAGGTAATCAAAAAAGCAATTGCTCTCGTCACGACCCAATTGGAGATCATCATTTAGTATCAATACCCTCTCGTTGCTGGCGGTAAGCGCACCCCTATTCCACATCTTAGCCAAGGACTGGAAATTAGGAAAAACAGTTGGATAAACAAAGGTGTGTTTTGCACAAAATGCCAACACCTTAGAGCGATAATCCTCACTAAAAACGCCTTTACCAGGGCCATTGATAGTCACAATGACCTCCACATTGGGGCGCTGAGCCTTAATTTCTGACACCAAGGGAACCAAGAATGCGTCAAAGCGCTTATCAAAGCTTGTGATGACAACTGAATAGGGAGTCAAATCCTGCGGCATAAAATAAATTAGTATTAAGGTATGAGAAGTGTACGAATTGCCACTATTGGCAGCCCAAGCGACTACAGCCAAAGCCTACTGCCTATTATCGCCCAAAGCTTAGGCTTCAAAATCAATTGGGCCCGCCCTCAAGACAGCGATCTAGTGATTTTTGGCCCATTTGCCAACTCCAAGCCAAAATCGCTTGGTTGGTGCCCAAAGCCACTGCGCCCGGCAGTTAAGCCCATTAATCGGCTCCTGATTGAGACCCTGAGTTCTCGAAAATCATCCCCAGTAACTCTATTCCAAAGTGCTGAAAATATCCGTCATGACATCCACAAGACCGACTATTCAATATCTTTTGACCTAAACATCCAATCAGAGAATCATTTTCGACTCCCCTATTGGATGGAAATGATTGATTGGTCACATGAAGGCGTAATTGGCAATCAAAACCCTCGCTATGGCCAACTCTTAAAATTTGAGCGATTAATGCAGCCACTTGGCAACGATTTTCTCAGTAGAAATTGGGGGGCGGCTTTTTTAAGCTCGCATATCAGGGAGCCCAGAAAAACTCTTTTTGATGCAGTTCATAAAGTCATTCCGGTAACTGGCTTTGGCGCTCACTTTAATAAAAATATAGAAGACCATCATCGAAGTGGATTCTTCAAACATAGCCTACTTCAGGATTTTGCATTTAACCTTTGCCCTGAAAATGGAATGTACCCAGGCTATTACACTGAAAAGATTCCCGAAGCCTTTTATGCACAGTGCCTTCCAATTACATGGGCAGATGAAAACGTAAAGATTGACTTCAATCCAAATGCCTTTATCAATCTGGCACCTATGTCTTGGTGTAACTTTGCACCCCTCCAGGAAATCCTTGAATCCCAAAAATTACTTAGGGGCTACGCTTCAGAGGCCCTACTCTTAAATACGCCGAGTGTTTTACCTTTTAGGAATTTTGTAAAACGCATTCTTGAAGATGCGGCCTCTTAAAGATATCTGAAGATGAAAATTGGATTTCATACGAACGGGCTCTCGCTCAGAGGGACAGAAATTGCCCTGCATGACTACGCATTTCATAATCAAGCTCTTCTGCATAATGAATCAGTCATTTTTTATCGAAAAAATAATCCCATTAACAAATCTGTTTTTGATAAGTTTTCAAAGCACTTTAAGCTTTTTCCATATGAAGGGCAAAGACAGTTAAATCAATTAATTGAAAAAGAACATATAGATCTGACTTATTTCATCAAGTCTGGTGAACGCGATGATGCGATCTGTGAGAGCTCACCCACGTTAATCCATGCTGTATTTCCGACCAAACCAGAAGAGTTTCATGGAGATAAGTATGCTTTTGTCTCAGAATGGCTCTCCAAGGATTGCTCCAATCGGAAAATTCCATTTGTTCCACATATGATTGAACTTCCAGATCATGATGGCAACTTGCGAAGTGACCTCAACATTCCACAAGCTTCAACTGTGTTAGGTTGCTACGGAGGATCGGATAGTTTTAATTTGGAATTTGCCAAACAAGAAGTAGTTTCCTCTCTGGAAAAACGTTCAGATCTCTACTTCCTTTTTATGAATATTGAACCATTTGCAAAACATCAACGGCTAATTTTCTTGCCTGGAAACTCAGATCTCATCTACAAGTCAAAATTTATTAACACCTGTGATGGCATGATTCATGCGAGAGGTATAGGTGAGAGCTTTGGACTGGCTTGTGGAGAATTTTCAATTAAAGGTAAGCCGGTGATCACTTATTCCATGTCACCCCAAAGAAGTCATATTGAGATCCTTGGGAATAAAGCTCTTCTATATAAGGGGAAAAGGGAGTTGGCTGATATTTTTATGAATTTTGACCAACAAGTTCAGCATCACAGAAACTGGGACGCATACTCAGAAAAATTTTCACCAAAAAATATCATGCATCAATTCAAAGCTGTTTTCATTGAAGGAAAAAACCTTTCTGAATTATCGCTATCAAACTTAGATAAAGTTGTAATACAGAAGCATCGTTTTGAACGCAAGCTACGCAATTTAGAAAAAAAGCTTTATCTCTAAAATTTAACTATTTGCTATTTTGGAAACCAGGGATTTTTAGAAAAACAACGGTCAAGCGCACGCAATACAGATCGACGAATCTTCGCCAGGCCCTTGATTGGCTGCCTGCCAGGGCGATCAGCAATAGTAGTTTCCACCCCCGTAATGTCAACCGGATATGGGTTAATGGCCAGGAACGTCAATTGATGTTTTTGATGATGCTCTAAAAAATGATCCAAAGGTTCATAAATATCCCCTGAAGCAGCAATCAATATCTTAGCCACATGAGGCTTAATGATGTATGCAGTAGCGCCTACCGCATCACCCAAATTTCTGACAAGACTAAATTCACCTACGTCTTGAATTAATTCTTGCGAGACATTGCTTAATCCCTGCAACCTAACGGCATCCCAGAGCTCTAAATTACTGGATAAAAATTGCACTACATTTTTAAAGTGGGGCAGTAAGTAGAAATCATCCTCGAAGATGATGGTAATTACATCTTTATCAACACATGCTTGCCATGCTTTTTTATGCGATAAAAAACAACCTAATTCATTTGGAGTTAACTCAAACCCTAGTAATCCTCTTACTTTATCCGCCTTATACTCAGCTGGCGGCTTTTCTAAGGCAGAACCCTTCACAGCTTCCAAAAAACGCCACGTGAATTTGGTTTTATCAAGCTCAGATTGAACCTTTTTTTTGCGCTCGTCCGAACCTGCCAGTGAGATGACTAATACTTGAATATCTGACATTAAATGTAACTCTGTAAATAACGGAAAAAGCGCTTGAGGCTTTTTATGAATCGGGATGGCAAAGGCTTAATTCCTCCTCCAAAATGAAGATTAGATTCCCAATTTGACTGGTACAAGACGCCCAAATAATTATCAGCGAGCTTCTCCTCAGTTTCCCCAAGCCGCCTCATTAAAAAGTATTGCCAATCATAGTGATACACCCTAAATAAAGGTTCAATTGCAACAACAGGAATAGCCGCATACTTTAAGAGGGCTTCTCCGTAGATTAAGGTTTCGGGATACTCGGGGCTTACCAAGTCCCAAAGCGTAATCCCCCGAGGCTCGAGATACTCTTTATCTAGAGAATCCCAGACCTTCGCTGACCAAATAAATGGTGCTGGCGCACAATAAAACTCAGGGCCATCGCGATCAAATAAGAGCTGTACTCTACGAGCTTCAGCACGTAAATTTTGAGCCACCCTCCCCTCGCCACGATTGATTGCCAATTGAAAGTATTCTTTATTCTGATGCAGAACGGTATAAGGTACCGCTTCAGAAAATAAGAAATCTTTTTTACCAAAAGGACGAATAAATACACAGTCGGAGTCTAAGCATAAATAGCTCTTGGCAATTTCAAGTCGCCAGAACTCAGATTTCACAATTGCCTGAGAAAGACCGCCAGGCATAGATTGATATTTCTGGATATTTGTACGAGGGTTTGCAGCAACAATATCTTCATCTGCAACCCAAATAAAACTACTATCGCCCAGTATGCTAATCAGGAGTTCATGATCAGCTCGGGGAGTGGAAATATAGAAAGGGATTCGATTGAGATTGTATTTCTCGATAGATATAAGAAGTCTTTTCAGCCTAAGAAAATCATTGCGATATGACTTACAGTAAAGGACTAGATCTTTCAAATGCTTCTTTCAGTGAGTGTATGGATTTCTGAAAGTATTCTATACGCGGCTTGATCAACTCCGACTGGCAACCACTTTGGTTCTATCAATTGCAGACTCTTCCAATCCAACCAAACTCTCTCAAGAGCCAGTTCGATGGCCTCAAGATCACTCTGTGGACTTAAGTAGGCCCCACGATCAAGCAACATTTGATCTAGCTGTGGATTGCGGTGAGTGATACCCCAAATCGGTCTACCCGTCCAAAGATAGTCATAAAGCTTTGAGGGAATGTACTCAGCACACCACTCATCATTGCCATGCAAAAGAATCAGCACATCTGCCGCTTGCATTCTCTCTACCACTTGCTCCCTACCAGATTTACCAGTGATCGGATCTTTTTCTAAGCGGCCATGTGCTCGCAATACATCATCAAGCTTCAGGCTTTTTAAGGCCTCAGTCGTCAATGGGTCTAGAGGTGCCCCATAGGCATGCACCCTAATGCGTTGTCTAGCTTCCGGGTATTTGTCAAATAACGGAACAAGTGCGTTCAGAATGGTCGAAATTGAACGATCGTTTGCTAGTGACCCAAAATGACATAGATTTAATTGCTCGGTATAGCGATGTGTTTGATTAGCGTCTAATCCACCAGGAGGCTCAGCACCCGGCGTCAACACGAAACCACGCGCATTATGAGGAGTATTGAGATTGGGGTTACGCACTTTTGCATAATGCAATGCCCCCTCAGTAAACCACCAAGCTAAATCTGCATATCTACAAATTTGCTTTTCTAAGTATTGCCGAAACCGTGCATCCCGATTTTTAGGCTTCTCAAATCCCTGATCATTCGGGTCTTTACGAATTACTAATGGATCATGGATTTCAACAATCCAAGGCAGTCCTGTTTTTTTCTTGAGCCATAAGCCTGCAAGATGTGCAGACCAAGCGCCACCAGTCGAGTAAATCACATCGACCTTGCCCTCTCTGATTAACTTTAAGCCATGCACATAGGCTGGCATTGCCCAAGACCATTGGCTGGAATAACCTAGGAAGAATTTCTCCAGTGCAATAAACGGCGCCAGTAATAGTGAAACTAAGCCTGTTGTGACTTTATAAAACCATCCTCTACCGTATTGATTTGCAATCCAATGACGGAAGTCAAAACGAAACGCTGCAGGACCCCAAGCCAAAAATTGTTTATGCGGAAAACGGGCATCTTTAATGCCGGTGATGGCGCTAAAGACGTAAGGCTTGATACCAGCATCTAATAGGTAGGGGATCTTGTCAGTAATGGTGAGACTAGATGCCCTTCCATCCATATTGAAGCCATGAGATAGGATCAACCAGTTCTTTTTTTGCATTAGCAAATTATTCGTAATGAGGGCTAGTTACCAGCAACGATAGACATCACTGCCATCCGCACTGCAATACCAAAGGTGACTTGATTGAGAATCACGGATTGAGGGCCATCAGCTACCGCAGAGTCAATCTCCACACCACGGTTCATGGGGCCTGGGTGCATCACAATGGCATCGGGCTTAGCCAGAGCTAAACGTGCTGGAGTTAAGCCATATTGTTTGAAGAACGCATCACCCTCTGGGACCTGACCAGCTTCCATACGCTCTTTCTGGATACGCAAGGTCATGACAACGTCAACACCCTTAAGACCCTCTTCCATACTGTGAAAGACTTTCACTCCCAGCATATCTAAATCGCTTGGCAAAAGACTCTCAGGACCAATCGCACGAATATCTGTACAACCCAACGTTCTCAAAGCACAGATATTGGATTTGGCAACGCGGCTATGCACAATGTCGCCCACGATGGCAACCTTTAAACCACTAAAGTCTTTCTTGAAATGGCGCATCGTATACATATCCAATAAACCTTGAGTTGGATGCTGATGACTACCATCACCTGCGTTCACAACGTGCACATGAGATGGCACATGCTGCGCAATTTCAATCGGAGCCCTAGAGGTGCTGTGACGCACTACAAAAATATCTGCCTGCATTGCCACTAAGTTATCAATCGTATCCAACAAGCTCTCGCCTTTAGCGGTTGAGGAAGTGGAGATATCTAAATTAATGACATCTGCTGATAAGCGTTTAGCGGCGATTTCAAAAGTAGTGCGAGTACGAGTGGAATTTTCGAAGAACAGATTAAAGACACTCTTGCCACGTAGGAGTGGTACTTTTTTCACCTCTCTGGCAGGATCGGTCACACTCACAAATTGTTGTGCGGTGTCGAGAATATGCAGAATCTGCTCTTTTGGTAGCCCCTCTAAAGTCAACAAATGAGTTAACTCACCAGCAGTATTGAATTGATTTACTGGAGTAATCACTGAATTATGAGTACCGCTCATTCTGCACGCTCCTCTAATTGGAAGCTGAACTTACCAGCATCATTTTTTTCTAGAACTAAAATTTGATTTTCAGGAACGTTCACTTGCTCTCCCACAAAGTCAACAGAGATTGGTAATTCACGATTCTCACGATCCGCCAAAACCATCAACTCCACTTGCGCAGGTCTACCAAAATCAAACAACTCATTGAGTGCTGCGCGAACCGTGCGGCCAGTGAGCAAAACATCATCAATCAAAATCACATTTGCGCCATTGACCTCAAAAGGAAGATGGGTGGACATTGTGCTGGCAGTACGGAGCGCTGTCATGCCCTTCTCGGCATAGTCATCTCGATGAAACGCTACATTGATTACGCCAAAGTGAGGCAAATTGAGGTCAGCGGCTAAACGTTCTGCAATCCAAGCTCCGCCCATTGCAAGACCAGCCAACTCAA
>JACCDY010953177.1_pt1 | contig 10787 bp, 12 predicted proteins | sample 7446391 | NCBI WGS metagenome assembly JACCDY01 (sample SAMN15323451, study PRJNA562643) | freshwater metagenome | isolation source: river surface water | place: USA:Blue River Watershed | collected 2017-08-18
CGTTTACCACGTGTCAAATACATGCGAGATTCAGTAAGCGAACGGAATGGAGTTGAGTTGCCTAAAGTAGTACTTGGTTGTGACAATCAATCGCTTGATCAATTGATTGAGAAAATTTCTAAAGGGGATTTTGATGAGATTGAGAAAAGCACTGCCCGAGATAAAATATTATTACAAGCAGAATCACAACTCAGAGCTTTTAAGGAACGTTACGGAAAGCGATCAGCATATTACTTACGGCAAAAGAATTTAATTACTGACAAGGAAAGTGAACAGTATAAGGAATTGGATCTTGAACATAGAAAATTCTCACGCGTTTTCGATATGCACTCGCAAATACTTGGATTTATTCAATTGTCGATGAGAGAGCAAGGAATTCGCGCCCCGGAAGATTTTATGTCAGACGCAGTTCATGAAAAAATAATCTATGCCGCAAGCCAAATCAACAAATCTAAATAATGTGCTCAGCGTTCTCCTCGAAAATTCTGATCTAATCGTCATCAACAAACCTGCAGGTATTTCAGTGCATGGAGACGGAAAATCGACCGAAAAAACTATTGCCGACTGGATACTCGAAACGTATCCAGAAATCAAAGATGTAGGGGAACTAAAATTACAAGTTACAAGTGACATGTTACAAGTAATGCGGCCGGGGATTGTCCATCGGCTCGACAAGGATACTTCAGGCTGCCTTATTGTTGCCAAGACTCAAACCTCATACGACTATTTGAAAAGTCAGTTTCAATCTCATGCCATACAAAAAGAGTATCATGCATTTTGCTATGGATGGCTCAAAGAAGACAGTGGGACGATTGATATACCGATCGCGAGGAGTACGAGCGATATACGCAAATGGACTGCAGGACGAGGCAAACGGGGCGTTGAGCGCGAAGCGCTCACTGAATACGAGGTAATACGCCGCTTTGGAGAAGGCGAGTATCAAGGAGTAGGAAGTACGGAAGTGGGTACGTACAGTTATGTCAAAGCTTGGCCGAAGACCGGACGCACGCACCAGATCCGAGTACATTTGCAGTACCTCAACCATCCGATTGTCTCCGATACGCTTTATGCGAGCAACCGTGAACCTGCCTTAGGCTTTACCCGCCAAGCCCTCCATGCTCGGAGTATCGTCTGGCAAGCAATGGAAGGTGGGGAGATACGGGTAGAAGCGCCATTTCCAGAGGATTTTTTGCATGCCATAGCCCTTGCAGAAAAAGGTGTTTCATGATAAAGTCTTCGGACGTATGACTACCGTATTTACCCCGACAAATAAAGAAGAACGAGCCAAACTTGATTTTTCATCAGGTGATACTGTGCGCGTAACCGTGAAAATTCCAGAAGACAAAGGCAAATTTCGCCTCCAGGCTTTTGAAGGACTCGTACTTGCACGAAAACACGGCAAAGAGACTGGTGCGACCTTTACGGTCCGTAAAGTGGCAAGCGGTGTTGGTGTGGAGCGTATTTTTCCCCTCTACTCCCCAATGATCCAAAAAATCGAAGTTACCAAACGTTCTGGCGCTCGCCGCAGCAAGCTCTACTATGTTCGCGAAAAGGCTGTGCGCGACATCCGACGCAAAATGAAACAAACGACTGTTGTTGCTGAAATGGAAGAGAAGAAAGAAGAGGAAGGAGCAGACGAAAAGGGAGAATAAAAGAAAATTTTAATTTTTAAATATCTAAGTCAAAATTTTGAAAGAGTCTCGCCGACCATGTCGGCGAGGCTCTTTCTTTATTGATAAAAGAGCTGGTTTATGTATAATGCTTCTACTGCAGAAATGCATGCGCAGGTGGCGAAATTGGTAGACGCACTACCTTGAGGTGGTAGCGCCCGCAAGGGCTTGGAAGTTCAAATCTTCTCCTGCGCACAACATAATAAATCATAGTGTCGAGTCTCTGCTATTTCTTGCAATATCAATGCTTTTCCCGCATAATCGTTTTATATGGTTATTGGTAGTCTAAATCACAATGTGACGGAACACATGATCGTTAGCTGTGGCATTTTACTCATCGTATTTGCTTGGTTTTTGTACAACCGCGTGCAAGTACTTGCTGGTGGTCTAGAAAGTGGAAAAAATAATACAGTCGCTGCTCTCCTGTCGCCTGAAAACATCGTAGCGCAATAAAAATATGGAACTTAAAGATAAAAAATGTAAATCATGCGAGGATAAAAATATGAAGCCGCTGTCACGAGAAGAGGCAGAAGGATTTATCGTAGAAGTCCCGAGTTGGTCGCTCGACACAGGTGCCAAGAAGATTTCCAAAGATTATGAATTTATGGATTTTGTGAAAGCGATGGCATTTGTCGATGAAGTCGCTGATGTGGCAGAGGGGGAAGGGCATCATCCTGATATTTTTATTTCATACAACAAAGTCCATCTCGACCTCTCCACTCATTCAATCGGCGGACTTTCTGAAAACGATTTTATTGTCGCAGCTAAAATAGACGGCCTCTGGCGTACTTCCTAATATGCATATAGCCGACGTCATTATCTTAATAGCAGGGGGATGCGGTTTTTCTATTGCTGCTTACATTCACTACAAAAAAAGCAAAAAGAAACCACTCATCTGTCCCATGCGTTCAAAATGCACGGAAGTGTTGAGCTCGGATTTTTCCCGATTTTTCGGTGTTCCTGTGGAGTATTTAGGCTTGGCCTACTACTCTTTAGTAATACTCATTCACGTCGGATTTGTTATATTCCCCGCTGTTGTTACTTCTACTACTATCTTTGTTTCGCTTGTCCTCTCCACGATTGCATTTCTGTTCTCGATGTATCTGATCTCTATCCAAGCGTTTGTACTTAAAGAATGGTGTACATGGTGCTTAGCTTCGGCATTTCTCTCCACAATTATCTTTACTTTTACCCTCATAAGCTCACCGTATGCGCCGATCGTACTTTTGGCTGCGCATACTCGTATTTTCACCATTGTCCATTTGTTTGGCATGGCACTTGGCATTGGCGCTGCGACATTTACTGACATATTCTTTTTCCGTTTTCTCAAAGATTTCAAGATCTCTGAAGAGGAAGCAAGTACGCTCAAAGTTTTCTCTGAAGTTATATGGTTTGCGCTTGGTATTTTGGTACTCTCAGGACTCGGACTCTTCTTCCCGAAATCCGAAACGCTTCTGGCCTCCGGGAAGTTTTTGGTGAAAATGATCGGCATCCTGGTGCTTATCACCAACGGATTTCTCCTCAATCTTATCGTCCAGCCGCGTCTTGCCAAGATCACGTTTGGCGCAACCCACGATCATCACGAAGGCGAACTTCACCGTTTGCGCAAATTTTCTTTCGCCCTTGGCGCGATCTCGATCACTTCGTGGTATTTCATTTTTGTTTTGGGAGCGCTCCGTGGGGTGATCGTGCCATTTTTGCCACTCTTGTTTGGGTATATTGGACTTCTGGCGCTGGCGATCTTAGGTAGTCAGGTGTTTGATTATGTTTTCTCTCGCCAGAAACAAGACGAGCAGCTATAAGTCTGATTGAATAAAAGGCTCAAATCTGTTATAACTGTAGCGCCGCATGTTCCACTGCGGCGCTCGAAAGCTGCCCATATGGGCGACATGGTGCCTATGGTGTAACGGTTAACACTGAGGTTTGTGGAACCTTCGATTCGGGTTCGATTCCCGATAGGCACCCCTATTGAATACCCGCATTTGCGGGTTTTTCATATGGTGCCTAAGGAAGCAAACTGCTTTGCTTCCGTTCGGGAATCAAACAGCGGAGTCTTATTTTTTCAGTAGGAAAAATAGACGAGCTGGTGCCCAGACCGAGTTGAGCGGCGGCGAAACTCGAGTCGAGGGAGATATCCCGAGGTCGAAAAGCTTTTCATTATTCGCATATGCGAATTGAAAAGGTATACTGTTCCTGTGATTGAGTACAATCACCTACTGGGTAAGGAAAGATTACCCCGATAGGCACCCCATATTTTGTGACTTTAATGAAACAGTCATTCCAAATCAAATCCTGGAGTAATCTCTTTTTCCTAGTTCCACTTGTTATCTCACTCAAGCACCATATTTACTGGTACGCCATCGTCATCGGTTTGGTTTTTATAGTCTCCTCAATCTTTCATTTGAGAAATGAGAAAAATTTTGCATATGCGGATGTTGTTGGTGCATATGTTCTTATGATCGCCAACTTACTTCTTTTATTTAAAGGTGATTGGGTTTTCCCGTATGGTATCGGTGCGTTCATCTCTGCGGTGATTGCTCTTTGGTTTTTCTATCGGCAAAATAAGCATGGTTACAATTTCAACCACGGAATGTGGCATATATTTTCAGCCGCGACTTCGTTTTTAAGTGTGGTAGCTTATATAATTATGTTTTCTTAAGTTAAAAGATGTATGTCTGCGGGCCTTTTTTGCCTACACATTTTGCTCCAAGTCGTGATCCGATTTTCATTCCTTCAATAATATTTTTTCCAGCGAGAAGTGCATGCACAAGCCCCGCGCGATAGGCATCTCCGGCACCAGTTGGATCAATAACATGTGAAGTTTTTGGAGCGGATATATGTTCCGCGGCGTCTTTTGTATAAAGCGTACTGCCATTTCCTCCTTCGGTCACAATAAAATACTTGAGCTTCAGGCCCCAGAGCATTTCATGTGTGATGCCCAATTTTGTTTTCATAAAGTGCGCTTCGCTGTCGTTCATGATAAGAATGTCTGCACTTCGGATAGCGCGTGTGAGAAGTACCCTGGTGAAATCGATTGCGAGCATTTGTCCGGGGTCAATGATAATGAGTGCATCTTTCGGTCCTTTTTTTTTAAACTCCTCCGCCCATTTTGCAATACTTAAAGCTGTACCAGGAGAGAATATTGCTACTTTTATTTTCTTCCAGTCAGCGGCCTTAAGAAATTTGGACAAGGGCAAAGTGTTGACGTGCGCGTGGTAACAGCCCGGCTCAAAAACACCTATTTGTTCACCGCGAGTGTCGGTAAATCCGAAGAAAGAAGATGTCTGTCCTTTCGGGTCAACGAGAATACGACTTTGGCATCCAAACATTTCTAAATGTTTTTGATACTCTTTAGAGTCAAGCCCAGCGGCTGAGACAATAAATGAAGGCGACCGAAGAAGACCAAGACCGTAACAGATATTTCCTGCACTACCGCCAAAGTAGGTCTCTTTTTTTGATGCGGTAAACATTAGGTTTTGTTTTCCTGGTTTCCCGTTGGTGACAATGATCTGATCGGCAATACTGCTCGTCCCCTCGAAAAGAGTATCGACAACCAAAGAGCCCGAGACGAGCGCCGCCGCGGGGGAACTTTGTTTTTTTAGGCCATGTGTGTTCCTTCGTTCCACGTTTCTAGATATTTTTTTTGTTCACTGGTAAGAGTATCAATATTCATCGTAAGCGCCTTGAGCTTGAGCGTTGCTATCTTTTGATCAAGTGCTTGAGGAAGAACATAGACGTTTGGCGAAAGCGTTTTTTGATGTTGGAGGAGATACTCCAACCCATAGGCCTGGTTTGCAAAGCTCATATCCATGACGCTTGCAGGATGACCTTCGGCGCTACCGAGATTGACCAAGCGTCCTTCCGCCAAAAGATAGATTTTCTTCCTTCCGAGATCATATTCGAGTGTGTTTGGACGGACTTCAGTTACTTTTTTAGAAAGTTTTTTAAGTGCTGGAATATTTATTTCAATATCAAAGTGGCCGGAGTTGGCGACGACACAACGATCTTTCATGGCAAGGAAATGTGCCTTGTCGAGCACGTGTTTGTTGCCAGTGACGGTGCAGATAAAGTCCGCTTCGCGCACTGCACGTGCCATTGGTGCAACTTCAAACCCATCCATCACTGCTTCGAGCGCTTTGACTGCATCGATTTCTGTCACTAGGACTCGCGCACCCATACCGCGTGCGCGGGACGCAAGTCCTTTGCCGCACCAGCCGTAGCCAGCCACGACGAATGTTGAGCCAGCGATGAGCTTGTTGGTCGCACGGATAAATCCGTCGAGTGTGGACTGTCCGGTACCGTAACGATTGTCGAACATGTGTTTTGTTTTTGATTCGTTGACGCCGATCACTGGGAAAGCAAGGCGACCCTCTTTTTCAAGAGCGCGCAGACGGATCACGCCAGTAGTCGTCTCTTCGGTACTACCGATTATTTCTGGTATTTGCGCACGTCTTTTTTCATGAAGTTCGGAGACAAGATCTGCGCCGTCATCCATTACGATAGCCGGATGAGTATCGAGTACGGCTTTAATATGTGATCCATATGTTTTAGCATCCTCTCCTTTTTTAGCAAAAACAGATACACCAAAATCATGAACAAGCGATGCTGCTACATCGTCTTGGGTTGAAAGGGGATTTGAAGCAGCCAAGGCAATCTCGGCACCGCCGGCTTTCAAAGCGAGACACAGATTGGCAGTTTCCGCAGTGACATGGAGGCAGGCCGCAATGCGGATGCCTTTAAAAGGTTTTCTTTTGCTAAAATCCTGCTCGATGATCTTGAGCACTGGCATATCTAGCCCTGCCCAAAGAATTTTAGCTTTTCCTGCTGCCGCGAGTTTTTTATCCTTAATATCTGAAGCAATCATTCTAGTACTATACACAAAATGTTGTTTTCTCCCAATGGCGGTGGGAATCAGTAATTGTGCAGCGCTGATTTTTGTAACCTTTTATTCCTTCCTTGGTATATATACAATAGGAGCATGGAAGAATTAGAAGCTGTTATTTCAAAAGCTACGCATGACGAGAGCGCATTTCGGGAGCTTTACGATGCAACAGTGGAGCGTGTGTTCCGGTATCTTTTAGTGCGCACTAAAAGTAGGGCAGCAAGCGCCGATATTTCGCAAAATGTGTACATTGCTCTTTGGAAGGCGCTTCCAGGATTTCGGTATCAAAATATGGAATCGTTTTGGGGATTTCTTTTTACAATTGTACGGCGTGAGCTCATTCGAGCCAAGCACAAGCGTGCCATAGAAGATATTTCACTCGACGAAGTCTTTGACATTGCTGCTCCGACAGAAGATCATGAAGATTATCGGAAACTTCTGGAAGCAACGTCCACACTTCCAGAAAAAGAATCGCTCGTCATCTCGCTCCGATATTTTTCAGATGAAAGTTTTGCTGGTATCGCCGCCATGCTTTCAATCACCGAAAACTATGCTAAAGTTTTACACCATCGAGCGATTGAAAAGTTGCGTGCAGTAAAAAAATACTATGTCTAACATTGAAGAAGAATTAAAAAATATTCGCCTCAAGAAGATCACGAGTGAAGAACGCGCGTATGTGTGGTATGGTTTTCATGAGCAAAACCAAAGAGTATCACGTCGACCATTATTAGCATTTTTTAGATTTACACCTATGACAACACTATTCATTATTTTAGTTTTACTTTTCGGCGGCGGCGGAATCGTCGCTGCTTCCAATGACGCTCGCCCCGGCGATACGCTTTTCTCTGTTGATCTGGCGGCTGAGCGCGCGCGACTCCTCCTCTCTGATGATTCTGGTAAGCATGATTTGGCGATTAAATTTGCCAAAGAGCGCTTGCGTGAGATAGAGGATTTACAAAAAGAAAATACAGCCACAACCGTAGCTTCTTCTGGGGCTGAGCTTGGTGGGCGCGCGGTGACCGAAATCGAAGCTGATGTTTTCACGAATGAGACGATTGTGAAAATAGAAGCAGATGATCAGAAATTTGGTTTTATTACGAACGCTGATACTCGAGCAGAAATTGTGACGGCAATCGCCGAACATTTTGATATTCCAATAGCGACAGTTGAGACTTTGCTTGTCTTGGAAATCGAAGACCGTGCGAGTCGACCAGACGATATAGATTTTTCTACGACGACTTCAAGTAGTGTGATTGTCGATACCGATGATCTTATGAGCGCTGAAGCCGGGTTTCTGCAAACGATTGCAGCGCTCGAAGGGAATAGTAGTAGTGATTCAGTAGAATTTACTGATGCACTTAAGGCACTCCTTGTGTCACTTCAAAGTGGTGAAAAAATAAAAGTTGAGTTTGCAGATGGCGAAATAGAGATCGAAAATGAAGATGGAGTTTTGAAAGTCGAATTTGAAAGTGAAGATGGAAGCGGAGATGATTCAAGTACTACTTCAAGTAGTGGCGATGATAATTCCGGAAGTTCAAATTCCGGTTCTGGCTCTGATGATACTACTTCAAACAGTGATGATGACGATAATAATAATTCTGACAGTTCGAATTCTGGCGGCAATGATGACGACGATAATTCCGGGAGTGGAAGTTCTGGGAGTGATGGAGACGATGATCATTCAACATCAAGTGATGATGACGACAACAATAGTGGGAGCAGTAGTTCTGGAAGTAGTGACGACGATGATAATTCCGGCAGCGGAAGTTCTAGTGGAGGGGGAAGTGATGATAATAGTGGCAGTAGCCATTCTGACGATGACGACGAAGACAATAGTGGCTCAGGAGGGAATTAAAGATATACATACAATTAAAATCCCGCTCTCTGCGGGATTTTAATTGTATGTTTTTATTATTCTGTCGCTAGAACATTCCAGAGTGCAGGATCTTCGGTGCCATCAATGCGGAAGATGGAGATACCCTTAAGACCGAGTTCGCGAGCGAGTGCTATTTTTTGTCGGATTGCTTCGGCATCACTCCACCAGAGTGTATTGAAGGAGATAGTTTGTCCAGTAGTGTTGGCATACGACAAGGCTTTTTGAGCAAAGATGTCTCCTGGAAGCGTACTAGCTGGCGCTGGGTATGAGGTGCCGACGACGAGTGGGGTGGACTCACCTTTATATGAAAACGAAAGTTCGCCAGCCTTGTTTCGCATTGATGTCATGCCAAGCGAGCTTGCAAACTCTGATGCATATGGTGCGGATACTGACCAGAGTTTTTTGTAGTCGGCAAAACGGTTGGGGGAGACGGTGACTTCATATTCAAATCCATAGGTCGGCACGCCGAGCATTATTTTTTCTTTAGGAATTGTTTCGGCAGCGAGAGTTACGACTTTACGCACCCACTCGACATCGGCAATCGGAATATATGGCGTGCCGGACTTGGCATCATTCAAACGAAAGTCTGCGCGACCTTGATCGTAGGCAAGTAAGATGACGCGGTCACAATGTTCGCCGATTGCTTCATAATCGTTGGCGTATTCAATAGTAGCCTGGACGACTTGGTAGAGCGACTCCGGTGGGGTGCGGGCTTCAATCGAACAGACCAGTATTTTTTTTGAACCGAGCTCATCCTTGAGCTCTTCTAAAAAAAGAGAAAAATCATCCTTCGTCGCGGCGAGCTTACCCTCGTAGTCTATATCGACGCCGTCGTAGTGGCCGTCAGTCACCATGTCGTCGATGGCTTCGATATGATCTTCGCGGAGATTGCGGTCAGATAAAATACGCTCGATATTTATGCCGTCGTTCCAGGTGATAGTGGGGATTACAGCTACATCTTTGTTGTCGGCAGTATCGATCAAATCGTCCCAAGTCGTAGTGCTTTCAAGTTTCGCTAGATCATTAAGGGTCCCATCAGTCTCTACGCTATAGCCAAATGGGAAAATCATATTGAGGGTGTCGATATTTTTTTCGGCTACGGCTGCGCCCTCCACACTTTTCCAATAGGGGATCCAGCCGGCTACTTCAAAATCATTTTGGATGCTGGCCAATGCTGAAAACGGCGTTGCTATTGCTGCCATGATTGTAAGGGAGAAGAGTATTGAAATGTACTGTGTGTTTTTTATCATATCTTTATACTAAAACAAACGGATTGGATTGCAATATGTGACGTCTCTCTATTATATAGACAGTCGAAAACACTTTTTCTTACAAACTATCGGTTTAAAAAAGGAAATTAAAAACTGCTATACTCACAGTATGAATATCGAGCGACCAAAGTCTAAACAGCCGATACCGGAACATGCCACGCGGGTTTTTGAAGGTGTAATCTTCGATGTCTATCAATGGCAGCAGGACATGTACGATGGCAGCAAAAAGATGTTTGAGAAAATAAAGCGACTCGATACGGTCATCGTCTTTCCAGTACTCGATGACGGGAGGATCTTACTGACTGAGCAAGAACAGCCGGGCATGGAGCCATTTTGTGGTGCAACTGGTGGGCGAGTGGAGCGGGGAGAAGATGTGCTGGCTGCGGCTGCGCGCGAGCTTCGCGAAGAGAGCGGATATGAGGCTTCAGAATTTATCCTCTGGGATGCAAGGCAACCGGCGACGAAGATTGATTGGGCAGTGTATACATTTATCGCCAAAGGACTTATGAAAGTAGGGGAGCCAGCACCGGATGCTGGAGAAAAAATCAGGGAGAAGATCGTAACACTCGACGAGCTTATTGAACTATCGCGGCAAGAACGTTTCGCTGAAAAAGAAATTGTTATGCGGCTCATGGAAGCCAAAATTGATCCTGAAAAAAGAAAAGAGCTTGAGGAATTATTTGCGCTAAGAAAATGATATTTTTTTATGATTAAAGCTGCAATTTTTGATGCTGATGGAGTGCTTATTGTAAATAATAAAAAGTTTAGTAGAAAATTCTCGACTGAGTACAAAATTCCAATGGAAAAGGTCGCACCTTTTTTCCTGGGACCATTTGCTGACTGTATTTTGGGAAAGGCTGATTTAAAGGAAAGCATTCTTCCATACCTTTCTGAATGGGGTTGGGCGGAAGGACCGGACCGCTTTTTAGAATATTGGTTTACTTCTGAACACAATGTAAGTGAAGAACTTTTATTGTATATCGAGGACCTTCGAAAGAACGGTATTATCACAGCTCTCGCTACCAATCAAGAAAAATATCGGGCAGAATATCTCCTCGAGAAAATGGGATTTGCAGAAAATTTCGATC
>JACCDY010346717.1_pt1 | contig 10785 bp, 8 predicted proteins | sample 7446391 | NCBI WGS metagenome assembly JACCDY01 (sample SAMN15323451, study PRJNA562643) | freshwater metagenome | isolation source: river surface water | place: USA:Blue River Watershed | collected 2017-08-18
AATGTAATACTATCGCGCGATAAATTACATAGGTTATTATCAAACATAAAAGCAATACAGTCCTCATCGGCGTTGCATTCAAATTTACACGTATCATGCGTTGTAGCGGTTGCTATCGGTATCAGGTTATCTGATACCATTTTTTTACCCAACACAGTCACATAAGGCTGTGGAACTCCCTTCTTTTTGATAAAAGATTGATATTTTGTATCATGTCCGATGTTGTTGATGGTGTTACCCATATGGCACACTTGACCTGATTCATTATAGTATACAAAATTACACTTATCACTATGTGTACATTTATCTATACAATCAATCTCATTAGGAGAAGCAACTGTCTCATCTGCGCCCATACTAAATACAGATTCCGGGAACGTGACATATCCTACATAATAGGTAATTTTATGGAATTTATAGTATATATAAGTTGCTATCATGAGAACTACAAACAATACTATTGCTAACCCAACTAGCCACGAGAAAATTTTAAGCCCTGTCGGTAGACCTGCCGGTTGATGCACCTTAGGTCGTTCTTCATAAGATTCCATATCAGATGCATCTTCGCTCATTTTTAGTTATATATATGACATGAATTTAATATTTTTGTAATATAAACAGAATTGTGATATGTCTACCTTGGACTTGAGGTAGTACCCGATGTAGTACCCACGGTACTCGATGTACTCGATGTACTTGGAGTGCTTGTAGTACTCGAGGATTCCTTACGGAAGAATTTCCACCATATAACGATCGCGACCACGATCATAACAATCAGGAGAACCAGACCGCCGATGATAAACAACTTACTCATTATATATACATAGTGTTTTATATCTTTTAAATATATAAAATAATATAATGGGGTTTTCTTTCGATTCATTGGTTTTTACGGACGAAGGCTTGATTCCTATACATAAAATAACCGCAGAAAGTGTATACAAAACACTAGTAAAAATAACAACAGATAGGGACTCATTCTACTGTACTTATGACCAGAAATTAAAGACAACTGACGGATTTGTAGAAGCGGTCAAGCTAACAGTCGACCATAAATTAATCATATGTGATAATGTTTTGAACCTACCCAGTGATAAGATTGATATAGATATGGCATGGTTTTTTGGAGTGGCTAGTTCGACAATATTCGTAATGAACAATATTATGCAGTTCTACATAAACAATCTAAAAGTACGGGATGAATTTATAAAGATATTGACATACTTAAAATATACAAGTGAGACGGTATATCCAATAACTATAACAGATAGAATCGTGCAGAGTATAATAAAGTCTCAGGTAAATAACACTAATAATATCAATTCTGACTATATTCATATCAATATATTACAGAGCTCATATGAGGTTAAAACTGCATACTTATGCGGTTTAACAGAAAATATATCCACACTGTCTTCAAATGGTAAATATATACTATGTAAGTCCCCAAATAAATATTTCATAAAAACATATCAATGTCTACTATTATCGTGCGGTATAGACAGTGAATGGCATTCAATTAGTACATCTGTACGGCAAACATGTAGAGCAAACTTACATAAATCGTATGTTCTTTGTATATGTAATGAATATGATAAGGAAAAATATTACAGATTAAAATACCACGTCAATCAAACAAAATTCGCGGATAGACTCGGTATATTCAAATTTAAAATATTCCTACCGAAGAAGCCTCCGAGATACACGTGTATAAAATCTATAGAAGTTGCCAAGGGAGACATGACTTATGATGTAAATGGCTGTGTCAATGGTTATATCACTGACGAATAATTTTTATACGTATATAGATGATAGATTATCTCAAGCAGATTATTACTGTTATAGTTGTATTCATAACATTAATATACGTTCACCATGCTTGTACACTCAAAACAAAAAATAATACACTGGTTCATATTAACATAGAACATAATTATCATACACTTATATAATGGTAGATATACATATCCTTATTTTTATATTCGTGATATCGCTGCTGTGTGTCGTTATCAAAAGGGCCAATGATGAGGATTCTATAAAGAAATATCATGATAATATTTTACATAAGCGCATGATAGGAAAAAATTGAATTACATATACAATAATATAATATATATCATGTCGTTCGATAAATATGAAGATATTGATGTATCACAGTATAAAATTAAATCATTCAGCGGTATGTGTGTATGTGGCGGTAAGTACATAACTGACGATGGGTTACTACAGTGTATAGAATGCGGCGATACCCCAGATATAAAACTTGATGAATATATGATGAATATGGAAAAACCTGACGAAGGTTTCACTGTCGAACAGAGAAAAATAATACTGAGAAAGTTGACGATATATAATAAAAACGCTGAAATGAACAAAACACGCGCATTTCCTGATAATGTACTCGAAGCAGCTGTCGAAAACTTTGCAAAATTACGGGAATGTACAAAAGAAACTCGGAGTGATAAAATGATAGCAAGGCTGGGTGCATGTCTGTACAATGCGTGTATACATTATAATTTGATGAGAAGCCGGAAAGAAATCAAGCGATTTCTATGCCTGTCAAAGAGCATAACATCGTCGGTAGATATGATAAAAATAAAAGAAAATATAGGGGTACTGAAAACATATGCAGATGAAAATATCGACGTACGGATATCTTTTGCTAATAATCTATGTATAAGGGCAGATGTGACAGATATAAATACTCGTAATATTATATGTAACGAAGTCGTAAGAATACTCAATATATGTAATGAAAATGTCATAAGTGTATCCGCGATGCATGAATCAAAAGTAGCTGCATGTACATATATTTCGATGAAACTATGTGATATAGATATATCTGTGGACGATATGAGTAGTTATACGAGCATACATTCCGATACGTTACTTAAAATTATTGATGATATTAGGGCAAATAATAAACTATTCAATTTCAAGAAGATAACAATATGATATTCGTTGTATTGTTATTTATTTTGTGTAAATATAATATGAGTGATACTCAGCTGATATTTAAAATAATTTCTACATATTTTGCCAATGAATTCTATGAAACAATATATAATTCGGCAAAAACTAGCGTTGGAGAAGATGAATCAATCACAGAAAGATATATACATAAGGTTAAAATATACATAACATGCACCATGAAACAACCAAGATGTTACCTGCATGTAGTGAAAGGTTTGCATATATATTTCACAAAATGTAACAGGTTTAACAGCTTAATATTTGCAGATTTTGTAGATAAAATCGTATATCAATTCTGTCCGACAGACTATCAAACGTCTCTTTGTACAAAGGACAAAGATATCATATTAAGCGATGTCATATGTGATATTATTACAAAACTTGGCGCATTCGTAACGACACCCGATATGCTGAAGAAAATCATAGATACTCATGATAACTCAAAAACTTATATAAATACGATAGTGGATGAGGTTAATACTATATTAGTTCTGAAAAGAGAAATATATTTCACTAAAGTTGTACAAGAAATTGGACATTCGAGGGAGTTACTTACTGTAGCAGATGCGAATATATTGACAGAAAGTATATCTAAGTATGAGATAGAAAACAAAGAATTAAAGCAAAAAATAGCAGACCTAGAGAATAACATAAGTGAATTAACTGAGAACGAAATAAATTATAAAAAAATGATGACAACTGAGAATAAAGAACTGATGTACAAGGTTAAAAAATTGGAGGCAAAAATAACTGAGTTGATAGACCGAGAGGAAAAGTATGAAAAAATGATACTGTTTATGCATAATTTTAATACTATACATATGAATAAAACGACTCAATCTGCTGAGATGGAACCGATGGAGCTGATTATGTCAACCACGGCGACGCCGTTGGCTACCGTTACCCCATCGGCTACCGCTGCCACATCGACAACAGCGGTCGCCGCCATCCCATCGGTTACAGCTGTCCCCTCAGCCACCGCAGCCACATCGACAACAGTGGTAACCGCTGCCTCATCAGTCGCCACAGCAGCACCTGCTGCACCAGCAGCGACAACAGTCAAGCTGGATACAACAGATGACATATTGTCACTGATGTATATGGATGAAAAGGTTCAGCATAAAGAGGATACCCCATGTGAATCGGATACCCCGCATGAAGCTGAGACATCATATGAATCATACGTTCCGCGCAACATAAATACCTCATATGAATCTTATGCCCCGGACGAAGATACTTATGAATTAAACTTGGATCTTAATTAATATCATATATATTATGGGAGTTTTCAGGCTGACAGAATATATGGAAAATACAGGAAAATCTATGATGAACAAGCCATTATTATGTAATATAATAAGGAATCCATTAATATCTGCCATAATCTTAACATTTCTACTTATGTGTATTTTTGTTAAAACGGGTAATATGGACATCTATAAAACATTCTCTATATCAGTATTAGCATCATCTATATATTTATTTGTATTTCACAGTGTAATAAAGGACCATTATACTCAATCCGTATCAGCAAAGGAAGAAATATCAGAATTCAAAGATGTCGTGGGCGAATCTGAACTATAGATATTGTATTATTCTTTTGTATCATACATATATCATGTCTGGCATGAAGGAGAGATATGTATCAGTCAACGATCGCTATATCAAAGAAGCAGATGATCCACCCGGAGCAAATCCGGGTGTATCATTCGGAGCCTATAGTATCACGAATGTTAATAATCCTGAAAGATTCGCACAGAATTATATCTATAATAATCCGAGAGAAGGTGTAGGTAGAACATATTGAGAAATGTATTCTACGATAACTAAGGATGAAATAATATACAAATTAGAAGAAACTGATATGAATAATTCATATGAAGATGTTATGGGGGATATCGATAAATATATGAGAAGTACAATCAAAGACAGGAGCATAGATCCTCCATTTTTAGATGAATCTGAAATGAGTGGCAGAGGTACTCAATATGGCGCTATGGTCGATAGGTTAATGAACGGAGAAGTTGGATTAGATAACGTGAATGTATTCACAGAGGGTAAATTCAGTGGTTTTATGGATACAAATCCTAATGATAGTACATATTCACCATTTGGAACATATGGTCCCTCTGGTAACTCTAATCCAAATACTCACACTGTTATGAGGGCGAGATTACAAGAACCGTTGATGGGTATAGAAGCAATGGGGTCCGTCCCCGAACCTACTTGGGGCGATCCGCAGATTAGTTTTGCAAAGAAAAAGATAGATAAGTGGGTAAAGAAAATGTATAATGCCTGGGGAGATCCATCATTTGAATCGCTCAACTATGGATATCCAACGGGTAATATGAGTAGACGCGAAGAATTCAAATCTACTCAATTAAGTGAAGAAATGGATGAGAACAGAAGAGCATTAGCGGTGGGTACGCAGATGCGCGACCAATACGGTAGTATAACAAAGCCCCATATCGGACTAAGTTGGTACAATACTCCGATGCTCGAATATACACAATCATTACCACTAGAATCAGCTGTACAGCAGAGGGCTGTCATACCTGAGAATGATAAAAAAATATTAGGTTTATACTATTCAGATGCATTATTTAGCACTCAAGAACGTGAAGATATACAACGTCCAAGTAATATGATATATGCCAATGGAAGTTCTATATTGGATACTGAGCAATTACAGCAGTTTCCTCATGAGAAACAATATATGATGTCTACGAATCCGTATGGATATCAGAAGGGATTATCGGTACCTCAAGGTGATAATACTCAATCAATGGGTACAGAAAACATAGCATTACAATATCAAGGAGCTGTACCATTTTCTGACCCTATTTCAAATAAATATCACTCTCTTGCTACGATTCAGTCTATAGATATGAAGAATCAGTCTAATTCTGTTACAGCTATTCCAAGTGATGCGCAGAAAGCAAAGTATAATATTGAGACGAAAATGAACGGAGAAAATAAATATGATAATCAGCGGAGAATGCCAAATAAATCAGATGGGCATAGATTAAAGTTCATGAGTGAAAATAATACACAAGGCGACAACCAAGAGGATAGATCAAGAAAAATGAAATATCTGACAGAATTACAGAGCCAAATATATACATCTGAAGTGAATGATATGGGTGATAGCATTGGAAACATAACATATACAGGAGCTGCACCGGCAGATATATCGGCCATTGACAGATATCAATCAGCTGATGTTAATGTCGATACATTGGAACTAAATGGAGTAGAACCTGGTACAAATCTCATTATTGGCGACAAATCAAAGGCATCAATGTACACTGATGCAGAATTTACAAACGACGTATATTCTGTACGTTCAGGTAAAAATACGACACTTCAGCCTTCTCTGAATAGTAAGCTAATGGATAATACAACGATTATAGCTACAAATGAATTCGGAAGCACAAGCATCGGCGGAAAAGGAACGGGTACGCGTCTGTATCAGAGAGGTACATATAATATGAAATTTGACAGAGATAGAGATGACCTAAAAGAATTGAATATATAAATATCAATATATACGACAAAAGAACCCGGTATACTACAGAATGAACAAAAAGCAAAAGATTTCGCATTTCACTCCTGATAATTCCCTGTGGATAACAGAAACAGATGTATCTATAAGTTTCTCACTTGACCCGTATTTTATCAGAAAGTATGAAGATATTGTGCCAGATTTTGGATTCAATGGTCTGGGTGAATTTGTATACAAGAGAACATATTCACGCATTAAAGTCGATGGCTCGCATGAAGTATGGTACGAGACTGTAAAACGAGTAGTCGAGGGTACTTATAGTATCATGAAAGCATATGTATTAAGAATATCAAAAGGTCGATGGAGTGATGAAAAGGCTCAAAGATCGGCACAGGAGATGTATGATAGAATATTTCGTATGAAGTTTCTACCGCCTGGGCGAGGATTGTGGGCAATGGGTACAAATATAATTACTACGAGAGGATTAGGTGCATCTCTAAATAATTGCGCATTCTGTTCTACTGAGAATATGGATGTAGACCCTGTTCAGGCATTCGTATTTTTAATGGATGCAACTATGTTAGGCGTAGGTGTTGGATTTGATACGCTCGGTGCCGGAAAGGTCATAATTAAACAGCCAACTAATCATAAAAATCATATCATATCCGATAGTAGAGAAGGATGGGTAGAATCCGTTAAATTACTGATATCATCATATTTAACTAATGATAATGGTGTCATATTTGATTATTCTCAAATTAGACCAGCGGGTGAGCTTCTGAAAACATTTGGAGGGCTATCATCGGGGCACGGACCACTTAAAAATCTACATGATTCTATTGATAAAATATTTACAAAACTCATAGGTAAACCTATAACTGTGACATGTATAGTAGATATAATGAATCTAATCGGTAAGTGTGTCGTATCTGGTAATGTGCGTAGATCCGCCGAAATAGCATTCGGTGACCCTGATGATGTGGAATTTATAAACCTAAAGAATTATGAGCTAAATCCCGAAAGAATGGAATGGGGGTGGTTGTCTAATAATAGTGTATTTTCTACTATTGGAATGGATTATTCCAAGCATGTAGAGCGTATCATTTCCAACGGTGAGCCAGGATTTGCATGGCTTGATAATATGAGAGCATATTCTAGAATGTGCGAGTATCCTGATAATATAGATTTCAAAGTAAAAGGCGGTAATCCATGCTTGGAGCAGTCTCTAGAGCATATGGAATTATGTTGCCTTGTGGAAACATTTCCATGCAAAGCTGACAACATGGAAGACTTCAAAAGAACCCTAAAGTTTGCGCATCTATACGCTAAGATTGTTACACTTGTTCCGACTCAATGGAAGGAAACCCGTGAAGTAATGAGCAGAAACAGAAGAATCGGATGCAGTATATCAGGAATCACTCAGTTTATAACATCTCATAATATCGAAACTCTGAGACAGTGGTGTGTATCCGGATACGATGCATTAAAGTATCATGACAGGGAATTATCTAGATGGTTGAATATACCTGAAAGTATTAAACTTACAAGTATAAAACCTTCTGGCAGTGTATCTCTGTTAGTTGGGGCAAGTCCTGGCATTCATCATATGGAATCAAGATACTATATCAGAAGAGTGCGATTAGCCAGAAATCACCCACTCGTGAATGATATGAAAAATAAAGGATATAAGATAGAAGCATGTGTAGGGTCTGAAGATACTACTGTCGTTATAGAAATACCGGTAGATGTCGGAGAAGGTACCAGAGAATTGAAAAATGTATCTATGTGGGAGCAGTTAGGATTAGCAGCATTTATGCAGCGATATTGGGCTGATAATCAAGTATCAGCAACTATAACATTTGACCCAAAAACGGAAGGTAAAGATATCGTCAACGCGTTGAATATATATCAGTATCAACTAAAAGGAATATCATTTCTGCCATTATTAACAGATTGTACAGCATATCCACAGATGCCATATGAATCTATAACAGAAATACAATACAAAGAAAATATATTGAGATTGAAACTATACAAGAATACAATGTCTGAATCTAATACGACTGGATGGCTGGGGTTTCAATTGGAACAACAGGAGCAATCGACTCATCGGATGGAAGATGCGTTTTGCAATAACGATACATGTATGAGAACATAATACGATACGAAATACTTACAACTTTATATTTTTGTGTAAAAAATTGAATTTTCTATAAATTTTATATATCTTAGCAATGAATACTTGCTGTATCTGTTCATCAAGCGGTTGCTCGACAAAGATAGCGGAACCCAGTACATATCTATGTAATGAGTGTACTGAAAAGCATGGCATAGAGTTGTGCAAAGAATATATTGGGTTCGATGGCAGCACTCACATTGTACTATGTGTTTCATGTGGTGTGTTGGAGAAAAACATAAGTATCATACATGAAATATATACAGATATTAGTAATATAGATTCCAAAATCGTTAACAATAAGAATATTATGACAACATTTAAGAAGAATCCACATCACGTAAGGTATTGTTTATGTAAAATGTGCAAAAACTTGCTTGATGAAAATAGGATACCGAAAGTTATCAAAGGGGTGCCTTTTTCTATTTCCGGTACCGCAAATTCTCTGCATTGTGATCTCGATAGATTGCACTCATCGCATTTAAAATCACTCATAGAATTAAGAAATGCCGATGAAGTGCTAGAAAATAAGTTGATGGAGCGTATCATGCACATGGAGATGCGAATGGAAGATATACAGAAGAAACATGATGATACACTGTCAGAGTTTGCAGAATTGAAGATAAAACATAAGGAACTCATAAAAATGTATAACTCATTGCTGCCTAAGTCATCTATATATAAGTTCAATACAGGTGAATGTATATCTATAGTTCAAGATACTGATTTGACGAAAAAGAAATACGAGATGATAACATCCATAAATATAAATGAATCTCTACAGACATTAAGAGATACTTCAGATAATATATTTATACACTGTATCATATATACTGATAAGAGCGATGTGATAAGAAATGCACTTGTTTCTCATGTGTACAAAAACAACATAACCAACGAAAATGACAGAGAATATTTCGACGAAGATTTAGATATATCCAAAGTTATAGACAGAATACTCAGCATATGCAAGGTGTTAGAATATGATTATAATACTGTATCAAATGAAGAGTTGGAGAAATATAACAGACTTACCATACAATGATATATTTTTGTATAAATTATTGAATTAATCCATTCTAAATATCTCTTCCACTGGTGTAATCGAAGCAACGTCATGGATAGTGTCGCCCCACTAATGTTTTCTGAGATGGATATCGACGGACTCAATGCTCCTCGATGTTTGTTCAATGTTCCTGGTTATAATGAGTATATTGAAAAATTCTATCAGGGACCGAAATTCATCCGACATTCCAGACGTTATGCCAAAAAGCTTCGACGTCGACACAGGGCACATGCTCTATTTATCGCTGACAGGGTCACTCGGTTCGCAAAACCGATTGTAATCTCGCTAACAAGTAGATGCATCGAAACATCGCTGCATTTACCGCTAGAAGTGAGAGAAATGGTCTGCCAGTATTTGGACGAAGCAATATTGATGTAGCACTGAAGTAAGAGGAAAATGAGTATTAGGTATATGACTCTTTGCGGATGTATACCCGGTATTCTTTTTGTATAGTTTGTACTCTATGTAAACTTTTGAATTATACTTTTGTAATATCTCTTCCACCAGTGTTAAGCCTCATTATCGAAACAATGGAAATCACCCCATTCGCTGAGATGAACGTCGAGGAGCTGATGAGTTATTCTCCGATGGATATCTTGTCATTTTGGAGAATGGATACAGACCCCGCAACTCGCCAAGGACTTCCGAGGCGACGAGGTTATGTATTCGAGCCAAAAATTGGCATGATGCACATTGTCCAAAAAAGGCCACGTCAAAAACGACGCCGTTTGGATGTCGTTGAACGATTCCTCTGGATGTGCAACCGATTGTACTGTCGAGACTTGCCAAATTGTGTCAGCAAATTCGCGAAACCGATGCTGCTGACACTTGTCCGTCGAGACAGGAATAATCGCCTGTTCATGCTTCCCAGGCACCTCCTGCTTGAGATCTTAAAGTTCCTGCAAGATCTCACGTTGTTCATCAAATTCTAACACTAAAGTAAGAGAAGATTGGAAAACAGATACACAACCCTCTGTGGATGTTTATCCGTTATCCTTTTGTATATAGTTTGTACCTTATGTAAACTCTTGAACTATACTTTTGTAATATCTCTTCCACCAGTGT
>JACCDY011282861.1_pt1 | contig 10776 bp, 7 predicted proteins | sample 7446391 | NCBI WGS metagenome assembly JACCDY01 (sample SAMN15323451, study PRJNA562643) | freshwater metagenome | isolation source: river surface water | place: USA:Blue River Watershed | collected 2017-08-18
ATCACCAGCAAGGGGCGACTGAACCTGCACAAGTTCGATGAGAAGCTGCGTACCCAACTTGAGGGCTATCTTGTCCAGTTGGGCATCTTGAAGGCGCAGCAGGTCCTCAAGACAGGACGGGAGCAGGAGGAGCCTGCGACCATGGACGGCAACTTGTTCGAGTGAGGTGTGAATGGAGTTGACCCTCAATCAGCAAGCCATCAGCTTGGCCGCTTTGATGTTCGTGCGAGGCAGCGCATCCTTTGAGAGCAGCCTGCACGATGAAGAAATTGCGGCCCTACAGGTTCTCAAACAGGTGAAGGCCGTTGTACCCGGTGTGGTCAACAGCCAGGATGCCCTTTGCGCTTTCTGCGGCCTGTACCGTGGACCGATCTTCAGAACGGATGATGGGCTAATGGTGCAGTGTCCGGACTGTGGACCGTTTGCGCTGGATCCAGCCAGCCAGCGCAATTGGCGCCTGGACGATGAATGGCTGATCCGAAAGCTGCGTGGTGCACTGGACATCTCGCCACAAGCAAGCACCGCCCAAATCGTCGATGGCGTGTGGGACATTGGACGGTACAAGAAGCGGCCGGTGGTGCTGGCTCGCCGCATCGATCTGGTCGAGCGCCATGGGCTGCGGATTTTTCATGGACCTGAGCCACGCAGTCAAAGTTGGGTGATCACGCCCCGGCCATTGGTGCGACAACCATTGGATCCGCTGGCGGGGATGGCTACTTGGTGGCAGCTCGAGGACCGGTTCGCCTTGCATGGTTTGGCATTGCGCTTGCTCGAAACGGACCAAGGTGAAAAAGCTGACATCGGGCAATACAGCCTCCCGAGCGTGGCTGTCCATGGGCCATTCAGTGAGGGCTTTGACTGGGCGCATCTGGAGGATTGGCCGCACGGTCCTATTCGTTTGACCGAGGCCCAGGCGCATCTCTTTGCAGCACTCTGGAAGCATCGGCACCAAGCGCAGTCTGCTGAGTTCCTCATGAGAGAAGCTGGGCTAGGCAGTGAGCGACCGATAGATGTCTTCAAGTTGAAAGCATCTAATCGAGGTGACCCACGGTATGAGGGGCCATTGCACGTATATGAAAAACTGGTAATGCGTCAGCGCCGTCAAGGGTTGTATCGGTTAATGATTTGACCTCTCGGATAGCGAATTCACATTACCAAAATTGCGGAACGTAATAGCGATTTTCGGATGTTATGTGATCACGTTAGGCCAATCGGCGTAACGAGCATTTCTTTAACCCCCCCCTCTTCTACCTGGCAGCCTCTGTAGCGATGTGGCCCGCCAACGTCGCAACAAAAGAGCGCAAGCCCGTCATGGCTGAGAGTTCAACATGAGCGCCGTCCTTCACTGCGGAACGCGGAGTGGCGATTACCGAGGCGGATGTGTAGAGCTGTTCTTTGGCCAACTTTTGGCAAAGAATGTCGTAGCGTTGCAAGTAGGAGGCGCCAGAAAACTCCGGGAAGACTGGGAAGTGGGGCGAGGAGTCCTTCACCGGAGAGCGCGACTCAGGAGCGTCCTCGACCACCATGAGCCACCCAACGAAAGGGCGTTCTTGTTTGCCGAAAGCGCCTTCACGGTAGGCGGTCCAAAGATCGTGCGAGGTGCCGATCGACTCCTCTGTCCGGTTGTTGAAGTTATTGCCGAATGACGGTCCAACATGGCTCTTGAACTCGACCGCCGCGACAAGCCGACCGTGGTCGATCACCAAGAGATCCCACAGTTTGGTGGGCCGAAAGTAACCGGGCAGCGTGAGCACTGCTCGCTTCTGATGAATTTCGGCATTAGGCAGTCCATTGGCTTTAACCAGGTCGATCACCAGATTAGCGAAGCCATCCATGTTCTTGCCCCCGGTCACACCGGCCCGCTCGCCTTGGTCGGTTTTGCCTGCGGCCTTCTGCTTCTCTTTGGCGTCATCCCGGGTTTTCCAGAAGGACTTGATCGCCTCTTTGGTTTTGTTTTCGTAATCGCAGAGGTCAAGTGACATTTGTGCTTTTCCTTGTCGGTTTTAGATATCTTTTGTCAGAACTGCAGCTTCCTCGGGCGAAAGTCCATAGAGCTCGCAGGCAGCTTGATCGCAGGCGGTCAGATCCAAGCGTTGGGCCGCGTCGATGAGCTTCTTGCGAAGCTTCTGGGGAACTTCGACCCAGTGAGGAAGACGGATGCGGCGTAGGTATTGAGCTTGGAAGCGCAAGAAGCCTCCACGCATGGTCGTCGCGTAGGCTGCCACGAAATGCTTGGCCACATGGGACATCAGCACCGCCTGCAGAGCATGCAGATCCCACTCTTCGGAGAGCACAAAGTAGAGGTTGTGGTGAGGGTAGAGCCTACCCTTCTCATAGACCACGTGAGCCGAGCCCTTGATATCAGGGATCAAAAGCTTGGGCTTCTTCGCGAGCGAGGGGGTGATCCGATCGATGGTTCGATACCAGTTGGCCGGGGATTTTTTGGCCACATGACGGCCCGCGATCGCGTCTCGGCGCTCTTCAAGGTAGGCGCGAAGCTTGGGATAGGTGGCCAGATCGACAAGCTTGCCATCATCCTCGAACGGGTTGATGACACCATAGCCTCGCCACTGGACTGATCCGGAGGCAATGTCTTTGGTGGTGGCCAAAGGAAGCTTTCGAGAGGGCTCCACGTCCAGCTCATCCATGGGCCCGATGAACGCCTTATCGGCTCCGGTGGCCACACCGATGCCGACTTTGCAGCCAGCCTCTTCAAGCAGAGGGAACCGAGCCTCGAGTCTGCGCAGAAGAGCTCGTTCCTTCGAGGAGGTCAAAACCCAAGGCTCGGAGCCTTGGACGGCTGAGTCGACTACGGACACTCCGTGGTCAAGATCTGGCTTGCCCCGAAGTATCGCCTTGGAGAGCCGGGCGAGGCGCTGGCGATCGATCGCGGGGCGCTCAGCCACCATCGTGGTGCCTGCCGGAGCGCGCTCAATGACCGTGATTGCCGGATAGGCAATGACCTCAGAGCTGAACGCCGGTGTGTCGACCATGTCGACGTAGGATCGAAGGTGGAAGTCTTTCGAGACGAAAGCCCGAAGCGGCCCCCCATAACGGTTCTTTGTCCAGCGATCGGCGCAGATGAAAGCGAGGATCCCATCCTGGCGAAGCAGTCGAAGCGAGCGCTCGATGAAGGGAACGTAGAGATCGGCTCGATCGTAGAGCGTGGAGTAGAGCTTGCGGTATTGGGCGATAAGCGCTTGAGGGATCAGCTCTTGGCGAACATAAGGAGGGTTGCCGACTACGAAATCGAATTCGCCCTCTATGGGGGCAAGAAGAAAGTCGCCGGAGGAGAGCCAGTGAGATGCAAGGCGAGAGGCCTCGGCATTGGCGATGCCCTCTTGGGATAGAAGTGCAAGCAGATCCGCCTTAGCGCCTTTGAAAGTCTCCGTGTGAAGCTCGACGCCGCGAATGCAGTCATCAAGCGAGCCTTTCTGATCGTCCGCCTTCCAAGCAGTCAGAAGTCGTCGGACAACTTCGAGCAAAAACTCACCGCCTCCAAAAGAGGGCTCAAGCAGTCGAAAGCGGTGCAGAGGTTTGTCACTGGTGTAGCCAGCAAGATTGAGCATGAACTCAACCACCTCGATTCGGGTGAACACAGCCCCACGCTCATGGCTCTTGGAACCCTGAGAGAGCTTGTCGATGGCATCAGTGATGGGGCACATGCCAGTCAGGGAGGGTTGATCAAGCAGAAGAACTGGAGGCATAGTTAACAAAGACGATCTTTGATTCTAGAGGAGCTAGTAGATCTCAAATTCCTGCGAGGCCAAGGCAACCCACTGAGAGTGAAGTGATTCAGCGTACAGCGTTACCTAGCACTAGCCGAAAGCGCTACATCCGAACGCGCAAGCGCCGCGCACGCTCCTTGAAAGCTGCCTCACCACCTTCCAGAATCTCGCAGACTTGGCGCCGTATGTCCTGGTTCTCCAGCCCGCCACTCTGATAGCTGATCTCGGGCAACTGCCCTGGCCGATGCGGTCCGCACTTGGCCACGATGACTTGGTCGGCATCGGTGTTTACGATCAGGTTCGCGTTGTGCGTCACGATGATGATCTGACGACGAAGGCGAGTCTTTCGGAACCGATCCACCAATTCATCGAAGATCGACTTGGGGTCCAGGTTTTCTTCTGGCTGGTCCACGATCAGCGGTCGATCATCCTCTTGGTCGATCGCCAAATACAGCAGCAGCAAAACAATCCCGCGCGTTCCCGGCGACAACTGCTCGATGTCGACCCCTTCATACAGCACGCCGTATGTGATCCTGATGTGATCGGTGCTGTAGAGCCAGGCGGAAATGCGCCCACCCCATTCACGAAAAGCCTCGGCATCCGATCGCTCTACGGGCGCGTGATCCAGTAGCTGGGATTCATGGGATGTACGAAAACCTGCCATAGCTTCGGCCACTTCAGCACTCGTGCCAGCCTCCCAGGCCGCCAGCAGATCGGCTTGAGCAGCCGCCAACAGTGCACCGCGCCCCTTGAAAGGGCCTGCTTTACGCAGATCCAGCAGGTCCTCACCGCGCAGGGCCCATGTCTTCAGATCCACGGATCGCCGAATCGAGAAGGCCAATTTTCCCAAGGCGCCATCCTCGGCCTCGAGTCGCTGCTTCAGCGGTTCATAGAGAGCGGAAAGCTCTTTTTCCTCTTCAAGGATTCCATCGAAAATAGCGGCGTAGCTCTTGCGCCGCTCTTCGATCAGTTCCTTGATTCGGGCCTCTGCCTGATTGGCCGTGACAATGTCTCGGTCGAGTTTCGCCAGCGCAGCATCGTCTCGTGAAATCTTCTCAGACAGTCGCTTGAACGCTCTGGTCGCCTGCTCGTCGACATTGATTAAGGCTCTAAGCCGTGCTGCCTCCCGCTCAAGAAGGCCCAAGGTCTGCTTGCTTAGATCCGCTTTTTCGGGCAAAAGTGTGACGGTCGAGGGCGGTGTTCCTGGCGCCGATTCCGCTTCCTTAAAGGGAATACCGACCATAGCCTCGATCTGACCATCTACGGCTTTGATGGCCGCTGTCAGGATGCCATCGACATCGCCAGAAAAGTCGATCAGAAAAGCCTTCCAGGCTTCGTCCCCCAGACCTGCATCTGCATGGGCCTGCTGAAGCTGGCGCAGGCGCAACGGTGCTTTGTTGGCTCTTGTGTCTGCCACTTCGTCGCGCAGTGCGCGCAGGGCCTGCCGACGCCGACGCGCCTGCTCAATGCGCGAACGTACGGCCTCGGCCGCATTGGACACAACATCGAACTGCTCGGCCCGAATCTCGCTGCCCTTGCCGATGAGGCTCTCCCGATCCTTACGGTCTTTCGTTAGGCCTGCCGCCTTTTCCGCGCGCTGACGTTCCAGCTGAGGCAATGCCGCTCGGCGCCCACGCTCCAGGTTCAACTGCATCGTGATTTCCGCCATCATTTCCTCGTGGCTTTGCCGCATAGATCGGCCGTGCGCCGCTTTGAGGTCGATCAACTCCCGGAAGGTCGTAGTGCCCATCCGGTCCTCGCTCGGATGTGCCATGTAGATGATCCGCTCGATCTCTGCGAGCAATTCATCGGTCATTCCCTCGGCGGAACAAAGCCGATCCACAAATTGCTGGGACAGATACTGCACGCGCGGCGACTCAAATAATCCCGCACTCTCCAAGTCACCGAGGTCGGCTTCGGTCGGTGTACCGTCTTCCCACACCAATCTGGCTGTACTGCCACTGAGGTGTCTTCGCGCACGCCGGACAAAAGACCGTTCGTCCAAGTCTCCTGAAAGTGCAAAGCCTGCGGCAGCAATAAGGTCCGCCAACGCGGTCTTCCCGGAACCTCTCGCGCCGATTATCCCCACCAATCCTGGGTTGAGCGGCACCGTAGGAGCAGTGATCCACCCCGCATCGGTAAGGTCTATTGACGCGATGGCATGAGACGGCAGCGCTCCGCGCGGCGGTGACGCGCCGATATAGGTGCGGTCGGCTGGCTCAAGGCACACCTGACGCAAAGAATCGAAACTGACATCACCCTTGATCCAGCAGTAACGATCCAGCTGCGGCTCGCCTACCTGATCTGGTGCATGGGCATCACTGCCGTGCAGGCACGGCTTGCAGCCATTCCAGTCGGAGGTCAGCTTATCAATGGATACAACGCCTCGCCCAAGCCAAAACTCGCGTTGCTTGGGCTGCGATGAGAAGATGATGTGCGCAAATCGCTCGATCTCCTTACGTAGGATCGCAAGAGATGCATCACTCTGAAGCCCTGATGATCCGTCTGTGCTTCCCGCCGCCACCGCGACCAAGACGTTCTCTTGTACCCAGCTGCTGCCTTTCCATGCCGCACGTAGTTGCTCTGGACTGACCTTGAATTGATTTGCACCAACTGCCAAGGCAATGCGATCATCTGAGAGGGATTTGTCATGGGCTCGCCCCAGGCGAATCAGATCCGACGCGTCGCAGCGGAAAGTCTCACCATAAGCTTCGAAGGTGAGTGCGCGCAGGAAACGCCGGATTTGGTCTACATGATCGGGGTCTTCCGGAGAAACCAGCAAATGGACGTTGATCGGCGATCCCTTACTGGTGCCAATCCCATAGCGCATTTCGACGTTGGCAAAGATCAGGTCCACGTCCTGCAAACGTCCCGCCAGCTTCTGCTCCCGGACCGAAACATACGTGTCAACGCTGTAGTAATCCGTTATGCCGATGGCGCGAATGCGTGGCGCGGAGCCTTCGAGCTTCGCGAGAAACTGTTCCCACGCATCTTCGCCCCGGTACTGGTTGTTCAGGATGGTTCCGGGCGCATGAAGATGCGGATCCCAGCGATGCCATTTGGCACCTTGTGGGTTTGACTTTCCAAGCATTGCGTCGCCTCCTTATTGCCTGTAGTTGCACTTCTTACACTGCCATCAAGTGAAGCGCATCTGTGATCAATTGAATCACAAACTGAGCTTGCTACTGAATGGTTGGCACCTGTGAGGGGATAGGCGTAAGTGAAGCGATCGGTCTTTTCTAGACCATCAAAAACGACAGCAGCGACGATTTTTGGGTTGGTTCAGTTACAGCTTTTGCGGTCGGTCGTCGCTGCTCTTCATCTGCGCGGTCTGTTCGAAATAGCGTGCATTCTGAGGCCGTCATGTTCCGCGTCTCATCGTCCGTTTCAGTCGCCCAAGTGACGGTGATAATGCCCTCCGACCTAGCTGATTACGTGGTGCTCAGAGGATATCTCGGATCAAGAATTAGCCCGGACGTTTGTGAGGTGTAATGAACAAGATCGGGAGCCCGCCCCGAGGCTCAGGGCTCTCGGGAACATTTTTGAGTCCATCACCAGGAATGCCAGGGATACCTGTGCTGCCACTAGACAGTTCGTTCGATTCGATATCTTTCATAAAAGCGACATCAGCTACATTCCAGAAAACAAAGTTGCTCATAGGAAGACTGCGCGCCGAGGCGAATCCAATGCAGTTATTGGTGCTGCCACCATAAGCGAAAGATGCGGTAGTTTGCAGCGGCCCCTTCGCGGTTCCTCTGACCATGTCTACGGTTGTATCGATTAGCAAGTTGACAAGCCGTTCCCAGTCAGAAGATCTACTTCCTCTCGTGAAGGGTTCTCCGAGGCATCCATGGGCGCCTGACACCATTTCCGTAAGGCAGCGAGAGTAAGCCCTAGTATTGGCGGCTGAGGGCCAGTGGGTCTGCCACGACGATGCCCCAATTGGCCAGTGCTTGCCAGCACTTCTCTCTTTGATCTGCAGGAACGTGCAGTGCTTCAATGCCTTAGGGTCACTACCGAGATGGGCAAGGCAAAACGTGCTTCCTGGGACATCTCCGTGCACGTAGGGACTTGGTTCTTTTGTACTCTGCACAGAGGTCTGGTTGCTGAGCATAAACTGAGGGCTCTGCTCAAGCAGCGTCAATTCCCTCTTTGTTGACGGACTTCCCATTTTGAGCCTATCGGGAGCAGAGGCCATCTTGCCTTGAACGAGCAGCGCCCTTCCGCTTTGCATGCTTGCGTCACCCCAGACGATGATTAAAAGGTCGGCAAGCTCACAACTAGGTTTAGAAAACTTGCCGCCCCGATTTCCGTACCAACATTGTGGAGTGTGGTCGATCCAGACAGATGAAAGCGATGCAAGCTGGCCGATAGGCCATAGATCGGAGTTGATGGCCCAAGCGAGCCTATTAATGCCCCAAAAGCCATGAATTTCTCGAAGAAAATCCCGCTCGTGACCAGCGTAACTTACAACTGCATTTCCCCACAGCGCTTCTAAGACGTAGTCCGTCAAGTCCAATCCGAAATTCATATGGTAGCCTCCCTAAGGTGCTAACGATGATAGGTGTTCTGCTGATTTGACTGGGTGATTTGCCCGTCTTTCTTCAGCTTGATCGGGGCCGGAGGTCGGCCCTTTGAGACAGCCTAAGGCCCTTCACTGGGTTGACTTCATCCTCAGTCAGAGGAGGATGTCAGTGCATTCACGATTCCGAATTTAGCCTTATTCGGGCGCCTACTTGAAAATCATTCTGTACGTGTGCACTGCATCAACCGGTTGATCCTCACCCAGATCGGCTACAAGGGACACTTCGGTCTAGCGGGTCACTGAATTTTAAGTCCTGAGTGAATTTACGAAACTGAAAGCTTCGGGTTCCTGTGAATCGAGGGGCAAGCAGAAAGTGGCGTCAATCAGGAATTTGTACATCTTTCACCAAAGGCCTGCATCTTTGAGATTCGCGGGCGACACTTCAGTCACCTCCCACGCAATAGCTTGAAACCTGACCGTCTTGAAATCTGTCTGTTGAGGGTGTAACCCATAGCACTTAGCTACAAAACCCGCAGGAATCACACCTTTCTGACGCCAATCTTGGATCGCTTCAGTAAAGGCCACCTTATGGGTTGACTTATTGCGATTGAAAGTGATTCGAGCTTCCGTCTGCGACGTTCTCAAACCTAAATTTTTCCCTGCTTCTGCCGAAAACGGAGGCTTGACAAGTAGTGGTGCAAGATTCCTGGCAGAGCCAGCGAGCAAGAATATGCATTTTGCTAAAGGATTTGCACGCTTCACAAGCATGAGACGCATAAAATCTTGAGCAATATTTTCTGTAGTGCAATATGAGGAGCCAGCCCATTTCGATTCGATAGCAACTTGGACCGAATCTACTATCTCGTTGTCGTTTCGCAGACACAATGCGTAGTCCAATCGGCGCAAGTTTCCAAGGGCGCGGTGCCTTACTTCAGCATGTGCCCTAGCACCATTGACATCGATCGGAAATGAACTAAGAACGCTCCCCACCGCAGCCTTGAGCGTCGATTCCGAAAAAAGGCCTCCGCGGTAACAGGCAAATTCGAAGTGAAGCCAGCTACCAACAGCTTCAGATATACGCCGCGCGTCAGACATTGCCATTTTTTATATTCACTCCTGAGTTGAGACATCAAATATGGGAAGCCTTGACTCCGAACCAGAGTACCTGCACAGATCTCGATCCCCTGAGGCAGATTAGGCCTAGGTCACGCACCCTCAATTGGAAGACTGCTAACTTTGACTGGTTGCTCGCAGCTTAGACTGGTCCTCCAAGTAGTACGCGCAGATATCGGCTTTTGGTCGAAATCGTCCTAGGGTTGACCAAGATGATCATCTGCATAGCCAGTTGCTCGACTGGTCAACCTGCAACGCGGGAATACTAAATCAAGACCGCAACTGTTGAACGGCCCTTATCTCATAGTCATTGATCAGTTTCTTGAAGTGCTTGTAGACGTCATCTATCTTCACATTCAGGTGGATGCTGGAAAACCCCTCGTCGCTTTTGTCCAGCGAAATCACACCAGTGACCACACTCTTGAAGTGCTCGGGATCTTTGTGTCTGATGGGCTGGTAGGCATCGATGGCCGCGGAGATATCGTCCAAGGTATAACCATGATCTCTTGTGAGGATCATCAAATCGTAGATGTCACGAGACTTCACACGGTCATAGACAACGATGCTTTTCATGGCAAGAAGTCCATCGACGCCCAGCACATCAAATCCGCCCTTGGAAACCTCCACCTTGGGTGTTGACTTCAGGAAATCAATCTGCGCCTTGGGCCGATCACCTTCATGGCGCGAATGAAACGTCACCTTGGCACCATCGATCAGGTAGTCCTGAATGTAGTGATCAAGGTTCTCTGACGTATTGATTTTGAATCCCAACTTTTGTTCGGGTGTGATCAGGCTTTCAATCTCGGCACCACCTGCAGCCAAATCATCCAGGAGTCCATCAATCGCCTTGATGGGCAATTTCTGCCCAAAGATATTGAAGTCCAGGTCCTCGCTGATCCTGTGCCCAATTTGCAAGGCCAATGCCGTGCCGCCGACCAGGGTGAAGCCAGCCAGTCTGGGGTCGTCCTTGAGGCGGGCAAAGTTCTTTTGCGTCGCCTCTGGCATGAATTCCAGTTTGAGCTCATGCATGTGCATGCTCCTGTGAGGCACGCAGGCCTTTGCTGATGTTGCTCAGCATCCGGGTCACACTGGCCGTGGTCATGGGCTCAAACGCACGCCGCTTGAACACGCGTTTGACCTTGGGGACACCGTAGTAGAAACACAGCCGCGCCACGTCCTCGAATTTGAGCTTCTCGAGCACCTTCCCGATCAGCACATCGTCCCTGATGTTCGGGTTGGACCAGTCATACGCACCCGACAAACCGATCTTGACGGACTTGCGAGGTGCATTGGCTTGCTGGATGGCGGTGCGTAGCCACGCCGGGATCAGCGCGGCATAGCTGTCGATTTCCCCTTCGACCCAGTCACCCGTGGCGCGTTGAATCTCCAGCGTCGTGAGGTTTTTCATGC
>JACCDY011418448.1_pt1 | contig 10772 bp, 10 predicted proteins | sample 7446391 | NCBI WGS metagenome assembly JACCDY01 (sample SAMN15323451, study PRJNA562643) | freshwater metagenome | isolation source: river surface water | place: USA:Blue River Watershed | collected 2017-08-18
GAATTTTTCTATTTTATATCGAATTATTGTTAAATAATTCAATAATATGATGATAAACAAAGCATGTAAAACATTAGAGTAATTTTAATGAAATAAAGTTATTGTATCCTATATTAACATAGCAGTAATCAATTCTTTATTAAAAGAATCATATATAATTATAATTTTTGAATTATTAAATATCTTAATTACATATTTACTTGTTGGCAAGAGATTTGTTAAGTCATATTTTACAAAATATTCAAAATTACTTTTCTTTACTTTTTCTGGAAATATCTTTTTTAATATATCTATAAAATATTGTTCATATGAACCTTTACTATTTGTTTCGATTTCTATAGTAGTGGAGGATGCATAAATAGTTATCATATCCTTAACATTTTCACAAATTAGATTATTGTTATTATCAGTATAATAGACTTTATTTATATTTACAGATTTCATCATTTTTAAACAATTATGACATGGTCTAGATGAGCAGATTTCATTTTCTTTATTTATTCTAATTACAATCAAATCAATTCGTTTTTTATTAGGAGTACAATAAAATTCTCCATTTTTAAATTTTAAATCTTTACCATAATATTCCATAATCGCATGAGCTTCGGCATGTAAACTACCACTTCGATATCCACGAATTTTGTTTCTAATAATGTTACTACAAGGGCTTGTTAAAAACTTATTTCCCTTAATTATTGCTGCAGATAATTTATGCTTTAGAGTACTTTTTTCTGCTTCATCAATTAATTTAGAAAACATTGGCACAAATTTTTTGATAATAACCATTTTTTATATTACTAAATAATTATATGATATATGATATATTTCAATTTTATTGATAATTAAATATATAATTTTTAACAATATCTTGTAAATATTTGGATGATAAGCAAAGCGTATGAACCGAAAGAATGCACATTATTACATTTGATACAATCTTTCAATCCAACGCTTTAACTTAATTTTTAAAAGCAGGAAAATACCTATAATTACCAACACACAATTATATATCGTTGTGTGTGTCAAACATGTGTTCAGGATATTTTTGGTATTTTTAATAATTATTGTTATGTAAAAATATTAAGCTTATTTACTTTTTATATTTTTAAATAATAAAAAATGGATTTATTTATTACTTATTTTATTTATATTATTTATTTTTAAGTTCAAATAAATTTTTAATAAATATTTTGTGTTTTTCAGTATTTAGGTGTTCTTCATATAAAGGGTTACTAAATGTACCAAAATCACAATATTTACAATAAAACTTAAATTCATTTTCTCTTTCAGTTATTGTTGAATGATAATTTAAGTTGTGTTGTTTTAAAGCAACTTTATTTTTTGTTTTAAAACTACAATTTTTACATGTATAAGGGTCAATTTTATCTGTTCTTACTTTTCTTTTTCCAGTTATATGCAAAGTTGTTAATAAATGCTTTTCCCATGATGACTTAACATTGCATTTATAATCACAAGAATTACAATAATAAAGATAATTCATCTTTATTTATAATAATAATAATATTAATAATTACTTTTGTTTTAAATAATTTTTATATGTATTTTAATTTGTTATATAAAAGTGCGATTGTTTAAAATTTTATTTATATATAATAAAAGTAATATAAAAAAAGTATAATGGAAGGATATGTATATTGTTTTACAAATAAATCAATGCCTGGTCTTTGTAAATGCGGTGGAACTAAAAGGGAACCTGAAATAAGATGTAAGGAATTATTTACAACTTCTTTACCAACACCATGTGATATAGAATTTTATATAAAAGTTAATGATTGGAGAAAAGCTGAAAGAGAAATTCATCAAAGAATAATAGAAAAAGGAATTAAAAGATTTGATAAAAGAGAATTGTTTCACTGTAATCCAAATGAAATTAAAAATATTTATGATAAATTTCCGGGAAAAATTAAAATTATCAATAATACAATTATAAATAATAATGTAACAATAATAAATAAAATATATAAAAATAATTTATATATAAAAATGAAATATAATTGTGAAAAGTGCATATATAGTACAACTAAGAAGTACGATTATGAACGCCATTTGAATTCGCAAAAACACGCAAAAAATAATAGTAAAATTTACAGTTGTAATAATTGTGATAAAGAGTATAATGTTAGACAAAGTTACTATGCTCATATTAAAGTATGTAAAAAAAATAAAGAAGATGATAATGATTTAAAAATTCAATTAATTTTAGCACAAAAAGATCTTGAAATGCATAAATTAAAAATTAAATGTGAAGAAGAAAAAAATAAATTATTGCAAGATATTCTTATAAACTCAAATAAAACTACTGATAAAGCTCTTAAAATAACATCTAAAACTATTTCAGCATTGAAATATGCAAACGAAAATTTCAAAGATGCCCCTGCTTTATTACCATTAGAAAATTTTAGAATAATGAATTATGATTTAGATGATGAAGAAGATAAAAAAAAATTAGTAGAAGATATATTATTTTATTATAGAAAAAATGCATTACATACTCTTTTTGGTAAGCATATTATATCAGAATATAAAAAAGATAATATAAAAGAGCAAAGTATGCATACTACGGATACATCTAGATTAAATTATATAATTAAAACAACTACTGATGATAATTTATCAAAATGGTCACAAGATAAAAATGGTGTATACGTCTGTAATAATTTAATTGATAAATTGATAAACTATCACATTAAAATTATACAATGGTATAATAAATTATTAATTGATGAGTTAGCTGTTGACCCTACAAGACCTAATCCAAATGTACAAAAGAAGATGAGTTATATAAATGATTTACTTGGAGAAATTGAGTCAGGACAACTTATAAAAGATACAAATAAATTTATTGCTCCATTTTTTAATTTGGATAAATAATAAACAAAGCGTATAACATGAAAGAATGAACATAATTACATTTGGATTTATCTTTTTGACCAACTCTTTAATAATATTTATATAAAAAATATTTATCCCAATTATATATATTATATATGAGTAAAATACAAGTATTTCGTACTTCTCGTGAAAAAGAAATTGGAGGAGAGTTTGGGATGACAATTCAAAAATTATATGATACTGTAAAAAATAAAGAATATGTTGATAAATGTAAAGATATTCATGAAAAATTAATTAAATCAATTATCAAAGAACCGGTTAAAACTTATAAAGAACTCCGTGAAAATTCTAAAAGTAGTCAATTACATTTAGAAGCGGTTATTTTAATTTTATTGGAAAAAATATTTGAAATAGATATAAATGAAAAAGCAAATTTTGAAAAACGTATAGCGGATGAAGCTAAAAGAGTTGAAGAAGAAAAAGATTTAGAAAGAGATATAAATCATTATAATGCAATGTTTGAACAAATTATGATAAAAGTATCACATGTATTTTTTCAAAGTCGTTATTGTTTAACTTATAGACCCTCAATAGAAGTAATTGTTGATATGTTATCATTTATCGACATTATGTGTAGAACTCATAAAGATAAATGTAGAGGGGCATCTAATCCTTATTTTCATACACGCAGATATTTATATTATTTGAAATTTATGTTAGACCAATATGATAAAGGTCATATTGTTTTGCCAACATATTTAGCAATTGGTGCGACGGATTTTATTAAAATTAGATGTATACCTATTTATTTATTAGGATGTCATCCTGAATCCGAATTTGCTGATGAATATTATAATACACCACTTGATTTTTTTTCACATGATGTACAACATGCACGCAGACAATTATATTATACTGAAGAACAATTATACAAATTAAATGATAGATATGAAAGATTTAAAAATCATGAAATAAGTCGCAGTCCATTTGATGTTGATAATTCAATTGTATTAGAAGGCTTTGAGAAAAAATTCGATGAGTTTATTAATACAATGAGTATATTTACACAAAGTGAATTATTACCACTTTTAGTTGTACCTAAAGATAAAATTCATAATGCACCTTTAAATAATTATGTTACTAACTATAATGAACCGCTTGCAAAAGGTTTAAGGTCTATGAGAAAAATGATTATTTTTGAATTATTACATGAAGCTGCATTAGTAACATTACCCGAAGTAATGATTAAGGGTTTAATAATAAATACACATACGACACCAATAGAAAGAATTTCAGATACTCAAGATAATTACGCAAATGTAGAAAATATAATATATCAAGACCCATCAACGCTATCAAATGTTTTATATAAAATTCAAGGAACATTTTTTGATACTGAAGAAGAACGTCAAGAAGTAATTGTTCCAGTTTATTATAGAAATGCCGTTACTGTTGCATTAGCTGCTCTTCAAATATTAACAAAATTATCAAAAGTAATTCCACCAGAAAAATTATCTTTAATTGACTCTGAATTAAAAAATATCGATAATCCTGACATCATATTTAATAGATTATTACATTTAACATTAAATAGAAAAAACCGTTTACAATCAACAACTGGTGTAGCGATTGAAGGTTCAGTAGACCCAACTAGAGTATTTACTATTAGAGAAGTTATTGATGAAGATGGTAATTTATTACCTGTAACATTTGATAGGGTTCATACTACAAGAACTACAATTTATAAAGATCCAGTTTTATTAAAAAATAGTGTTACATTTTATGGTCCCGAATTAGGCGACCAATCTGGAAAGCTTGGTATTTATGGTGGTTCTTTTGACCCTCCTCATAATTGTCATAAATTAAGAATACAGCAATTATATGATGCACTTTCATTAAATAAAGTTGTAATTGCTATTGTTGGAAATAATCCAAGAAAACCACAATTGTTACCACAAGAAGAAAGATATAAATGGACAGTAATGATGGTTGAAGATATTTTAAGTGAAAATAATGATGCATTAATTAATGATTTTAAAACGAACCCTGCTAAAAATAAATCAAAATTCGATGTAGTAATGACAGAACCATCTGCGGGAGATACAATTGCGAGAATTTCTACTGAATATCCTGGTAACGATGTAATTTTTGTTTACGGTTCTGATTATGCATTAAAACCAGGTAAAGTAACTCCTCTTGATGATTTCGATGCTCCTAGAGATTATGCAGGAGAAGGTAATTTTTATCATAAAGTGTCACAAATACAATTTTTAAGAACAGAACATACATGTAATACAAGTAGTTCAGATATTAGAGTAGAAGTAGATAAATTTATAGCTGCACATGACTTATCAAGTATTAATCCTCATATCGAAGAAGATATTATTGAAGAACCATTATCATCAGAATTAAAAAAATTCGCTGAACAATTAAATATAAATAAACTAATTTTATTATCGTATATGCGATATAAAATAAGAACAAAAACAGGAGGGTTTGATAATAAAGATAAATATTTTAAGAAATATCTCAAATATAAAACTAAATACTTGGAATTACGTGCAAAATAATATTGATGAAAAAATAAATAAATAACGCATATACACCAAAAATAAAATTATTATTTTTTATGTCTTTTGTTTGAGGAGTTAATAAAATAAACAAACTTGTTTTTAGGAGTTTTCACGGTGCACCTGCTCCTCCAGCTAGCTTGCTACTATAACTCCTAATTAGCTCCTCGAACTTTTCTTTTTCTGCGCGAAGAACTTCCGCGTACGCTGCCTTTTCGGCACGCATCTCCTCCTCGACAGCTTCGCCTTCTTCCTTGCTGGCGAAGAACTGTACATCGCAGGTGAAGACTGCAGCGCGCTTGACGAGGTAGTACTCGCCTGGCTTATCAGGGTTTGGCTGAAGCGCGCCAACTTCCGCAGCGTACTCATCCCGGAGGAACTTTCCGGACCACATCTGGTCACTGGATTCACACCATGGCCGTGGCAGGTGCTTGTCGCGACCATCGATATAGTCGCGAAGCACGTGCTGGTCAAGCCACCTGAGGGTATCGTGGTCTGGCTCAAAAGCCGCGAGGAACTTCTTCCGCATGATCTCCTCACCAATGCGGTTGATGAAGCTATGCACGAAAGAAGCCTCCAGGTCCGGAAACGACTTCACGGTGCATGTGAAGAAACCGCGATGGACGACAAGGAGGGTTTCCTCATGCTTTTCGTCCCAGCAGCAACCAGGCGAGTGATATGTGTTGACGAAGAAGCATCCTGGCTCCGGAACGACAACCGCGTTGAACTCTCGGAGGAGATGTGTTTCCTCGCGACTATTGCCTGTAAAGTCGCGGGGCTTATACTCTACCGCAAATCCGAGGAGCTGATCGATCTCGACCAGCATCTTTAGCTTGTCTTCGAGCTGGTATCCATACCACATTGGTTCCGAATATGAGTTCAGAAGCTCTTCAAACTCGCGTTCAACTTGATCTATATCGCGAGTCTGCGAAAATGCTGCAATCCATGGGGCAATGTGCGTCTTGAAATCAGTTGGGACGGACATTTTTGATTAATTTAAACAGATTATATTGAACTCACAGTAATTTTATATTTTCAATTTTTTATAGTATTATATATAGATTAAATGTCTTTTGATACTACATCTTTTTCACTGAAAAATGGGACACTTCTTTATTTATAATTTATTTCATGTTTTATTTTTTTTTTGTTAATTTATGTCTATCATATAAATCTTTATTATAATAATTACTTCAAAAATAATAAAATATATTCTTACATTAAAAATTTTTTAAATAAATATTTTGTATAATTTTTAATACCATTTTTATCCATAAAAAATTTTTTTTGTAAATAATTTATATCATATGTAATATTAACATCACCAATAATATCATAAATATTGTCTGGCAATTTTTTATAATCAATGCAATTTAAATATTCAATATCTTTACGATTAACTGACTGAAAATAATCATAATATTTTGTATCGTCTCCACTAATTTTATTATCAAATTTAACCCATTTATTTGGAATATTATATGCATCACTTACTATTATTCCATGAAGTGAAGATGAAACTGTTTTTTCACAACTTAAAATATCATCTATTACTAATTCTATATTTTTATTTACTAAGTTTATTATTTTAATATCTTTTGAATCTTTATACATTTTATTAATAACGTTATAATGAATATAATGTGGTATTATACCAAGTTTATATTTTTTATTTATTTGTGGGTTATAATATAGTGGTAATAATAATCCAGGGTCGCCATAAACAGGAGGACAATAACAATCTATTGCTAGTAATCTTTTTCTTGTTAAAGGTCCTCTTACGATCTTTATAATTCCTTTATTAATATTTTGTTTAATATTTTTTATTCCAGAACCATATACAATAGTTTTTTCATTACATAACCTCATTATTGAACCACAACTTATTATTTTAGGTTTTTTACCCGTAAAATCATATTCATAAGTATCATTCTTACAATATTTTTCCAAATAATATGGTGTAATTAAATCACCAAAATTAATATCATCTGCATAATAGTAAAAAGGTATTTTAACATTTTCAATATTAATATATATTTCTGGTAAATATTTTTCTATAAAATCAATATTATAATTATTATAAATAAATTCAATCATATTATCATAAAAATATCTCTGCATTTTTCTTAATTTAGTATTTTTATCGATATTCCAATATTTTGGGGTTGGTCCTCCAAAATGGAAAAAGGTTATTTTTTTAAGATTTTCAAAATTAATTTTTTCATAAAATATAACATGAAATTCTGGTTCTAAAAGATAAATATGAGTTGGGTTTATTAATTGGTACATAACCATTAAACTATCATCACCGCATCTTTGTGCATCTATTTTTATTGATGTTTGGTAATAGCTAACTATTTTTTCATAAAACTCTATTTTTTGAAGACCTGAAATATTATATACTCTTACACCGCCACATATACGATTTTGATATATATCGCCGTTACCATATATTTTTTTTATCTTTTCATAATCTTTCATAATTGTATTATAATACTTTATTAAATTATTTTGTGTATAACTTCCTCCAATATACTTAATTAAATTAAAATCGATTTCTATTTTTTTATTAGTATATATATCAGGTTCTATTTGTATAATATAATCATATTCGGTAAATAATTTGTAAGCATATAAATGATAAAAACATTCAATTGGATAATTACTACCATATTTTCTTTTATCTAAATCTATAAAATCTTTTGATAAATCAATTTCTTTAATTATAATATTATATTCTTTACATAAAATTTTGGCCTCATCTGAAAATGAAGTTCCAATAATTACTTTAGTATAATCTGGATTATAGCTACAAAATAAATCTAATGATACTATTGATTTAGATACATAATTATCATTACAGCATATTAAAACTAAATTTTTCATCTATTATATATATAATAACTATATATAAAGTAACTATATAATTTTTTAAAAAATTATTAAAAATAATAAACTAAAATTACTTTTGCTAATGTATACAGAAAGATTTATTATTTGGAAACATACTTTTTCATCATTTCGATAATTTTTTCTGCATTTTCCAGAGTTACAACAGCATACCCAAATGTTCCAAAGTCACTCTTTCGCTCATATGGAAAAAGGTCCTTTTGATAAAGATTTTCAAACTTTGGATATGACCAAGTACGCTCGTTGCGTTGTCCGTAAGCCCAGCTACCCTTTTGTTCAGTAATCTCGCCATCGCTGTAAATATGGTAGATAGTGTTCTCTAGAGGAGAAAGTTCAGTATTGACCAGCTTAGAGTCATTGCATGCATGAATAAACTCCTTAAGTTGTTCGAAAGTAACGCTCATTTTTAATTATATTTTAATAATTAAAAGTATATGTAGAATGTTTAAATTTTCAATTTTTTAAAATTATGGCGGAGTTGTCATTTTTAGTTGAATTTCTAATTGTATTAATTGAATTTTTAACTGTAATGCTAAAATATCTTGTTGTCTTAAAATTATTTCTTTATCTAAATTTATACTTTTTAAATTTTCTAATAATAACTGGTAATAATAGCATGTAACATCACAATTGTTAATAAATTCTTTAGGTAAAGTAATATCAATACCTTTTTCTAAAAGAGTTTGTTTTAGTTTTTCCATTTATAAAATTAAATTAGATATTTTATATTTAAAAAAATATTAATAATATTTCGTAATTAAATGGATAATAAATCTGTAATAACTTTAACATTTGGCGATATGGCTGAAAATCATGTAGGAATGGAAAAAATTGGAAAAATGGTTGATTTTGGTCAAGGGTTTAACTTAAGAGATCTCATACAAATAAAAAAAAGATTTAATGAATTAAAAGTTAAACCTAAAATATATAAACTTCATAAATTTAATAAAGATTTGGAAAAATTAAATTTACCAAAAGCTTATTTATTGGTTATTCCAAATGGTATAGAAACAATTTTAAAGAATAATAGTAATTTTAATACTAGTGATTTGGAAAATGAACAGATACAATTAGATTGGGACAAAAAAGCTCTTATGTATGGCAGAGTTGTAAATAAAAATGCTAGATATAATTTGTGTTTTGATGGTAAAGGTCATTCGCCTGATTATGAAAATGGTAAAGGAAGGGTGATTTCATATAATAAAATACCAGTTACTAAAGTAATTTATGATAATATGGAAAAATATTTTGGTGAAAAAGCTAAAAATCTAAAATGTGAAGGAAATTTTTACTTTGATAAAGATAAATGTGGTATCGGTTTTCATGGTGATTCTGAAAGAAGAAAAGTTATTGCTCTTCGTTTAGGAGCATCTTTAGATATGCATTATCAATGGTTTTTCTATGGTGAAAATATAGGTCCACGAATTATTATTCCTATTAAGGGCGGTGATATCTATATTATGTCAGAAAAAGCAGTTGGAACTGATTGGAAGAAAAAAGATATTTATACTCTTAGACATGCTACTGGTTCTAGTAAATTTACGGAAATTAAACACTAATAAACTAAATTAGTACACGCTTTTCACTCATCCATTTATTAATATTTCTATAAAGCCATGGATTAACTTCTTGTCTAAATTCATAACCTTCAATTGTTTTAATATTTATCATTGGTTTATTTTTATAATTATATACAATTTCGATATTATATACTTTTTCAGATGTATAATCCGTATTTTTACAATCTTTTTTACTAAACCAATTAGAATCTATCCATAATCCATTTTCGAAACCTTTTAACCAAGCAAATTTATTTCCATTTTCAAAATCTCATGAATATTCTAAGTTGTTTTCCAGAATAATTTTCCAAATTCCCGGTTCATTTGATTTGAATATTTCTTTAATATTTGAAGTCATTTTTATAATTTAGTTTTATTAGAATAAATTATATTATCAATTTTTAATAAATTATAAGGATTCTAAATAATGTATTGCATCAAGGCTAGCCATACAACCACTTCCTGCTGCTGTTATTGCTTGTTTATAAGTATCATCTATAATATCACCAGCTGCAAATATACCTGGAACATTTGTTTTAGATGAAAAATCTTGTCGTTTAACATATTTATTCTCTTTTAATTCTACTAGATGTTTCACTAAGTCTGTATTTGGAGTATGACCTATTGCATAAAACAATCCAGAGCATTCAATATCATATGATTCTGTATTTTCATTATTTATTACTTTAATTTTTCTTAATAAATTATCACCATATGCTTCTTTGATTTGATGATTGTATAAAATTTCTATTTTTGAATTATTTATTACTTTATTTATCATAGCTTTTGATGCTCTTAATTTATTTGAACGAACTAGTATAATTACTTTTGATGCAAATCGTGATAAAAAGGTTGCTTCTTCCATTGCAGAATCACCACC
>JACCDY010771977.1_pt1 | contig 10767 bp, 9 predicted proteins | sample 7446391 | NCBI WGS metagenome assembly JACCDY01 (sample SAMN15323451, study PRJNA562643) | freshwater metagenome | isolation source: river surface water | place: USA:Blue River Watershed | collected 2017-08-18
ACCTAACATCGAAATGTAGCCATACGAAATTAAACAGACTAAAGCCGATCCATAAGGTGCTGCTGAAATAGCTGAAATAGCTTGGTTTCCTCCGGTTGGTATAATTGGATTTGTCGGTAAAAACGGTACTAATTTTTCGTTAACACAAATTGGCCCAACACCAGGTCCGCCACCACCGTGAGGAATAGCGAAGGTTTTGTGTAAGTTCAAGTGACAAACATCTGCGCCAATGGTAGCCGGATTGGTTAAGCCTACTTGCGCATTCATATTGGCACCATCCATATAGACTAAACCACCATTTTCGTGGATTAGTTTGGTAATTTCAATGATTGAACTTTCAAAAACACCATGAGTTGATGGATAAGTCACCATTAAGCAAGACAAACGATCATTGTATTCAATGGCTCTAGCACGTAAATCTTCTACATCAATATTTCCTTCTGGAGTAGTTTTGGTTACGATAATTTCCATTCCTGCCATCGCTGCTGATGCTGGATTGGTTCCATGTGCCGAAGAAGGAATCAAACACACATTTCTATGGTCGTCACCTCTTGATAAATGGTAAGCTCTTATGGTCATTAAACCAGCATATTCCCCTTGTGCTCCCGAATTCGGTTGCAAAGTAGTTCCAGCAAACCCAGTAACTACATTCAATTGTTGCTCTAATTTTTTCAACATGATTTGGTACCCTTCTGCTTGGTCAACAGGAGCAAACGGATGAATGCTGTTCCAATTGGCCATTGACAAAGGTAACATTTCGGCTGCAGCGTTCAATTTCATCGTACAAGAACCTAAAGAAATCATGGAATGGTTCAATGATAAATCTTTACGCTCTAATTTTTTGATATAACGCATCAACTGACTTTCAGAATGATGATTGTTGAATACTTCGTGTTGTAAGAAAGTAGAAGTTCTTTCTAAGTTTTTGGGAACCATTGTTTCATTAGCAAATTGATCAATTTGCACATTTGACTTTCCTAATGCTTCCGCAAAAATGGATACAATTTGGTTTAAATCTGCTAATGAAGTGGTTTCGTTTAATGAAATTGAAATGGTTTCGTTATCAACGTAGAAGAAGTTTACTTCGTTTTTCTCTGCTACCGCTTTAACCTTCGCAGCATCTGCTTTTACTAAAAGTGTATCGAAGAAAGCAGAATTGGTTTGGTATACACCAAGTTTATTTAGGGCTTCCGCCAAAGTTACTGCCGAAGCGTGCACTTTATTAGCGATGTATTTTAGTCCTTTTGGTCCGTGATAAACAGCGTACATACCTGCCATAACGGCCAATAAAACTTGTGCAGTACAAATATTTGAAGTTGCTTTTTCGCGTTTTATGTGTTGCTCACGAGTTCCCAAAGCCATTCGTAAAGCTCTGTTTCCGTTCGCATCAATAGTTACACCAATGATTCTTCCTGGCATGGAACGTTTGTGTTCTTCTTTAGTAGCAAAGTAAGCTGCGTGAGGTCCTCCGTATCCCATTGGAATACCAAAACGTTGAGAAGTTCCCACCACTACATCGGCTCCCATTTCTCCTGGAGGAGTTAATTTAGCCAATGCTAAAAGATCGGCTGCTACGGCTACTTTTATTTCGTTAGCGTGTGCATTAGCAATAAAACTAGCATAGTCATTGACTTGACCATATTTCCCTGGATATTGCAACATCGCACCAAAGAAATCAGATGAGAAATCAAATGTTTCGTGATTTCCAACAACTAATTCTATTCCTTTTGGAGTAGCACGCGTTTGTAAAACCGATAGGGTTTGTGGTAAAATTTCTTCTGAAACGAAGAACTTATTTATGTTATTTTTCTTTTGGTCACGAGAACGCACATCAAATAACAAAGCCATTGCTTCAGCTGCAGCAGTACCTTCGTCAAGTAATGAAGCATTTGCAATCTCCATTCCTGTTAGTTCAATGATAGTAGTTTGATAGTTTAAAATAGCTTCTAAACGACCTTGTGCAATCTCTGCTTGGTAGGGTGTGTATGCCGTGTACCAACCCGGATTTTCAAAAATATTTCTTTGAATTACGGCAGGAATTGCTGCAGGGTGATACCCTAAACCAATATAAGATTTGAATACTTTGTTTTTGCTTCCCAATTCTTGAATATGACTTAAGTACTCAAATTCGGTCATTGGAGCGTCTAACTCTAGGTATTTTTTTAGTCGAATGTCATTTGGAATAGTTTCAGCAATCAATTGGTCAAGTGAGTCAACTCCGATAGTTGTAAATAGGTGTTGAAGGTCACTTTCTCTTGGACCTAAATGGCGTAAAGCAAATGCGTCTGTTCTCATTTATATAGAATAAAAGTAAATAAAGTTGTGTTTCAATTCGGTGTTGGTCTCAGCCAAAGAATTCGCGTACAAAAGTAATTATTAAACTTGTATTTTTAAGTTCAACAAATGGTAATATTTTGAGAATTTGTTAACCAAAATCCAGTCTTATTAACAGATTTGTTAGTTTTGTAGCATGCTTAGTCTTAGGAAAATTTTAAATTTCTACATCCAGTCCTCTATTCATGTTGGGATAGCGGTATTTTGTTTAGTACAGCTTAGTGTACCTCAATGGAGCAGTTATTCTTTTCTGGTTTTGTTTGGGACAGTGGTAGGCTATAATTTTTTGAAATATTCCGAATGGTTTTTGTCTAACAAGGGTTTACGAATCCATCTTATTGGGATACTAAGTGTTACTTCAATCGCTGCGGCAGGGTTTCTACTGCTTTTCTTTCAGCAAGATGTTGTGGTACAATTGGATTTGATCGTGGCTTTAGGATTGGTTGTGCTGTATCCTTTTATTCGTAAACAAGGCTGGTTAAAACCATTTTTTGTGAGTGGAGTGGTGAGCTATATTACGGTTGTTATTCCCTTAAAGTCTAGTGTAGATGTTGCTTGGTTTTTTGCACAACGGTTTTTATTGTTGTCTAGTGTGATGATACCTTTTGAAATATTGGATAGCACCACCGATGCTGTTGCTATGAAAACCTTGCCTCATTTGTTTGGAATAGCAAGAACAAAACAGATAGGTTATGTTTTAGTAGGTTTGTTTTGTATTGCCTCTTTTCATACACTATCCATGCTTTATCCCTATTTTATCTATGCTTTAACTTCGGTAGTTGCTATTTATTTTTCTACTGAGAAAAGGAGTTGGTATTATACTTCTTTTTGGGTCGAAAGTTTGCCAATCCTGTGGTGGTTGATTTCGATGGTATTTCAATAAAAAAACCGAAGCGATTAACTTCGGTTTCTATATATCTAAATCAACCCAGCTCGTTTCAATAAGGCTTCTGGTTTTGGTTCTTGCCCTCTGAAACGTTTGTATAAGATCATCGGGTGTTCTGTGCCGCCTTTTGAGAGGATGTTTTCTTTGAATTTTGTAGCTACCTCTGTGTTGAAAATGCCTTTTTCTTGGAAATAAGCAAAAGCATCGGCATCTAAAACTTCAGCCCATTTGTAACTGTAATATCCAGAAGAATACCCTCCTTGAAAAATATGAGAGAAGGAAACACTCATGCAATTTTCGGCTACATCAGGATACAAGCTTGTGCCTTCAAAAGCCGTTTTTTCAAACGCTTTGATATCGGTAATTCTTGTTGGATTATTGCTGTGAAACGCCATGTCTAATAATCCAAAACTCAATTGGCGTAAGGTGGCCATTCCTTCTAAGAAACTGGCACTTTCTTTGATTTTTTCTACATATTCTTGCGGAATGATTTCGCCTGTTTCATAATGTTTAGCAAACAAAGCCAAAGCTTCCGGTTCGTAACACCAGTTTTCCATCATCTGCGAAGGCAATTCCACAAAATCCCAATATACCGAAGTCCCTGATAGACTTGGATAGGTGGTGTTTGCCAACATGCCGTGTAAACCGTGTCCAAATTCATGAAACAAGGTAGTTACTTCGTTGAATGTTAAGAGTGAAGGTTTGGTTGGGGTAGGCGGTGTAAAATTGCACACATTGGAAATATGTGGTCTTTCGTTTACGCCATTTTGAATGTATTGTGGTTTGAACGAGGTCATCCAAGCTCCATTTCGTTTACCTTTTCTTGGGAAAAAATCGGCATAGAATAGCGCCACTAATTCGTTTTTCTCGTCGATTACTTCAAAAGTTTGTACATCGGCGTGGTATTTGTCAATAGTGTCGATTTCTTTGAATGTCAACCCAAATAATTTATTAGCAATAGTGAAAGCGCCATTTAATACATTTTCTAATTTGAAATACGGTTTTAATAGTTCGTCATCTAAATTGAATAATTTTTGTTTCAATTTTTCAGAATAATAGGGTCCGTCCCATTTTTCTAATTGGTCAATGCCGTCTAATTCTTTGGCGAAAGCCGTTAATTGTGCAAACTCATTTTCGGCAGCCGGTTTCGCTTTGGCTAACAAATCATTTAAAAACGTTTTTACTTGATTAGGGTTTTGTGCCATGCGCTCTTCTAAAACAAAGTGTGCGTGGGTTTCATAGCCTAATAAATTAGCGCGTTCGTAACGTAGTTTAGCAATTTGTAACGTAATTTCTTGGTTGTCGAACTCGTTGTTTTGGAAGGCTTTTTTCCCTGCGGCAATGGTAATTTCCTTTCGCAATTCGCGGTTGTCTGCGTAGGTTACAAAAGGCAGGTAACTTGGAAAGTCTAAGGTAAAAATCCAACCTTCTTTTTCTTTGGATTCGGCTAAAGCACGAGCCATTTCAATAGCCCCTTCGGGTAATCCTTTTAAGTCGGATTCGTTGGTGATGTGCAGTTGGTAGTTATTGGTTTCTGCCAATACATTTTCGCCAAAAGTCAGTTTTAATTTGGCTAATTCGGTGTCGATTTCGCGTAAGCGTGTTTTTTTATCTTCGCTAAGTAAGGCTCCATTGCGGGCAAAACTTTTGTATTTCTTATCTAATAAAGTGGCTTGTTCGGGAGATAAACTCAAATCGTTTCTTTGGTCGTACACTACTTTAACTCTTAGAAATAAGGCTTCGTTTAACGAAACATCATTGCTGAAAGCAGTTAGTAATGGAGAAACTTCTTGTGCAATTTTCTGCATTTCGTCACAGGTTTCTGCCGAATTCAAATTGAAGAAAATAGAGGATAAACGATCTAAAGTTTGTCCTGAAAAATCCAAAGCTTCTATGGTGTTTTCAAAAGTAGGCTTCGCTGGATTATGAGTAATCTCATCAATTTCTGCTCGCGCTGCTGCAATAGTGGTTTCAAAAGCAGGTTGGTAATCGCTCATTTGAATTTGAGAGAAAGGCGCTGCATTGTATTTGGTAGTGTATGTTGAGGTTAAGATGTTCATTGCTCTAAAGTGGCATCCCGAAACTACGAGAACGCAAAGTTTTATAGTTTAAAATTTTCTAAATCTTGATAGGTATTCCAAAAACGTAAAAGTTCTATTTTAGTTGTTGTAACTCTGTAATAAAGTGTAATCTGTTTTGTAATTACCACTTTGTGAACGTTTTTATAATTTGTAGAAACAAAAAAGGTGTTGTTGTTTGAAATTAATTGAATAGTGCTTTCTGATTTTTCAATAAAGTTTAAAACATCTTGAAACGTCCACTCTAATTCCAAATAGTCGATATTTTGCCAATAGTCTGTTTTTGCTTGTGGTGACCAAATGACAATCATTATTTAAAATATTTTGAATATTTATTTTTGGTTTCCTCCATAACGAGGTTATGAGGGATTCCTTCATTATTTTCTAATGAATAAAGCGCTTCGTCAATGGCTGCTTTTTGTTTTTCTGTTAGATTCGATTTGGATTGGATTAAATGAATAATTTCTTCAATCAACATCGGATTTTCAATATCCAAAACAATTTTTGCAAGCTCTATTTTAGAGGTATGGATGTTCATAGGAATTGTTTTTTATCAAAGATAATTATTTTTTCAATCCTTCTGATGCTTTGATAACGGCTTCTTTTAGGTTTTGTTTGTAGGCAATTATTCGGTTTAAAATAGTGTTGTCAGCACTTCCGATGATTTGAGCTGCCAAGATACCTGCATTTTTAGCTCCGTTCAATGCTACGGTTGCTACAGGAACTCCGCCCGGCATTTGCAAAATTGATAAAATCGAATCCCAACCGTCAATTGAATTACTTGATTTTACAGGGACTCCAATTACAGGGAGGGGACTCATAGAAGCCACCATTCCAGGTAAATGTGCAGCACCACCTGCACCCGCAATAATTACTGAAATTCCTCTTTCGTGTGCTTTTGTGCTAAAATCAAATAATTTTTCAGGAGTTCTGTGTGCCGAAACAATATCTACTTCGGTTTCGATTCCAAATTCTTTTAAAATGTCGATGGCGTCTTGCATTACCGGCATATCCGAAATGCTTCCCATGATGATGGCAACTTTACTCATTTTTATTTAAAGATTTAAAGATTTAAGAATTTAAAGATTTATTGAAAGGGTACATTACAAAATGTATTAATTTTTCAATCTTTAAATTTTTCAATCGTTTAATTAACAAATCACTCTAATTGTATTTTTTACTTGCTCTGCTATTTTTCTTGCTTCGTTTACATCTTCGTTTACGATGGTGACGTGTCCCATTTTTCTAAAAGGGCGGGTTTGTTTTTTACCGTAGATGTGTGGTGTTACGCCATCCCATTCAAGTATTTTTTCAATATTTTTATAAATTACATTGCCCGAAAAATATTCTTCGCCTACCAAATTTACCATAATTCCGGCCACTTTACTATCGGTATTGCCTAAAGGTAAATCTAAAATGGCGCGCAAATGATTTTCAAATTGCGAGGTGTAACTTGCTTCAATGGAATAATGACCGGAATTATGCGGTCTTGGCGCTACTTCATTGACTAAAATTTCGTCATTTTCGGTTTGGAACATTTCCACTGCTAATAATCCCACATGATGAAATTGTTGGGAAACATTCAAAGCAATGGCTCTGGCTTTTTTGGCTACTTCCTCATCAATTCGCGCAGGGCAAATAACATATTCTACCTGATTGGCTTCGGGATGGAATTCCATCTCTACTACAGGATAAGTTTTGATTTCGCCCGAAGGATTGCGACATACAATAACGGCCAATTCATTTTTGAATGGAACCATTGCCTCGGCAATACATTCTACGTTGGGTAATTCGTCTAAATCAGCTACTTTTCGAACTACTTTCACTCCGTTTCCGTCGTAACCAAATTCGGTACATTTCCAAACGAAAGGCATTTGGAGCGTTGATTGTTGATTGTTGATTGCTGATTTTAGATTTTGAAGATTTTCAAATCGTTGATAAGCTGCTGTTGGAATGTTGTGTTGGGTGTAAAAATCTTTTTGAATGCCTTTATTCTGAATTAATTTTAAGGTTTTTGGCGAAGGATAAACTGGTACTCCTTCTTCTTCTAATTTCACAAGAGCATCTAAGTTCACCAATTCGATTTCGAAAGTCAAAACATCCACTTTTTTTCCGAAGTTGTATACGGTGTCAAAATCCATCAAGTCGCCCTGAAAGAATTGGTTGCAAGCTATTTTACAAGGCGCTTCGTCGCTTGGGTCTAAAACGTAGGTTTGAATATCAAATTTTCGAGTGTCAAACAATAGCATTTTGCCTAGTTGACCACCGCCTAAAATTCCTAATTTAAAATCAGAAGAAAAATAATTCATTTGTTTTCTCTTTTACTTCAATTGCTGGGCTTTTGTAGCCTAGGTGTGCAAAGATACTTAGTCCGTTGATAATTAACAATTGATAATGGATAATTCGTAGTTGTAAATGTACAAATTCCCCGTCTTTTATAGATTGTCCAATCCGAATTCAGTATATTTGCTCTTTATTTTTAAAATCAAATAATGATTCAACTTCACGATAAGCAATTTGTGCCGTTTATTTCTGCCAAAGAAATTGATCTTGCCATTGCTAAAATGGTGGCGCAGATAACGGCTGACTTTTCAAATGAAACTCCTGTTTTTATTGGGGTGCTGAATGGGGCTTTTATGGTCGTTTCGGATTTATTGAAACGGTATACATCGCCTTGTGAAGTGAGTTTTATTAAAATGGCTTCTTACGAAGGTACTTCTTCTACCGAAGAGGTGAATCAACTCCTTGGCTTAAATCAAGACTTGACTGGTAGGACAGTAGTGGTAATTGAAGATATTGTGGACACAGGAAACACTTTAGTTGCTTTGAAAGCCTTGTTTGAAAGTGAAAATGTAAAAGAGTTTAGGATTGCGACCTTGTTTTTTAAACCAGAGGCATATAAAGAAGACCTGTCGATAGATTATGTAGGAATTCGAATTCCGAATAAATTTATTGTAGGCTACGGATTGGATTATGACGGTTTGGGGCGTAATTTACCCGAAGTATATCAATTGAAAGACTAATTAAAAACCATATTTACAACACACAAAAATAGATTTAGAAGATGATTAACATTGTTTTATTTGGGAAACCAGGAGCAGGAAAAGGAACTCAAGCCGAATTTTTAAAAGGAAAATATAATTTGACACACCTTTCAACGGGTGATATTTTTAGATTCAACATCAAAAATGAAACGGAATTAGGGAAACTAGCTAAAACCTATATGGACAAAGGAGATTTAGTACCTGATGAAGTAACGATTCAAATGTTGCAATCTGAAGTAGATAACAATCCTCATTCAGCAGGGTTTTTATTTGACGGTTTTCCAAGAACATTGGCGCAAGCGGGTGCTTTGGATCGTTTTTTAGAATCAAAAGGACAACAAATTACGGCTACTGTAGCCTTAGAAGCAGACGATGAAATCTTGGTACAACGTTTATTAGAAAGAGGGAAGACTTCAGGAAGGCCTGATGATCAAGATGAAGAAAAAATTAGAAATCGTTACCAAGAATACAATGAAAAAACAGCTCCTTTGATGGGGTATTACAAAGAGCAAGGGAAGTTTTATGCTGTTGATGGAATTGGTTCTATTGCAGCAATCACAGAACGATTGAGCGCTGTAATCGACAATTTATAATAGGACACAAAACGTTTGGGACCTTGGATTAAAGTAAAAACCTTTATTTGTTTATCTTTAAATCTGAATTTTAAACTTTTAAAAAAATACAATTGGAACTACTCATTATATTTCTCTTAATTCTATTGAATGGCGTTTTCTCTATGTCGGAAATTGCGTTGATTTCTTCGCGAAAGAGTCGATTAGAAACTGCTGCTAAAAAAGGCAGTAAAACCGCTAAAACTGCACTTGATTTGGCGAATTCGCCCAACAAATTTTTGTCGGCAGTTCAAATAGGAATTACACTTATTGGAATTTTGACTGGTATTTATAGTGGTAATAAAATTACTGAAGATGTAGAATTATTCATAAGTGGGTTTGAAGCTATTAAACCTTATGCTCATTCGGTAGCCGTAGGAATTGTAGTAGTGGTGTTGACTTTTTTCTCTTTGGTTTTGGGTGAATTGTTGCCCAAACGAATTGGGTTGAATCACCCGGAATCGATTGCTAAGGCGATGGCCATGCCTATGAAGATCATTTCCATTATTACGGCTCCTTTTATTTGGTTATTAACTACTTCTACCGAGTTTTTATTGGATATTCTTCAGATCAAACCGACGGCAGACGGAAAGGTAACCGAGGAAGAAATTAAGGCGATTATTAAAGAAGGTACCGAGGTAGGAGAAGTTCAAGAGATTGAGCAAGATATTGTGGAGCGTGTGTTTCATATTGGAGATCGAAAAGTCAACTCGTTGATGACGCATCGTAGTTCGATGGTGTACCTTTCTATGGATGATACTTTGGAAGAAATTAAATCCAAAGTGTTGGATGAATTGCATTCTGTTTATCCCGTTTGTGAAGAGAATCTAGATGAGGTTGTAGGCGTTGTGTTTTTGAAGGATTTATTTGCCAATTTTGAAAAAGGCAACTTCAACTTACGCTCAATTGCTAAAGAACCTTCTTATTTTATTGAACATACATCGGCTTATAAGGCATTAGAAAATTTCAAGAAGACCAAAGTGCATTATGCTTTTATAACGGATGAGTATGGTGTTTTTCAAGGAATTATTACGTTGAATGATATTTTGGAGGCGCTTGTAGGGGATGCTGCTGATTTTGATGATGATGAGTATCAATTGATTGCCAATGAAGATGGTTCTTGGTTAGTAGACGGTCAATATTCCTTACACGATTTCTTGACTTACTTTGATTTGGATGAGAGAACTACTGATTATGAGGTAACTACTGTGAGTGGATTTATAATAACGGAGCTAGGGGCTATTCCTAAAGAAGGCGATAAGTTGATTTGGAATAAATTGGAATTTGAAGCTCAAAAAATGGATGGTGTGAAGATTGATAAAGTATTAATCAAAACATTTATAGATTAATAAAATAAGGAACAATGACAGAAGGGAACTTCGTAGATTACGTTAAAATATATGTTTCTTCTGGTAAAGGAGGAAAAGGTTCTACGCATTTGCATAGAGAAAAATTTATTGAAAAAGGTGGCCCAGATGGTGGAGATGGTGGTCGTGGCGGACACGTTTATTTAGTTGGAAATAAAGGACTTTGGACTTTGTTTCACTTAAAATTTGCACGTCACGTCAAAGCCGGTCACGGTGGCGATGGAGGAGGAGACCGAAGCACAGGTGCTGATGGAGACGATAAATACATTGAAGTTCCATTAGGAACTGTGGTGAAAGACAAAGAAACAGGAGAGGTTTTATTTGAAATTACCGAGGACGGAGAAAAACGTATCTTGGCTCAAGGTGGCAAAGGAGGGTTGGGGAACTGGCACTTTAGAAGTTCTACGAATCAAACGCCACGCTATGCACAACCAGGGTTGTTGGGTA
>JACCDY010605878.1_pt1 | contig 10764 bp, 16 predicted proteins | sample 7446391 | NCBI WGS metagenome assembly JACCDY01 (sample SAMN15323451, study PRJNA562643) | freshwater metagenome | isolation source: river surface water | place: USA:Blue River Watershed | collected 2017-08-18
AACCCCACAGGGAGTGATGTTCCCCATGAATTATCCCCAATTGACGACCTCGGTGGAATTGCGGCGACATCGTCCGTTGGTCTCCGTCATCACCCCCACCCGAGGACGCCCGGAGTCGTTGAGGCTTCTGATCAACCAACTTCAAAAGCAGACACACCAGAATTATGAACATCTGATCTGCCATGACGGACCCGATCGACAATCCGCCGAGGTGGTCGAATCGTTCAACGATATTCGCCATCAATACTATGAGTTGTCTTTCGTCCATGGGTTCAGCGGTGCCCCACAACGAAACGCGATGATTCAAAAGGCCCGAGGGGATTTGTTGGTTTTCGTGGACGACGATGCGGACATCCTGCCCGAGTATTTGGAGACGATGGTGCAGATGTACGCCGACGGCTATACGGTAGGTTTTGCTCAAATTGAGCACACCACCGCCGAGGGCGTCAGGGTCATTCCAGCCGCGAGGGAACAAGCGCTGGAGTTCGGGCAGGTCGACAGCTTGAACGGTTTTGTCGACGCCTCCATCGGCAAGGGATTTTTCTGGGATCTGTTTGAGGACGGTCACGACCATCGTTATTGGACGAGCGTCATCAATTATGTGACGCCCGTCAAGCACGGGTATGGGTTTACCGCGAAGGTCGTGGGCCGGAACCGTCGTCAATATGGCAAGCGAGAAACCGCCCCACCCCCCGGGGGTGCTGCTCTGGCGCGTCAGTTGGCCAGTCAGTTGGAGACCCGTTGGGAACCTTGGGAACCTGTGATCTCCCAGGACGCGGAGGCAAGTTTGATGTATTGTCTGGGAGCGTTGAGCGGAGCCCGATTTGTGGCTGGAGAGCCGGTTATTGCCAAAAATCCTCGTACGGCGCTTTTTTACTCCCACCATGTCTTGCGGGGTCAACGATTTGAATTGGCGGAGCCTCATTTTTCCGAGGCTCCTTTGTTGGCCGTGCAGTATTCAAGAGATATTGTGCGAGGTCGTTTCCCCGTGGAGGCGGTCGAGCAGAGAATCTTGTCCGACCCGGTAGCGGCAAGCGAATACAGTTTGACGGTTCTGCAGGAACGGATTCCATCGGCTGAGGCGACCATTCAACGGGATGCTCAGTCCTGGCAGGCATACAGGGAGCGTTGGAAATGCAACTGACCGAACTGCAGCAGGGTCGGGTGTTGCGAGACTTTGTTCCCCTGCGGTGGTCGATCGAACGATCCCGAGGGACGGCTTTTCTGGTATTAGAGTTTCAACAGGTTGGCGAACTGGACAAGACGTTCGAAGTTCGCGTTTCCATGAAAGAAGTCGATCAGTTTTTGCATGAGGCTTTTTGCACATGAATTGGGAAGTCGCCGGATATGCGGCCCTGCTGGCCGTGGGAGGTTTTATCGCCTCCGTTTGGGGTCAAATCAAAGGATTTTTCTACCAAATTCAATCCTGTTTCATCACCACGGTGGTGTTTGAAAGCAACGCCCTGACGTTGGGGGTGTTGCGGGTCTTCAAAGAGCATGGAAAGCGATTCAATCTGGTCAACCCCGTCTATATGACGAAATTGCTTTATGTGTTGACCAAGGGCAAATTTCAGCATGTCGTGGGTGAAACCCCTGTGTCCAATACTTTGCTGTATTGGTACAAGGGTGGCCCGTATTGGGTCTCGTACTCGTCCACCGATCGCATTACCGTCTATGGGTTGAGGTGGTTGTTCAAGCCCGATCAATTGGCCCTCGAAGCCCGGGAACAACATGAGGCTATTCGCCAGGGATGGTTGGAACAGACCGACCAACATCAAAATCACTTCTACGTGGAACACTTCTACGGCGAACATCGGACGTTCAAGAATAATCCGATGTCCGCGATGGGGAAGAAAAATAAAAAAGGTGGCGATGAGCAGTCGCTCACGATGTCCTTTGATTTTGATGAACTGTGTACGGAAGACTTCATTCATGTCGCGAGAATTCTTGAGCACAATCCGGGAGACCTCGCGACTTCCTCGCGTCCCTCGGGGTCGATGGATCAGTTGATCCTCACCTCTTCACAAAAGGATTTGATCAAGGAATTCGACAAGTGGCGAAACGGTCAGGAATGGTATGCCTCTCGGAACATTCCTTGGCGGCGGGGATGGTTGTTCGAGGGGCCTCCCGGGACGGGCAAATCAGTTTTTAGTCGCTCGTTGGCCGAGTACGGCAATATCCCGTTGTTGGTGTTTGACCTGAGTTCGATGAACAACGCCGAATTTCATGAAGCCTTCGCCAAGTTGGCCTTCCTGCTTCCTGCGGTGTTGTTGTTTGAAGACTTCGACACGGTTTTCAAGAACAGAGAAAATTGCTGTGGGTCGGATCTGACGTTCGATTGTGTGATCAATCACCTGGACGGTGTCGATCAGTACGCGGGGTTGTTCTTGATCATCACCACCAATGAAGCGGACACGATCAGTTCGGCGATTATTGATCGTCCCGGTCGAGTGGATCGTCGAATCTTCTTCGGCCCCTTCATGCTTCGCGAACGACTGCAGATGGCCCACCGTATTCTTCCCGAGTATCCCGAGGAGGCCGAACGGCTCGCCCGAGAATCGGAAGACGTACCGGCAGTGGTCTTCCAAGAGCGATGTTTTCAAGAGGCTCAGCGAATTTTCTGGGAGGAGGAGGTGCAGAATGAATGCGCAGCTTGAAAAAGCAATTCTGAAGGTTGTGGGAAATTTCACCGTCTCGTTCCCCGACATCGAAGGAGCACTTACTCCTCGATATTTGCCTGGGGAGATTCGCACGGCGGTGTGGCGGATGGCCAGTCAAAATCAACTGGTGATCGGCCCCGGCTATGCGGTCTCGCAATTCCCCAACAAGGAAGAATTTGTGGTCAGCAAAGCCCCTCCGGTCGAGACGGACGGGACGGCCTGTTTTGCCCGGGTGACGATCACGTTGGCCCCTGATCGTGAAAAACTGGAGTCCGAGGAGACCCATCATCCGGTGTGCCTCGTGGGAGGTCCGTCGGTCGCCTCTGTCCGGCAGTTCCTGCATCGCATGGTGAACAACGTCTGTGATGTCATGGAGGAATCCCAGCGGGGCTACAAGGAAGTGGCGTTCTTGCTCGCCCAGAAGGACGACTAGGCGTGCAGGCTATCGGCTATATCGGGCAATCCGATAAGAACCTGGATTTTTTGCAACATCTGGCGGTCCGTCATCGTCTCTCGGTACTGACCTCCCATGCTCGACCACCCCTGGTGGGTGGCTGGATGGGAGTCGTCGAGAAGGCTCCAACTCTCGTCCAGCAATTCAATTTGTTTGTTCGGGCCGCCCTGGAGTGGCGACTCGATCTTTTTGTCGTCACCGATGAAACCCTCCAGGGGATCTCCAATCTCCCCACGCTGCTCACCTATGCGTCGACCTTGCCCCGTCTGGCGCATCTGCAGGTGGGCGGTACACAAGTCCTCCAGCACTACGTCCCGAATTTGATCAAGGGTTGGTGGTCCTATCAGGCGATGAAGCAAATTGGCACTCTTGATGGCACGTTGGAAATGGTTCCCGCCCTGCATGATTGGGCCAAACGCGCGGCTCGTCGAGGGCTGGGTTGTTTTTCCGTCCCAGGTCCGGAAGAAGCCCCCATACCGGACCTTCCCAGCACCACCCCTCCCCCGGGGGGTGGTATCGCTCCCGACCCCACACCGGACAATCCCCGGCGATGGCAGGGGCGGCCAGGACAATCTCCTTGGGCGTATCAGGTGACGGTGGTCATCCCTCATTGGGGACCGGATGTTCGAGCGCTGAAGGTGGCGGTGGAGGGCTGGCGAAAACAGAGCATCCCGACGTTTATTCAAATCATCGACACCGGCAGTGATCTGAATGTGCTGCGGCGGATACGGTCGTTGGAGCGGTCCAACGTGGAGGTTCATAGTTGTCGTTGGCAGGGGCAGGCCCATCGGGCTTGTTTTGCCGGGTTGGCGTACGAGCACGCGATGGCGGATTGTCGAACGCCTTATTTGATCGTCACACACAACGATGTTTTTCCTCTGTCTCGTACGGTCGCCGAGGAATTGCGGGATCAATGTACTCAACAGACGCCCGTGGTGGGGTATCGGATGAGTCCCCGCCGTTCTCCCAGATATAAGACCATGGTCGGGACGGTGATGACCTGTGTCCGCGTGCAGGTCATGGATCGGATTCGCGCTACCTGGAATCAACGATGGTTGCAGATGATCGGCTGTCCGGACGAACCTGATTGGCCGGATGTTGAGGTTCCGTTTAACGAGAGTTTGCGGTTCGCCGGTATAGAGCCCAAGCTGCTGGGAGACACGATGGTCGGTTCTCGCCAGCAAACACCACATTTTGAGCACATTGGAGGCTATACGACGGCACTCCTGTACGCTCCAGCCCAGCGACATCAAATGGAAGCCTGGGCGGATGAGGTGATCACGACAGCAGAGTCCAGATACGCGAGTTGGAGGTGACTTTTGTTTCCCAATGCAGACATCGAACAATTTGAGTATGAAGACGGTTTTCTGCAAGGTCAGCAGGCTAGACTCGTCCACAAGGAATTTATTGACGCCACCTTGGAGCGGTATGAGCGGCGAAAACAGGGAGGTTTGCCAGACATCGTCCCGATGTTTGGTGGACATGGTCGCTCCGGTAAAGACGAAGCCGCCTTGGCGTTGAAAACCATGGGTTGGAAATTTGAAACTTCCATGTCTCAAGTCTGCCTCCCGTTGATCGCTCTGGATCGCAAGGAATCGGAAGAAGTGGCTTTCCGGGAACGTCATGAGCACCGTCATTTTTGGCGAGGTTGGTATGACGGGTTGCGAGACGTGGACCCGACGGTTTTGGTTCGCATGACGCTGGCCAGTAACGACATGTTGGTGGGGATTCGTTCGAAGAAGGAGTTCCTCGCCTGCAGGGACGCCGAGTTGTTCAATTTGGCCGTCTGGGTGAATCGCCCGGGCATTCCCGTGGACCCCACGTTGGAGTACGCGGAAGAGGATTGTGATTGCACGCTCCTCAATAGTCGCGGTTTGGTGGAGTGGCACCAGTGTGTGAGTAATTTCATGACGAGGGTTTTGGTTTGAAGGTTTCACGTCGCGACAATCTCGATCGCTATTATTTGTTTTCTCGGTGGGGTTTCGCGCTTTTCCTCCATCATGTTCATCATGATGAAGAGCCGGATCTCTATCACAGTCATCCCTGGTCGGGATTGAGTTTTATTTTTGGTAGGTATCGAGAACAACGCTTTGGTGAAAAACCAAAATGTCGGTGGGGATTTCATTGGGTCCCGGCTCGGAGACATCATCGCGTGGACCTCCCATGGGGACCGGTGTGGACGTTGTTTTTTCATTTGCGAAGGTCTAATCGCTGGGAAGTGATGGACGACACGGGAGAGGTGATTTCGATTGAACCCTGGCGGGCCATTGGAGGACCGACTTCCTACCGGCCAGTGAATCATGGGGGAGGGTAGAGGGAGGTTCTGATGAACCCTACCATGAATTGCGCCAAAGGCGAAGAATGTGGCTATGATCAGCCGTGGGCCGGGAGATGTAAACAACAACCCGTCAAGCCCGGAGGTCGGTGTAAAGAACATCAACAAAAATGTGGGGTCTGTGGCGGCCCGGCCACCCGAGGTTGTTCCGTGTCGGGCTCGCTGACCTGCGGAACGCCTCTTTGCAAAGACCCGTGTTGTGAGAAAAAGCACATGAAAACTCATTATGCTTAATTCAAAAACGTGAAGGATTTCAGCAATGAATCGTCGAGGTTTTTTGCGTTGTCTGGGCGGATTGGCCGCCACGTCCTTGATCGACTCGGTATCCGGGGGAGTCGGAGGTCTTATGCCCGTCGTCAGTGGAGCCGATCCTTCGGAGACATCTTCGGACCGCGCCAATCGTATTATCGACGATATGGTGGACGGTCCGTTGAGCGAGTATCGAGCGCTTCGCGTCTGGGACGAACATGCCCGACGCACGGCGGAAGATCCACTGCTGTTTAGACTTACCTACCGTCCGTTCAACACCAGTTTCCCGCTGGAGGTCTTCGACCAGCACAACAATCGCGTCTCCCCGTTGAACGTCACGTCGTACGGTTCAGAGGGGACGTTTTCGATCTCCACCGATGACGGCAACAAGGACTTTTTCGCTACCTATGAATTCAACTATTTCCCCTCGGAATTGCTCCTTCAGTTCCTGCAGTTGTCGATGGCGGAGTTGAATGCGTCGGCGGACACGTCCGCGTATGTGACGAATTACACGCTGGAGAGCGCCCCGGACTATTTTGATGGTCCGCTGGCGGTCGGGACATTGGCCAAAGCTTTCCGGAAGTTGTCCACCGATACTATGTTGTGGAAGAATTTTCTGATCTGGCCGAACGGTGATGTCGCTCAACAGGTGGCTGCCGCGACCGCTCAAGAGTATTTGGCGATGTTTATGGAATTGCGTTTGGGAGCCAAGCGTGGTAAGTTCATCGCCCGGCCATCTCAGGCGTATGAGGCGTTTCGCAATACTGGTTTTGGCGGCATCAATGCGTTTACCGGCAAATGGCGAGGTCTTGAGGTAAACAAAATTGGTGTTGGCGTGCCGATGTCCGGCAATCCATAAGGAGATTCTCAATGCGTACACGATCTATGAAGTGGTTGGCCGTCTATCCGTCGAGCCTCAAGAGAGAAGATCTACAAGCGATTCTCAAGGCCGTCGGGGCCTCTTTGGTTCCGGCAGAGCCTATTGTTGTGGCGGACAAATTTGCCATTACGGTGAATGGTCCGGAAAACCTGCGTGAACTCTTGACCGATCACACAATTCTTTTGTACCCTGATGTGTCGCCCGAGACATTCAATCTCGTTCAAGCGACCATTGCTCAAAGTGCTGTAGAGGTGGATGAACCTACAGAACTCTATGAAGAGGCTCAAGATGGCGAATCCGGAACTCAAAGCCCTTAACGCATCTGACGGCTCGTATTGGTTGGGCTATGCTCTTCGCAAAGATGGAAGCAATTTCATCTATTCCAACAACCCTATTTCCACCAACCGCGTCCAAGCCATTAACGAGGCTTTGGAGGCATACAGGAAAAGTTCCGGCATCATCCCCATGGTGGAATTTCACCATGAAGTCATCCACGATATGGCTCTGGTGGACGTGGAGGAATTGACCACGGAAGGCAATCCTGTGAATCGTACCACCTATGTGACCCAACGCTGGGGTTTTTACAAAGCCCGATTGTACCTGATGATGCTCCTTGGGGCGGCGTTGTTTTTGTTTTTGGAAGTGATCTTTTGGAACGTGTTCAACTCCTCTGTGAGTAAAGTCATTGTCGACTCGATGATGAGGTGATCTCATGCCTACACTGCGACCAATCGTGTATGATGTCGGCCCCCCGCCGATCATCAACGGACGGATGACCAACGACTTCCCTGAGCAATTCCCGGTGGGAAGTCCTTACAACATCAAAATTGAATTTCGAGGTAAAACCGGTTGGTGTATCTCGGATGGTGTGGCGGTGTTGGCCCGAACGGGCGAATGGCAGTATGAGAACATACCGTCGAATCGGTCGGAGGAATTCCGCAAGTCCACCCGGTATTCCACGCCCGAGGAGGCACTAGAGGTTTATCGGGTCTGGCGAGAGAAAACAATAGCTCTTTGGGGGCAGCAGATTGAAACATCTAAAAATCCTTAGTTTCGCAATCGCCTGTAGCTTTTGTGGGTTTTGGCTGTCTGTGTTTATTTGGACCCAACTGTTCCCCCCACCGGTGGACGACAATTATTCCACGCAGGCCAAGCCGATTTTCCCTGATGTCGAACACGTGGAGGTCGTGTCCGTCTATGACGGCGATACCTTTACGATCAACATCCCCGACTGGCCCGCTGTTGTGGGGGAGAAAATCACTGTTCGGGTTTTTGGTATCGACACGCCGGAGATGCGGGGGTCGACCGTCAAAGAATACGGGTTGGCCGTGAAGGCTCGGGACCGACTCAAAGATCTGCTCGATAACGCCAAAAATGTAAAACTACATGCTGTCCAGCGAGACAAATACTTCCGGTTGCTGGCCGAGGTGTATGCGGACAAGAAAAATGTGGGGGCAATCCTGGTCGGTGAGGGATTGGCGAAGCCCTATTTTGGCGGCACCAAAGAGTAGAAATGGTTCAGATTGACTCGATTCTCGGCGAGAGAAGAAGAGGTCAATAATGAACATCACTGAAATTCAACTGCGATTGATCACCCCACCCAGCCCCGAGGGCGTACTCGCTTACGTGCATTTGGTGTTGGATTCACAATTGGCGCTGAAAGACATTAGATTGATCGACCGCCCCGGTCGGACTCCTCTGTTGTGCATGCCCACCAGACCTCGCACGACAAAATGCACCTCTTGTCGGACGAAAAATCCATTAAACCATCAGAAATGTCACCGGTGTGGGACGACAATTCCCAAAACCGAGGACATGGAAATCTTCCAAGATGTCGCTCATCCGATTACGCGGGAATTTAGACAATATTTGGAAGAGCAGGTCATGAATGAATTCCGACGCCTTAGCCAATCCTCGACTGTACCTCCCGTGGAGTGAAGCCCGTCCGCTGATTCAGACCGGCGATATTCTTGCCCTCCGCGCCAATGGCGTGTTGAGTTGGTTGATTCGTACCGCAGGACGCAGCCAGCACAGCCATGTCGAGATGGCGCAGTGGATCGACGAGGACCTGGAGAGTGTTGGTTTTTGCGAACTCATCGGAGGACGCTCGATCAATTTCGAGTACGTCATCTCCGCCCATCATTGCCGCTGGGATGTGTTTCGGCTCTCTGACCTCGCGGAAATCCGTTGGGTGGACGACCATCGGGTCGAACGAGTCCACACGATCAAAATCAACAAAGAGAGGACGGTCCGGAAGCTCCGACACATGACCGGGCAGAAATATGGGTGGTGGAGCGTCTGGTGGGCCGCTCTGAGGCACCTCACGCCCGGCGTACTGCCCGCTGTCGTCAATGACGACGATCAGGACACCTATCCGCCCTTCTGCTCTCAGGCGATCGCTCGGGCGTGCAGGCAGGCCCACGAGATGACCGTCGAGGGGAAACGCATCACCGTCGATCTGGTCCGATACCTGCCGGATTGGTTGACCGAGCCCGCCGATTTGGTCCGGTCGCCTCTGGTCCACTATTTGTTTTCGATCTGTCCGGATGCCGAGTCCCCACCCCCCGGGGGTGGTTCGTAAATTTGGAACGCCCGTTCGCGTGCGGGGGCTATGGAATTGATGAAATCATCTTCCGGCTCTTCCTCGTAGTCGGTCTCGCCGGGATTGAGGTGGATGAATTTGATGGCCGTCGGCTGTCCGTCCGTGAAATACAACCATGCGCCAAAGTTGAAGCCCCAGCCCACCCCTTCGAAGATAAATTCGAAGTAGACTCCCACGCCGGTCGGCGTCGAGGGGTTGATGAGTCCAACATCCACCCCGGTGATGTCCCACAAGTCATCTTCAAACGGTCCGAAGTGTTCTTTTACGGCCTCGCGTAAAAAATCAACAAATACGGTGTTTTGAAGGGAAAAGTAGTCAGTCAACTCCTGAAAGAGTTTCTCGAATTTCAGAGGCAGGCATTGCTTGGCGGCAAATCGTTCCACCGGGGTTTTGGGAAATTGGAGGTTCATCCGGCTACCTTTCGATTTCTGAGGAGATCATGAGATACACCTTAACATCTGATGATCTTCGACGACTCTCCAAATTGATCGTCATGGGTCGAGGGCTGGCCGAACGTGTCCAACAAGTGGACGGCACCTCTGCCTTGGAAGACGCGGAGAATTGGGCGGACGCTCAGGTGTCGGTCTATTTGGGTGTCCCGTTGAAACCCACCCCTGCGCCCGGTCAGTCCGCTCTCCCCGATCCTCTGACCAGACTCAACTATCCCATAGAATTCATTCAAGCCATTTTATACTACGCTCTGTCGCGGTTGTTGGCGAGTGAATTCAGTGAGAATCAACCCAATGTGAGTGAGTTGGTAAATTGGTGTGAAGCCGAAGCGTATCGTCACCTGCAGGACTTTAGGAGTCGCAGCACGGTCGCGGTCGGGGCCGGGCGTCGTCGACATCCCAACCCGTTTATGCCGCCAAACGTCGCCCCTCCCGAACAACCTCCTCAGCAGGGGTTTACCGGTAATTGAGCAAGTTTATCTCGAAAGTCTAACTCGTCGTAGACGGCCAGTACCCATTCATGGGTTTTTCTAATCTCCCCTTGAACGATCGACGCGACTTCCTCGGGCAGGTGAGGAATCAGGTGGTAGAGCAACCCGTAGCTCTCCACCGTGTATTGGGCGGCGAATTCATACAGATGGGGATGACGACAACTACGGAGATTGTCAATTCGATCCATGGCTTTCAAAAAAGCAATCGCCTGGACGAGTTCTTTGGGCCTACCTAGCCGATGGAATTCCCGCAACGATCTAACGGCTCGGGCAGGTATTTTGTTGTCGTACGTATACTTCGTGACATTCTGGACAAGGTATTGGACGGCGCTACCGCAGAGGTCCCCGATGACGTTTGGCGAGACTTTGCAGTCCTCGATGGTGTCATGCAGGAGCGCCGCCGCCTTGAGGACTTCCCGGGAGACCGGAGGGTTGTCTCCCAGCAGGTGGAAGTGTTGTTCGACCAAGGTCATGACCCGACGGGGATGCTCGATATACGGCGCTCCCGTTTTGCGGGTCTGACCCTGATGGGCCTCGGCGGCAAACCGATCAATGATTTCCAAAGTCAAAGTCATCGGCGGCTGGTAGCGTTGATTCATCTAGAATACTTCCTTGAATGACAATTTCTTCGTCGGCCTCAAACA
>JACCDY011358232.1_pt1 | contig 10764 bp, 9 predicted proteins | sample 7446391 | NCBI WGS metagenome assembly JACCDY01 (sample SAMN15323451, study PRJNA562643) | freshwater metagenome | isolation source: river surface water | place: USA:Blue River Watershed | collected 2017-08-18
CTATCATAACTCCAATACGCTTCTGCATTATCACCCCCATTGGTTAATTGAATTACATTTTTAAAATGTCTTTCACCAGCAAACAAAACAGAATCTTGTTGACTAAATGCAGATACAAAGCTTAATAATGCTGCAAAAAAGAAGGTTAACTTATTCATATACTTTTTAAATTGAGTGCAAAAGTACTTAATTTTGTAAGAAATTCAGTGTATGCCCATCATTGCTCCTTCCTTATTAGCTGCCGACTTTTTAAGATTAGGCGAAGCTTGTAAAATGTTAAATGAATCTGAAGCAGAATGGTTTCACTTAGATGTAATGGATGGAAGTTTTGTTCCTAATATAAGTTATGGCTTACCAGTAATTGAGCAAATCAAAACCACTACTAAAAAAGTAATGGATGTACATTTGATGATTGTGTCTCCAGAAAAATATATTGCTGATTTCAAAAAAGCTGGAGCAGATATTTTAACCGTGCATTACGAAGCATGTCCGCATTTACATAGTACTTTACAACAAATCAAAGCACATGGCATGAAAGCTGGTGTTGCATTGAATCCACATACTTCAGTAGACTTATTGAAAGATGTTATTAAAGACATTGATGTAGTGTGTGTAATGAGCGTGAATCCTGGTTTTGGCGGACAGAAATTCATTGAGCATACTTATGAAAAAGTAAAAACACTAAAGAAAATGATTACTGAAGCAGGTGCATCTACCCTTATTGAAATTGATGGTGGTGTTACCCAAAATAATGCTGCTAAATTAGTGACTGCAGGTGCTGATGTTTTAGTTGCTGGCACAACTGTATTTAAAGCAGCTGACCCTAAACAAATGATTGCTACTTTACAATCAGCCAAATAAAATCATAGACCGAGTATTTGTATAAAATACTAAAATGAACTGAATGTGACCATTTTAGTAATCCACATTTGTGCGTATTTATTACTTGTATTTATAAACTCTGTCTTTTAAATTGTGTTAGTAGATTTAATATCACACTAACCCTTTAAATTAAATCCCTTGACTGACACTATAATCAATCTAGAGACAGTTAATCCCATTGAATTCTTTGGCGTTAACAATAACAAATTCGATATCTTAAAAAAGAAATTTCCTTTATTAAAAATTTTATCAAGAGGCACTCAAATAAAACTAAGTGGTGCACCAGAACAAATTGAAGCAGCCAAAGAAAAAATAGATTTAATCATTCAATACATGGAACGCAATGGCCATTTGAGTGAAAATTATTTTGAACAAATTTTAGGAGGTGATGACGCAGAAGTAATTGATAATTTTGTTGATAAAAATCCAAACGAAGTATTGGTTTTTGGACCAAATGGAAAAACAGTTAGAGCAAGAACTGCGAATCAAAAAAAGATGGTTGCTGCAGCAGATAAAAATGATATTGTGTTTGCGATTGGACCAGCAGGTACTGGTAAAACCTATACTGCTGTTGCATTAGCGGTGAGAGCATTAAAAAATAAATTGGTTAAAAAAATTATTTTAACAAGACCTGCTGTGGAAGCTGGAGAAAGTTTAGGATTCTTACCTGGAGATTTAAAAGAAAAAATTGATCCATATTTAAGACCATTATATGATGCATTAGACGATATGATTCCTGCGGATAAATTAGGATATTATATGTCTACAAGAACCATCGAAATCGCACCACTTGCCTACATGAGAGGTAGAACATTGGACAATGCATTTATTATTTTGGATGAATCACAAAATGCTAATGATTTACAGATTAAAATGTTTTTGACGCGTATTGGTGCCAATGCAAAAGCCATCATAACTGGGGACCCTACCCAGGTGGATTTACCAAGAAATCAAAGAAGTGGTTTAGAAAAAGCATCCAGAATCTTAAGAGATATTGAGGGCATTGCCCATATCGAATTAGACGAGGAAGATGTGGTAAGACATAAATTGGTGAAAGCGATCATCAAGGCCTATGACAGGGAAAGAGAAAACGAGACAGAGAACTCCTATCATAGATAATCTAATATTATATTTTTTTATTATACATAATTAATTGAAAAATTCAATTTGCTACTATTTGTTAATAAAAACTTAAAACCTCATATCTTATTATACAGTTTCTTTTAGTTTCTTTGCAGCACTAAAACAAACAACAATCAGGTATGAAAACAATCGGGAAATTTCTCCTTTCGTTATTGGTGGTTACATCAGTAGCATTTGGAGCAAAAGCTCAAGAAACTACTTCTGAGATCCAGGGTACAGTTTTGAGCGGTAAAACAGCTGTAGCTGGTGTTACCATTGTAGCAATTCATGAACCAACAGGTACGAAGTATACTACTTCTACTCGTCAGGATGGTCGCTACAACTTGACTAACTTGAAAATTGGTGGACCTTACTCCATCAGTGCATCTTTTGTAGGATTCAAAACTGAAACTGCAAATGATATCAACTTAACATTAGGTCAAGCACACAGACAAAATTTTTCTTTAACTGAAACTTCTAACACTTTAAAAGAAGTGGTAGTTAGATCAGGTTCTGACAGAGTTTTCAGTGCGAACAGAACTGGTGGTCAAGAAACTATTAACAGAAGATTAATTGAAGGTACTCCTACTACAACAAGAAGCTGGAAAGATGTAACAAAATTAGTTCCATCTGCAAACGGTACTTCTTTCCAAGGTATCAGTTCTCAATTAAACAACATCACAGTGGATGGTGCTAACTTCAATAACTCATTTGGTTTAGCAGGTGATATTGGTGGTCAATCAGGTGCGCAAGCGATCTCTTTAGATGCGATTGAGCAAATCCAAGTAAACACTTCTCCATTCGATGTAAAATATGGTGGTTTTAACGGTGCTGGTATCAATACTGTTACTAGATCAGGTAAGAACCAAACATTTGGATCTGTGTATGAATATTTCAAGAACAAAGATTGGCAATCATACAAAGTTGGTTCTATCAACTTACCAAAGCAAGAATTTAATTATGATTTAAAAGGTTTCACTGTAGGTGGTGCTTTAATTAAAAATAAATTATTCTACTTCATCAACGGTGAACAAGAAAGCAATACAGTTCCTGGTACAAGCTGGGTAGCTGCAGATGCTAACAATGTTCCTAATGGTTCTACTGTATCAATTGCTAAAGCAGCTGATTTAGACGCATTAGCTTCTTTCTTAAAATCTAAGTATAGTTTTGATCCAGGTCCTTACCAAGGTTATACATATGCTTCAGGTTCTAAGCGTATCACAGCTAAGATTGACTGGAACATTAACGCGAACAATACATTTACTATTAAGTACAACTACTTAAAGTCTTACTCTGAAATTCCACCATCTAACTCAGGTGCTGCGAATACTTCAATTGGTAGAAGACCAGGTAACACTGCAATGCCTTTCTATGGTGCAGGTTATGTAATTAATAATAACGCTGATGTAGTGATTGCCGAGTTAAACACTCGTTTCTCTAACAGCGCTAACAATAAATTACAAGTTGGTTATACTGCATTAAGAGATTTCCGTTCTTCTTTATCATCTAAAACAGATTTCCCATTAGTAGATATCTTGGATGGTAATGGTAACCCTTACACTTCTTTCGGTTACGAGCAATATACATACGGCAACAAATTGAATACAGATGTATTCCAATTGAACGATGTATTTACAAAATATGTAGGTAGCCATGAGATTACTTTAGGTACACAAAACGCTTTCAAGAAATATGCAAATGGTTTCTCTCCTTCTTACCAAGGTGTTTACCGTTTCAACAGCTTAGCTGATTTCTATGCTTCTGCTGCTGGTACTAAAGCTGCTGTTAGATATGATTTATCATATACTTTAGGTGGTGGTGAGTTCCCATTAGTAGGACCAAAGAGTTTAGAGATGGGCGTATTCATCCAAGACAAATGGAAGATTAAGGATAACTTCACTTTCACTTATGGTGTAAGAGCTGATTATACTCAATTCTACAATACATTCTTATACAATCCAGTAGTAGATACTTTATCTCAATTCTATAACGGAATTCATGCGAACACTGGTGCTGCTCCAAACACAGCAGTTCAAATTTCTCCAAGAATTGGTTATAACTGGGATGTATTCTCTGATCAATCTTTACAATTAAGAGGTGGTACTGGTTTATTCCAAGGTGCACCACCATTTGTATGGATTTCTAACCAAGCTTCTAACTCAGGTATGGCATTATTCGGATCTATCAGCAATGGTACTGGATACATGTTCTCTCCTGATGTAAACGCATACAGACCAACTGTAACTGCAGGTTTATCTCAATCTTATAGCATCAACGTTTCTGATCCTAATTATAAGTTCCCTCAAGTTTGGAAAACAACTTTAGGTGCTGATAAAAAAGTATTAGGTTTCACAGTAACAGTGGAAGCAACTCATATCAGAAATATCAATGCGACTGTTTTCCAAAACATCGTATTGCCTTCAACTGGTTTAATCACTTTAGCTGATGGTCGTACTCGTTTCCCTGTGACATCAGTTTACCCATTAGGTGGATCTTCTAAGAGATCTGTAACTAATCCAGCAATTGGTAACGCAATCTATATGACTAACGCAAATGTTGGTTATGTAAACACTTTATTCGTTCAAGTTCAAAGATCTTTCAAGAACTTATTCGTAAGTGCTGCGTATAACTACCAAGAAGCAAAAGATGCAACTGTAAACGGTTCTACTGCATCTACTATGTGGGGTTCTAAGCCAGTGTTTGGTAACTCAAATGTGATTTCTCAAAGTTACTCTAACAACTATTTACCTCACAGATTTATTGCACAAGCAATTTACAAGTTAGAGTACTTGAAGAACTACTCTACTTCATTTGGTATCTTTGCGGAAGTTGCTCCTAACTATGTTACTTCATTCATCTACAATGGTGATGTAAACGGTGATGGTTTCAACAACGACTTAATGTATATCCCAAGAAATGCATCTGAAATTGCTTTAACTACAGCATCAGGTGATACAAGAACACAACAAGAATTATGGCCTCAATTAAGCCAATTCATTGACAATCATCCTTATTTATCAAAGCACAGAGGTGAGTACGCACAAAGAAATGCGACAATCTTACCTTGGACTGGTAGAGTAGATTTGAATGTGACTCAAGATGTGAACTTCAAAGTAAAAGGCAGAAAGCAAACTTTACGCTTCACTGCTGATATTTACAACTTCACTAACTTATTAAGCAGAAACTTAGGAATTTACGATGTGCCAACATCTGTAACTCCTTTAACTTTCACAGGTACATTCAAAGGAAATATGCCTGTGTTTAGTTTCCCTTATTTCAATACAACAACCAAGACTCCATTACAACAAGCATGGAGACATGATACTGGTATGGCTTCTCGTTACCAAGTACAATTGGGTGTTCGTTACATTTTCTAGTATTCAATTTGAATATCAAAAAACCCTCACCATTTGGTGGGGGTTTTTTATTGTAGTAAATTAGCATATGTCCAAAGATTACTTGCAACAATTTACCATTGGTGTAGAAGAAGAGTATATGGTACTCGACCCTACTTCCAAAGAACTAAAAAGCCATCAACAAGCCATTGTGAATGAGGGCCAATTGTTGTTCAAAGAAAAGATCAAGGCAGAAATGCATCAGGCAGTGGTAGAAGTGGGGACTGCAATATGTCAAAACGCAGATGAAGCATACCAAGAAATAAAATCTTTAAGAACAGGTGTAACTTCTTTAGCCAATCAATTAGGATATAGCATTGGCGCTTCAGGCACCCACCCTTTTAGTTTGTGGGAAACACAATTGGTTTCTAATCAAACCAGATACCAAGAACTCTTAAATGAATTACAACAAGCTGCAAGAAGTAATTTAATTTTTGGACTACATGTGCATGTTGGCGTAGAAGATCGAAGAATGGCCATCCATATTGCCAATACCGCGCGTTATTTCTTACCCCATGTATACGCATTAAGTACCAACTCCCCTTTTTGGGAAACCAGAAATACTGGATATAAATCATACCGTTCAAAAGTATTTGACAAGTTCCCGAGAACAGGTATCCCCGATTATTTTGATAGCATTGAGGCTTATGAAAGTTTTGTGCAATTATTGATCAAAACCAATTGTATTGACAATGCTAAAAAGATATGGTGGGATCTAAGAGTTCATCCTATTTACAATACTATTGAGTTTAGGATTTGTGATATCCCCATGACCATTCAGGAGACCATCACCATTACAGCGATTTTCCAAGCCATCTGTGCTAAGATTTATACACTGAGACGCCAGAATATAAATTTTATTAATTACCAAAGAGCTTTGATCAATGAAAATAAATGGAGAGCTAGTAGATATGGCATTGAAGGTAAATTGATAGATTTTGGAAAAGAAAAAGAAATTCCTACCAAGGATTTAATTTTAGAGCTATTAGAATTTATAGATGATGTGGTAGATGATTTAGGCAGCCGCCATCATATTGAAAAAGTACACCAAATATTTGCTACAGGAACAGGTGCTGATAGACAGCTTCGTGTATTTAAAGAAACCGGAAGTTTAGTAGAAGTGGTGAAATATATAGAGCAAAGCTTCCTAGCTGAATAAGCTTACTCAACTAATAAAAACTTATTTTGCTTCTTTAAAATCAAATAAGGTTGCTGTAAAGATTCCCTTCTCTCTTTTCTTAAAGACTACATCCCAGTTTCCCTTGTATCTTAAAATTTTAGGAACCAATTGGCCATTGAAATAAGTCATTTCTACTTCCATTTGAACATTGAAATCATAAGCACCTGCATTATAACTTAATGCATAATTACGCCCTAATACTTCTAATGTTTTGGGATTAAACCAAGTAGTCATTTGATCTACGACCACATTGTTTTTAGAGAAAAATCCAAGGTCATCTTTAGGCTTCACTTCAAACATGTACACCAATTGGCCATGATAGTCTACATAATCTAATTTGTAATCGTATAATTCATGCGCAGACTCATCATACAAATCCAATTTATTGCCAATTAAAGGAATGCCTGGAATCTTTTTGCCGGGATTAAAAAACAACATTTTTAATTGATCCTTTGCTTTACTTAATCCAGAACCACTCACAGTTCTAACCTTCCCTTTAACAATATTGGTTTCCCCACAAATACTACCCTTGGTAAAAAACAAACTAGCATACAATGCAGGTGTGGTATAGTTGTATTCGCCATTAGCATCTTTCATATTACCAGAAACATTTTCTTCCAATACATCCATGGTTCTACAACCACCTACTTTGTTTTGTCTGGTTTTACTATTTAATGTGGCAATCACTTTATCATTCTTATCTCTCATTTGAATATAGTTATAAGAGCTATATCCAATGGTTCTTAAAGTCTTGAATGCTTTGTAAAAGCTGGTATCTTCTTTAATTCTTTGTAAGATGGCTTTGTAATCAAAATTATTTCTAACAATCGCGTCTGTTAAAGTAAAAGAGCCATTATCAATATTCAATGTAGTGTCTTGTGCTTTAATAGAAAAACTAGCAACAAGAAAAAAGATTACGGTGAATATTCTACGCATGTATTATTGTTTTAACGAATTACTTACCCAAGGTCATTTTATAATCTACCCTCATTTTACCTTTTGAGATATCATTCAATTTGCCTTGTAATAATTTCTTTTTTAAAGGCTTGATATAATCTATGAAAAGCTTTCCTTCGATATGATCATATTCGTGCATGATGATTCTAGCAGTAATACCATGAAAGGTTTCTGTATGTGGTTTAAACTGCTCGTCTACATAAGCTAATGTTACAGACTCTGGTCTAGAAACATCTTCTCTGATTTTAGGAATACTCAAACAACCTTCATTATATATCCACTCTTTACCACCTGTTTCAATAATTTGAGGATTGATAAATGCTCTCTTAATCCCTGGAGCATCAGAATAAGCCTCATCTTCTGGTTCACTATTCGCAAAAATCTGGGCACTATCCATCACAAACAGACGAATATCTTTGTTAATCTGAGGGGCAGCCAAGCCAACGCCATTGCTCTCGTACATGGTTTCCCACATATCTTCAATAAGCTTTTCCAAGCCTTCATAATTGGCTTCAATGGGACTACAAACCTTTCTTAATACCGTTGCACCATAGGCAACAATAGGTAAAATCATACGATCATCTTATTTGACCACAAAGGTAGAAATAAATAGGCAGTTTATGCCTTGTTCTGGAGATATTCCTGCAGAAGAATGGTAGCAGCAATCTGATCAATGGTCTTCTTATTTCTTCTATCCTTCTTTTTCATACCCATTTCCACCATGGCCCTAACGGCATTTTTAGAGCTGTACCGCTCATCTACGGTTTGAATGGGGATAGTGGGGAATTTCTTTTTAAGTTGTTCAATAGCTTTCATAACCAAAGGGGTCGCATGCGTAGGGGTATCATCTAAATTCATCGGCTCCCCTATTAAAATCAACTCAACGGGCTCTGCCTTAAAATAAGCTTCCAAATAAGTAAATAAATCTTTGGTATCCACCGTGGTTAATCCAGTAGCAATAATCTGCAATGGATCGGTAACTGCTATACCAGATCTTTTTCCACCATAATCAATACAAAGTATTCTAGCCACTTCTTATAAATAAATTTGAATAAAGATAGATGCAATAACAATTACTCCAAATACCACGCTCGCAATACCATTCGCCGTCATAAAAGCAATATTCACTTTGCTTAAATCATTGGGCTTTACAATACTATGCTGATACAAAAGCATACCAATAAATACTGCCAATCCCAATAAATATAAGATGTGAAATCCCCCAATATAAAAAGCAATAATTACAAAGAGTGCGGAAAATACATGTAGTACTCTTGCAATGTTTAATGCTCTTTCCAAACCCCAATAACTTGGAATAGAATACAAAGATTGAGATTGATCAAAATCAATGTCTTGCAATGCATAAATCACATCAAAACCACTTACCCAAAATATTACTGCAAAAGAAAATAATAAAGGCAATACAGCAAAGCTACCTGTAACAGCTAAATAAGCCCCTATGGGTGCTAAGGATAAACCAATACCTAGTACCAAATGACATAAATAAGTAAAACGCTTGGTATAACTATAAAATAAAATAACGAATAAGGCAACAGGTGATAAATAAAAACAAATAGTATTAATAAAATAAGTTGCTACAATAAAGATGGCCATATTAATACCAATAAACACCAATGCTTTTTCTGCTTTAATAATTCCAGCAGGAATTTCTCTGATGGCTGTTCTTGGATTTAATTTATCAAAATGTCTATCTAAGTATCTATTAAAAGCCATCGCAGTGGATCTCGCAGTAACCATGCAAACAATCACTAAAAAGAATTTTAGCCAAACCTGTTCAAATGCTTGATGATTGATCCAGTTATATCTTAATCCCAACACAAAACCAATTAATGCAAAAGGCATTGCAAAAATGGTATGCGAGAACTTCACTAAACTCAAATAATTTTTTATCGGATTCATTTTACTTTTTTACGATCTCACGAATTCCCATAATACAACAGCTGCTGCTACAGAAATGTTTAAAGAATGTTTCATGCCCCATTGAGGAATTTCAATTACACCATCACAAAGTTCAATTACAGATTGGTCAACCCCATCCACTTCATTGCCAAAAACAAAAGCAATAGGTTCTTCCGTTTTCGCAAATTGATTTAGTGGGATACTTCCCTCAGTTTGTTCAATGGCATACACTTTATACCCTTGATTTTTTAAAGCTATTACTGCATCCGTAGTTTGTTCATAATACATCCAATCCACCGATTCAGTGGCTCCTAAAGCTGTTTTATGAATATCTCTATGAGGTGGTTGTGGGGTAAATCCACATAGGCAAATCCCATTAATCAAAAAGGCATCTGCCGTTCTAAAAACACTGCCCACATTGTGCATGCTTCTAATTTGGTCCATCACTACTACAATAGGCTTTTTGGGCGCTATTTTAAAGTCGGCAACAGACATCCTACCCAATTCATCCATGCTCAATTTACGCATACGCAAAAGTACGCTTTTTATGAAAAATTATGTAGGTTTGTCACCCATGGCAAAATCCAGTTCCGATACCCCTCTAATGCAGCAACATAGGGCTATTAAGCAAAAATACCCTGATGCCATCTTATTATTTAGAGTAGGTGATTTTTATGAGACTTTTGGTGGAGATGCAGTGATCGCATCCAAGGTGTTAGGTATTACCTTAACCAAAAGAAACAATGGATCCGCATCTAGTAGCGAATTGGCGGGATTCCCCCATCATTCATTAGATACTTATTTGCATAAACTAGTGAAAGCCGGACATAGAGTGGCTATTTGTGATCAATTGGAAGATCCTAAATCCGTGAAAGGTATTGTGAAAAGAGGTGTCACCGATATGTTAACACCAGGTATTGCCACGAACGATAAATTACTCGCTCATAAAGAGAATAATTTTTTAGCAGCCATTTATTTTGAAAATGAAATAGGCGCATTGGCCTTTTTAGATATTACTACGGGAGAATTTTTAACGGCTGAAGGTAATTTTGAATACTTAGATAAGTTATTACAAAGTTTACAACCTGCAGAAATTTTATTCTCTAAAAAAGACCAAGCTATTTTTAAAGAACATTTTGGTCAAGGATTTTATTCTTATGGATTAGATAGTTGGATTTTTGATGCACCCTATGCCAATGATTTATTGTTAAAACAATTTCAAACCCAAACCTTGAAGGGTTTTGGTATGGAAGGACAAAACAAATCTGTGATTGCAGCTGGTGCTATTTTACATTATCTAAAAGAAAC
>JACCDY010483623.1_pt1 | contig 10763 bp, 10 predicted proteins | sample 7446391 | NCBI WGS metagenome assembly JACCDY01 (sample SAMN15323451, study PRJNA562643) | freshwater metagenome | isolation source: river surface water | place: USA:Blue River Watershed | collected 2017-08-18
ATCGCTCGTAGGCTCCTCCAACAATCCACTCGGCGTCTGGGTGCTGATTGGCGTAGCTGCGAACCGTCTCGAGGATTTCTGCTACCGACTCAATGCCATCAAGTCTTGGTCCGAGCGCCTCACGGCCAGCAAAGAGCGGGTGGGCATGCCCATCTCGAAAAGCTGGCAGCCAAATAGACAATTAGTGGACGTTCTTTTTCTCGAGATAGCAGGCGGCGCACAGCGACTCGTAACTGACCTGATCCCCGTCAATAGCTACCTGCTCGCCATCGAAGGTGAACTCACCGTTGAGGACTCGACCGTTAAACATCGCCTTTCTGCCGCATCGGCAGATTGTCTTCAACTCCTCAAGTGAGTGGGCAATTTCAAGGAGGCGTCGACTGCCTGGGAAGGACTTTGTCTGGAAATCGGTCCGAATTCCGTAGGCGAGTACTGGAACGCCATCCAGCACAGAAAGCTCAAGCGCCTGGTCTACCTGTTCCGGAGTTAGAAATTGCGCCTCGTCAATCAAAAGGCAGGCAATCTCCCTTCCATCCGAGAAATCGGATCGATGCCGATTGAAGAGCTCGCGGAGGTTGTCCTTGGGCTCAACCAGGAAGTCAACCTCTCTGGTAACCCCGAGGCGGGAAACGATCTTTCGATCACCCTTGGAGTCGATTGCCGGCTTGGCTAAAAGTACGTGCTGCGAGCGTTCTTCATAGTTAAAGGCAGCCTGTAGTAGGGCTGTTGATTTACCCGAGTTCATTGCGCCGTAGCGGAAGTAAAGCTTGCTCATGATTGTTCTGTAATCGTATAGGTGGTTTGCTTTGCAATTGTTATTTGCCGATCAACTCGGCCCACATTTTGACCTCGGTGGGGAGATCCTGCTCCCCGAGGTGCTTACTCAATTCTCAAAGCGCCGATATCACCGCCAAAAAGCCCATCTGATTCTGTTCGCCCTAAGGTCTAGAGCACTAGATCCGCGAGTGAATTTGGTTCAGGTCGACTCTTACCGTGATCTCGCTGGATTCGGTGTTACCAATGCCGTCTCGCCAACCTCAAGGCCCTTGCTCAACCTCGCTCAGAGCTTGCACCTAAAGCTGGAGCCAGCAAGGGGATTCTGCAGTTCTCGGGAGGACTGGGCCAAATCGCGTGGCAAGGGCTACCTCCTGGAAACCTTTTACCGCAACCAGCGAAAGCGCTTGAACTTGCTGATGGACGGGGATACTCCACAGGGGGAGCAGTGGAATTTCGATCACGACAACCGAAAACCTGTTCCAAAAGCAGGTCTAGGCCTGCCTCATTTCGAGGTTGTAGAAACAGATCTTGATGCCCAGGTGCGAGCCACCTTGGATGAGCTCGAAAGAAGCGGTAAGGCAAAGTTCATTGGTTCAGATGGGCCAAGGAAGTTCGCGGGAACGAGGGATGAAGCGTTAGCAGCGCTAGCGCACTTCATTGAACATCAACTAGCACTGTTCGGCCCATATGAGGACGCCATTCACGACCAGGAGTGGGTACTGGCTCATTCAATGCTCAGTGCACCATTGAACCTAGGTCTACTCGATCCTCTGGAGGTTGTGAGCGCAGCACAGGAGGCTTATCTTCGTGGCGAAGCGCCGATAGCTTCGGTTGAGGGTTTCATACGGCAGATCATCGGGTGGCGAGACTACGTATGGCACCTGTATTGGGACTTCGAGGACGACTATCTCGAATCAAACGCCCTGAACGCTACAAACGACATTCCCTCGTGGTTTGCCGAACTTGAACATGGCTCAGTCAAGGCTCGTTGCATTTCACATGCGCTAAAGAGTGTTGATGGGAACGCCTGGGCCCACCACATTCAGCGGCTGATGATTCTTGGCAATTTCGGATTACAGCGCGGCATCAATCCCAAGGACCTCAACGATTGGTTTATCGATGCGTTTGTAGACGGCACGCCTTGGGTCATGCCTGCAAACGTTATTGGCATGTCGCTTTATGCTGACGGTGGGCGCATGTCTACCAAGCCCTATGCGGCGGGTGGGTCATACATCGACAAGATGTCGAATCTATGCGGCGGCTGCCCTTATGACCCAAAAGTAAGAGTTGGGCCTACTGCATGCCCAATGACGGCCGGATATTGGAACTTCTTGCATCGGAATGAGATAAAACTGCGCGGCAACCCAAGGATGAACCAGGTCTTTGCCGGACTACGAAAGCTTTCAGATCGTGAGTTACTTGTTGCCCAAGAGGCCGATCGAGAAACTTTTTGACAACCACACAACTCTGGGTTTAGATTTTCGCTACCACTGCAGATCGTTGGGGAAGACGAATCTAGGTGGTTATGAAAGAAATTGACGAACTGTGGATCGGTGAGATCCCCCCACAGTCCTTGGCAAGGGTCGAACAGACGCTTGCCCAATTCGGCTTGTCTGTCGCTGTCTCTCGCAAAGCTAACCACTCGCTATTTCAAGTCCAATCAGGCACTTCCCTCTCAGGTGAAGAGCGACCAATATTGGTATCAAACCTTGCTCGCTTGGGATTTCCGTTCGAGCTAGTTCACCTAGGCGTCGATTCAGAACGCTACGCCTATCTTCCTGGACTTGGTATACATCGAATCGCGCTATCTGAGATCGGTGAGGAGCTCCTTAGCTACGGTCAGATCGAAAATATTCTTAGCTCCTCCGGGGGCAGCATGCGAGAGTTTAGAAAACTGCTCTTGCGCGCAATTGGTGAGCCATGGAGCAATGCTATCGAGCTCATCCGTGGCAGCGAGGAGCTGCGCGTTGCCTAGAGGTTTCTGAAGGCAAGTACCGCGTTATGGCCACCGAACCCGAAGCTGTTGCTTATAGCGATAGCATCCGGGCGCGATAGCTTTGTTGGTTTGCTCGGAACGTTCAGCGGGATAGCGGGGTCTTGGTTGTCAAGGTTGATCGTCGGTGGGACGGTCTGTTCCTTAAGTGCAAGAATCGTGAAAACAGCCTCTATCGCGCCAGCACCACCGAGCAGGTGGCCTGTCGCCGACTTGGTAGCAGCGACCACCAAAGAGTCGGTGTGATCGCCAAAGACACGCTTTATTGCGGTGTATTCAGCAATGTCACCTACTGGTGTCGATGTAGCGTGGGCATTTACGTGTTCGACGTCGGTAATACTGGCTCCGGCCTGCTCGAGTGCGGCTAGAACTGCACGAGCGGCCCCTGAGCCTTCAGGGTCTGGGGCTGTGATGTGATAGGCGTCAGAGGTAACTGCACCACCGACCAGTTCGCAATAAATCTTTGCCCCACGCGCCTTAGCGTGCTCATACTCCTCTAGCACGAGTGCGCCTGCACCTTCGCCCATCACAAAACCATCGCGGTCAACGTCATATGGACGTGAAGCTCTAGTCGGGTCATCGTTTCTCTTGCTGAGTGCATGCATAGCAGCAAAGGCTGCGATTGGCATTGGGTGGATTGCAGCCTCAGCGCCACCGGCTACTACAACATCAGCCTGGCCTAGCTGAATGCGCTGCAAGGCATTGGAGATCGATTCGTTGCCGGATGCACACGCACTGACTGCTGTGCGAACACCAGCCCTTGCTCCCAAATCCATACCTATGGCCGCCGCTGGGCCATTTGGCATGAGCATGGGAACAGTCATTGGCAATACTCGGCGAGGTCCACGCTCTTTGAGCGTGTCATATGCGTCCAAAAGTGTCCACACTCCACCGATTCCTGTTGCGAAATCGACCGCTAGTCGCTCAGGAGCAACTTCTGGTTCCCCAGCGTCCTTCCAAGCTTCACGGGCACTGATTAGCGCAAACTGCGAGGAAGGATCTAGTCGCTTCGCTTCCTGAGGGGTGAGAATCTCGGACGCTAGCACCTTGGCTTGACCGGCAAAGGTAACCGGCAGCTCATACTTAGCGACCCAGTCCTGTTCGAGAGTTGAGATACCACTCTGGCCTGCAAGCAGGGCAGACCATGAGCTCGCGACGTCGCCACCTAGGGGAGTGGTGGCTCCAAGACCTGTGACGACGACGCGACGCATGATTACTTAGGCCTGTGCGCCTACGATGAAGTTGACAGCGTCAGCCACGGTGATGAGGTTCTTTACTTCCTCGTCCGGGATCTTCACGCCGAACTTGTCCTCGGCGTTAACAACGATGGTCATCATCGAAATTGAGTCGATGTCTAGGTCGTCAGTGAATGACTTGTCCATCTGAACCGCATCGGTTGCGATGCCGGTCTCATCGTTTACTAGTTCTGCAAGTCCTGCTAGGACCTCTGCTTGGGAAAGAGCCATCTGATCTCCTGTTGTCTGGGTTTTCGGTTTATTTTAGGGGAGTTCGACCACTTGAGCCGCGAAGGCAAGCCCTGCGCCGAAACCTATTTCAAGTGCGTAACCACCTGATTGGACTTTCCCCTCAGCCAGAAGTCTGTGCATGGCCAAAGGAATTGAAGCTGCGGAAGTGTTGCCTGTCTCGACAATGTCTCGCGCTACAACCACCGAGTCGGGCAGCTCGAGCTGCTTTGCGAACTCATCGATGATTCGAATATTGGCCTGGTGCGTAACCAGAGCACTCAAATCCTTTGGCTCAAGGCCAGCCTCGGTTAGAGCTTGCTTTGCGACCTTTGCCATTTCCCACACGGCCCAGCGGAAAACACTCTGGCCCTCTTGAACAAGAGTCGGCCACTCAGCTTTGTGGTCCCTGAAGTCAATTTGCGATGCGGTCATACCGACCTTGTCCCAGTTCGAGCCATCCGATCCCCAAACGGTTTTCGAGATGCCAGCATGGTCGCTCGGTCCGACGATTGCAGCGCCCGCGCCATCGCCAAGCAGGAATGAGATTGAGCGGTCGGTGGGGGAGATGAAGTCGGAAAGCTTTTCGGCGCCAACCACCAATACAAATTCAGCTTGCCCGGCTCGGATCAGTGCATCAGCCTGGGCAATTCCGTAGCAGTAGCCTGCGCAAGCGGCAGAAATGTCATAGGCGGCAGCTCCCTTGGCGCCGACCATGTCGGCCAGAAGCGTTGCAGCTGAGGGGGTTTGGTAGGGGAAGGTGATTGTGGCCACGATGACGGCACCGATCTTTTCAGGATCGATTGCCGCCTTCTTAATTGCTTCGGTTGAAGCTTCATAGGCCATGTCAATCAGGGACTGCTCGCTGTCGGCGCGCTTTCGCGTCACGATTCCGGTGCGCTGCCTGATCCATTCGTCGGACGAGTCAATTGGCCCCGCTATGTCGTCGTTGGTGACTACAACGTGGCCTCTAGAGGCACCCAGGGAATAGATTCTGGTGAACTCCCGGGTCGGATTCTGTTTTAGTGCCATTAAATTCCTAGCTTCTCGATATCTTGCGGTGTCTTCATGGCAATAGTCGTAACCTTCTGCATACCACGCTTGGCAAGCCCGGCAAGTGCCCCGGCTGGAGGAAGTTCGGCAAACAGTGCACCATCGTTGTCGAGGCTCTGCATGCAAAGGTCCCAGCGCACCGGATTGGCTACCTGATTCACCATCAGGTCAACGAACTCACGACCGTGTTCGATTTTGTTGCCAGAGTGGTTTGTGTAGATGGCAAGCGTGGGGTCGGATACGTTTACAGCATCGGCAGCCTCACGAAGTTTCGCTACAGCACTAGCCATGTATGAAGTGTGGAAAGCGCCTGCAACTTTTAATTCGATGCAGCGAGTTCCGGTAATTGGGCTTGAAACCAGGTCACCGATAAGCGACTTCTTGCCAGCAGCAACAATCTGTCCAGACCCGTTGAAGTTTGCTGCGTGAAGCCCCCTGGATTCAAGCTCGGCCACTACCGCATCGGCCTCTCCACCAAGAACTGCGGCCATGGAGGTGCTTTCCTGAGCTGCGGCTGCAGCCATTGCGTCTGCTCTTACAGCGACTAGCCTCATCGCATCATCGTCGCTGATAATGCCTGCGATCGCGGCAGCTGCGAATTCACCCACGGAATGCCCAACCACCGTGTCGAAATTGAATCTGCCAAGAGCTGTGCGATAGGCGGCGATGGACGCTCCAACAATGAGTGGTTGGGCATTAGAGGTGTCTTTGATGATCTCCTCTGTTGCTGTCGTGCCAAGGGAAACGAGGTCTCTATCTGCAGCCCTTCCCAACCCCACGAGGCAATCGCGGAATCCTGGAACCTCTTCAATCCAGGATGTGAGAAATCCCTCACTCTGTGAGCCCTGACCAGGGCAGGCAATAATACGCATCCAAACAACCTATCGCTTGAGACCGGACTCTGAGTCACTTATCGCACCAAGTGTCACCGCGACCTGCAAAACGAATCCACTGCGCGGCTCGGTTGGGTCTAGCCCCACCTCATCGCTGACTCGTTTCAGGCGATAGCGAACGGTATTTGCGTGAACGAACAGCTCACGGGCACAAGCCTCTAAGGAACCGCCAGTCTCCAAATAGCTTCGTAGCGTGACCAGCAGATCGGGGGAGTCGTTAGCCAATGGCGTGTAGAAGCGTTCAATTAGGGCAGACCTAGCGGCAATGTCCCCAGCCAGTGCTCGCTCTGGGAGCAAGTCATCGGCCAGCTGTGGCCTGGAAAGTGAACGGATAGCCCCAGAGACTGCATTTGCACTCAATGCCGCTCTGGCAGATCTGCTGGCGTCGGAGACCACCGAAACCACTGGGCCGAGTATCAATGCACTTGGTCCGAATAGTGGTTCAAGCAAAAGGCTGATGGCGCGAATCCGCTCATCTGCCTGCTGATGCTCCTCAAGGAGTCCAATTACCGCAACTTGTCTTCTGCCTTGAATACCCAGCAAGACATCAGCACCGGACTTTCGGGCTATCTTGCGAATTGCATCTGGGTCTACTGATGCTGGCACTGAGCCAAGGAGCACCGCAACCTGGCCTGCTGCCCTCCAGCCTAGAGCAGCCACCCTTGAACTGATCTCCTGTGAGGACTCACCGCTCACAATCGAGTCGACTACTAGAGCCTCGAGGCGTGCATCCCAGAGCCCTCTTGCCTCGGCTGCTCTGGCATAAACGTCGGCTGCGCTGAAGGCGATTTCTCGCGAGTATGTCAGCACGGCCTCGCGAAGCTTTGGCTGCTCAGCCACGACCCGCTCTTCAACCATCTGCACGACCACTCGAATCACCTGGAGCGTCTCTTGAAGCGAAATAGACCTCAGTAGCTCGCGTGGAGCCGATTCAAATACGTCCGCGGCAACCCAGGGTTGCGAATTTGGATCGCGATACCAGTCGATGAAGCTTGAGATACCACGTTGAGCTACCGAGCCGATGGCAGCCCTTCTGGCAGGTGGCATTGCCGAGTACCAGGGCAGGGTTTCATCCAACCGCCCAATCGTGGCAGTTGCCAGCTCACCTGCGATGGAGTTCAGCCAGGCGAGATCGCTATGCGTCTCCACCGGCCGATCCACTGGTGCCTGCGGTCACATCGTGCAGCTTGAACTTATCGATAGCTTGCTGCGCAACCTCTGGAGCCAGCTTTTCCTTTTCGATCAGCTGCTCAATTACGCGCACGGCAATCGAAGGCCCGTCGATCTTGAAGAACCTTCTAGCCGCTGCACGGGTGTCTGAGAAGCCAAAGCCATCGGCTCCCAGGGTGGCGTACTTGCCTGGAACCCAAGGTCGAATCATGTCTGGAACAGAGTGCATGTAGTCGCTCACACCAAGCTTTGGTCCTGACGCATCGGCTAGTTTTTGCGTGATGTATGGAGTTCTTGCTTCCTTAGATGGATTCAAGAACTTCTCTTCGTCGGCAGCGAGGCCGTCGCGGCGCAATTCGGTCCAGCTTGTGACAGACCAGACGTCCGCTGAAACCCCATACTCAAGAAGTAGCTGTTGAGCCTCAAGTGCCCAAGGGACTGCAACACCGGAAGCAAGAATCTGAGCCTTGTGGCCATCGGCTGGGTTCTTGGAGATTAGGTGAATACCGCGCTCAATGCCCTCGATGTCAACACCCTCGGGCTCTGCAGGTTGCAGCATTGGCTCGTTGTAAACAGTGATGTAGTACATAACGTTTGGATCTGGGTGCGTTCCGCCATACATCCGCTCTATACCACTTCTAACTATGTGAGAGATCTCATAGCCATATGCAGGGTCGTAACTCACCACCGCTGGGTTAGTGCTAGCGATAACAGGTGAGTGGCCATCGGCGTGCTGCAGGCCCTCACCGGTAAGAGTCGTACGGCCTGCGGTCGCTCCAATCATGAAGCCGCGAACCATCTGGTCACCCGCGAGCCAAATTGCGTCTGCGGTGCGCTGGAATCCGAACATTGAATAGAAAACATAGAACGGAATAATCGGCTGACCATGGGTCGAGTAACTGGATCCCGAGGCTGTGAAGGCAGCTACCGATCCAGCCTCATTGATACCAGTGTGCAGGATCTGGCCGTTCTGCGCTTCCTTGTAGCTCAGCAGCAGCTCTCGGTCGACCGATAGATACTTCTGCCCATTGGGGTTGTAGATTTTCGCGGTTGGGAAGAAGGCGTCCATACCGAAGGTTCTTGCCTCGTCGGGAATGATGAGCTGAACGCGCTCGCCAAGCTCCGGTGCCTTGAGGATGTCTTTAAGCATTCGAACAAATGCCATTGTGGTGGCAACCTCTTGGTTTCCCGAACCCTTGCGTGGGAACTCATAAGTCTTCTCATCTGGCAAAGCGAATGAAACGAAATTCGTCCTGCGCTCTGGAAGGTAACCACCGAGAGCTTTGCGACGCTCGTGCAGGTACTCAATCTCAGGTGTTGAAGAATCTGGTCTGAAGTAGGGAGGCTGGTATGGGTCAGCCTCTAGCTGCGCGTCAGAGATAGGAACCTGCATCTGGTCCCTGAAGTCCTTGAGGTTTTCAAGGGTTAGCTTCTTCATCTGGTGGGTTGCGTTTCTGGCCTCGAAGGCCTTACCTAAGCCATAACCCTTGACTGTCTTGGCAATGATTACCGTCGGTTGGCCCTTGTGGTTAAGAGCTGCCTGATAGGCGGCATAGATCTTCTTGTAGTCGTGACCGCCTCGCTTTAGCCCCCAGATTTGATCATCGCTGAGGTTCTCCACAAGCGCACGGGTTCTGTGATCGCGGCCAAAGAAGTTTTCACGAATGAATCCACCGGACTCTGCCTTATAGGTCTGGTAGTCACCATCTGGTGTGCGGTTCATCAGATCTACCAGTGCGCCATCGTGGTCACGAGCGAGCAGGTCGTCCCACTCTCTACCCCAAATCACCTTGATTACATTCCAGCCAGCTCCACGGAAGAAGCTCTCGAGCTCTTGGATGATCTTTCCGTTACCGCGCACCGGTCCATCAAGTCGCTGAAGGTTCGCATTCACAACGAAGGTTAGGTTGTCTAGACCGTCATTGGCTGCTAGCTGCAGGGCACCGCGGCTCTCGACCTCATCGAGCTCACCATCTCCCAGGAACGCCCACACGTGCTGCTCGGAAGTGTCCTTAAATCCACGCCCCTGAAGGTATCGATTGAACTGAGCCTGATAGATCGCGTTGATAGGACCAAGACCCATCGAAACCGTTGGGAACTGCCAAAAGTCCGGCATCAACCTAGGGTGTGGGTAGCTTGGCAAGCCTCTTCCCGGCCTGGACTTCTCCTGCCTGAAGGCGTCCATGTCGGCCTCCGATAGGCGGCCCTCTAGGAATGCGCGAGCGTATGGACCAGGGGAGGCGTGGCCTTGAACGAAGATTTGATCAGCACCAGCTGGGTGATCGTGTCCCTTGAAGAAGTGGTTGAAGCCCACTTCATATAAAGAAGCGCTGGAGGCAAATGATGAGATGTGCCCTCCGACAGCAATGCCTGGACGCTGCGCACGGTGCACCATTATTGCGGCATTCCAGCGCATCCAAGCCCGGTAGGTGCGCTCGAGCTGCTCATCACCAGGGAACTGAGGCTCATCTTCTGGCGCAATGGTGTTGATGTAGTCCGTGGTTGGAACCAGCGGCACGTTTAGTTGTAGCTCGTGACTGCGTCTTAGCAGAGACTGCATGAGCTCACGAGCCCGGCCTCGGCCCGAGTGAGCGGCAACAGCTTCCAGTGACTCGAGCCATTCCTGAGTCTCTTGAGGATCACGATCTGCTGAGTTTGTGGAAAATGCGTCGCGATCGTTGAATGACATCAGAAGCCTCTTTTCGTGGCTGGTTGGCGTGTGTTCTTGTGTGAACCCGCCTAGTTTATTCTTTGAGGACCAAGATTTTTGTTTCAGAACCAAACTCGAAGGGAATAACCATGGCCGTTGTCGGTGAGCTTGCTCCAGATTTCACACTGCAGAACCAGTTTGGCGAGGAGGTATCGCTGTCTGATCTTCGTGGCACCCCAGTGGTGTTGGTTTTCTACCCACTTTCCTTCTCGGGAATCTGCACCGGTGAGCTGTGTGAGCTGAGAGATAACCTGGCGATGTTCGAGTCCAGCGGTGTAAGGCTTTTGGGAATCAGCGTTGATTCAAAGTTCGTGCAGGCAAAGTTTGCCGAACAAGAGGGCTATAAGTTCGATTTGCTCGCAGACTTCTGGCCACATGGCAAGGTAGCTAGCGATTACGACGTGTTCTTGGCAGAGCGCGGAATTGCAACCCGCGCCACGTTTGTCATCAATACAGAAGGTGTTCTAGTAGCGAAGTTTGTGAATGGACCAGGCGAGGCCAGATCGCTTAGCGACTACAAAAAAGCACTCGAGTTGGTTTCTTAGCGAAAAACCCACTAGTATTTCGGGCGGGCCTTTAGCTCAGTTGGTAGAGCGCCACGCTTACACCGTGGATGTCATCGGTTCGAGCCCGGTAGGGCCCACTCGACCCCTTTAGTTAGGCGACTATGGAGGAACTCGAGCGTCCAAAGCGCAGAGCGCTTA
>JACCDY010412414.1_pt1 | contig 10762 bp, 9 predicted proteins | sample 7446391 | NCBI WGS metagenome assembly JACCDY01 (sample SAMN15323451, study PRJNA562643) | freshwater metagenome | isolation source: river surface water | place: USA:Blue River Watershed | collected 2017-08-18
CTATGGTTGATGAAGCACTTTCAATTCTCCAGAATACAAATGAGCCAATCGATTCCTTTGGAAAATTGCTTCACATTAGTTGGCAATACAAGCGAAGTCTATCTGATCGTGTCTCAACTACAGAAATTGACAGTATTTACCAGGCTGCGATTGATGCGGGTGCTGTTGGTGGAAAGATTTTAGGAGCCGGAGGCGGCGGATTCCTTTTGATTTTTGCTAAGCCTGAACAGCATGCCAAGATTCGTGATCGTCTGAGTAAACTCATACATGTACCGTTTGACTTCGAGGATTCTGGAAGTCGTGTTGTGCTTTATCAACCTAATGGACTTTAAGTATGGATAAGACATCTTGTATCTATGTTGCTGGTCATACTGGGTTGATTGGTTCTGCCGTGAAGAGGGCATTTGAACGGGGTGGCTTTTCTAATGTCATCACCGCCTCCCATCGCGACCTCGAGCTTACCGATTCACTATCTGTTGATGGCTTTTTCAACAGCGTAAAGCCCGAGTTCGTCGTTTTGGCAGCTGGGCGGGTTGGTGGCATTGTTGAAAACCAAACCTGTCCGGCCGACTTCATGAACACGAATTTAGCAATTCAGCTAAACGTGCTGCGGGCCGCAAATCAAGTAGGTGTAAAAAAGCTGATCCTGTTTGCGTCTTCATGTATGTATCCGCGCGAGTGCTCGCAGCCAATGTCAGAGAGTGCATTGTTTTCTGGATATCTAGAGCCCACTAGTCTGGCATATGCAGTTTCTAAGCTTGCTGGTATGCAAATGTGCCTTGCTTATAACCAGCAATATGGTGAGAAAAGGTTTATTCCAGTTATTCCGAATAGCGCCTTTGGCCCTAACGACAACTTTGACCCAACTACTGGCCACGTTCTATCTGCCTTGATTCGGCGTTTTCACGAAGCGAAAGAAACAAAAGCTCCTAGTATGACGCTATGGGGAAGCGGTAACCCACGCCGTGAATTCATTTATGCAGATGACATAGCTGATGCATGTCTAATGCTATTAGAGGGGGATACATCGCAATTGCAATTACCTTTGAACTTGGGCATGGGTAAAGATTTCTCAGTTCGAGAGCTGGCGGAAAACATCGCAAAAGTAGTTGGTTATTCGGGCGTATTAGAGTGGGATGCAACTATGCCTGACGGCGCACCCCAGAAGTTGCTCGATAGTACTAGACTGCTTGCTTTTGGGTGGACACCCAAAGTTGACTTGACAACCGGATTAAACTTAACCTACAAGTGGTACCTAGATAGCGTGCGAACAAAAGGAGTGCAGACATGAGAAATGACCTAGTCGATTTGCGTGCCAAAGCTGACTGGGTTTGGCGTGAGACGCTCCAGATTCACCGCAGAGCCCCTGAAACTCGTTTGGCATCCTCGTTATCTTCAGTAGAAATATTTGTCGCTCTCTACTACGGAGAAATTTTGCAGTTCACTCCGACTAATCCTCGAGATGAAAGTCGTGACCGTTGCATTATCAGCAAGGGTCACGGATCTATTTGCATGTATCCAATTCTAGCGGATCTTGGTTATTTCCCCATGGAAGAATTGCAACATGTCTGTGAATCGGGGAGTTTTCTTGGAGGTATTCCGGATCCTGTTATTCCGGGGTATGAGACAGTTAATGGCTCCTTAGGGCACGGACTTGGCGTTGCTACTGGGGTGGCGCTTGGTCTAAAGCAAAAAGTGAGTAACCAAAGGGTATTCGTTGTTGCGGGCGATGGCGAGCTTCATGAAGGAGCGAATTGGGAGGCAATCATGTTTGCCGCACAGCACAAGCTGGATAACTTGCATCTGATAGTTGATGACAACAGTATCAGCATGCTTGGCTATACTAGCGATATTGTGTCGCATGGGGATTTGGGGGTGCGCTTAAGCGCATTTGGCTGGGATTGCATGGAGGTTCAAGGACATGATGTGCTTGCTGTACAAGCAGCCCTTAAAGAGCAAAAGGTGAAGTCAGAAGGCAAGCCTAAAGCGCTAATTGCCAAAACTCTGAAGGGTCGCGGAGTTCCAGGTTTGGAAAATGCACCGTTGTCTCACATTATCAATCCTAAGCCAGAGTTAATTGATAGCCTTTTGGAGAAAACTCGATGATCATCAAGCCCTTGGCTATGCGCGATGCATTTCTAGAGAGAGTTTGGCGTGAGATGGCGGAAGATAACAAAATATTTTTCACGTGTGCAGACTTTGGATCACCAGTGCTCGACAAGATTCGCGCAGATTTTCCAAATCGATTTGTGAATGTAGGCATTGCCGAACAAAATCTTATCAACGTATCCGCTGGTTTGGCGTTGGAAGGCTATAAAGTATTTGCTTATGCCATCGCCCCATTCATTACTATGCGTTGCTACGAGCAAATCAGAGTAAGTCTGGCATTGCTATCGGAAGTTCGTCCAATAAATGTCAACCTAATCGGGGTTGGTGCAGGTTATAGCTATGTTGTCTCTGGCCCGACCCATCAGTGCTATGAGGATATAACCTTGATGCGTGCTCTGCCAAACTTTCAGGTGCTTTCTCCGGCTGACCATATAACTGCTGCCAAGTTGTTTGACGTCTGCGTTTATGATTGTGGCCCCAAATATCTTCGCCTTGATGCTCAGGTCCTTCCCATTATTTATGAAAAAGAGTCCCTGAATATAGCCAAGGGATTTCATGTGCATAAGCGTGGTGATGAAATCTGCCTTGTCGCAACCGGCTACATGCTACATACCGCCCTTAATGTAGCAGAGGAGCTTGCGGAAGAAGGACTACGTGTTGGCGTGATAGATTTATTTGATCTTGCACGATTTTCAGTAACTGAGTTTTACGACACAATGAAGACTTACGCTGGGATTATTAGTCTCGAAGAGGGTTTCCGCGGACGTGGGGGTCTTGATTCCATGCTCTTCGAATTTATTGCGCGGCGAGACATTGATGCAAAGATGCTAAATATTGGTGTTGAAGGAGTTTACCGCTTCGAATTGGGTACGCGCACAGAGCTGCACGAAAAGGTAGGAATTGGTCCGCAAGTAGTTCTAAACAGTGTTCGTGCCTTTGCAAGTTCATTATCAAGATAAGAGACATCCTCGAAAAAATGGAGAAATTATGAAATTCCCTCTGATGCGCAACAATATCCTTCGCGAGGATCTTGATGCTGTCATTGAGCACCTCAAGCAGAGCGACCCCATTCTGACGAATGGTCCTAATGTCCGTATCTTTGAAGAAGAGTGGTCAAATTGGCTTGGCGTGAAATACAGCGTATTTGTTAATTCGGGAGCTTCTGCGAACCTTCTAACAATGGCGATTCTCAAGATTCGTCATCCCGATGGAGGGGAGGTAATTGTTCCTCCGCTAACATGGATTTCTGATATTGCCTCGGTCCTTCAGAATGGATTCACGCCCGTCTTCGTCGATATTGATCCTCAATCATTGGCAATCGATGCCAAAAAAGTATTAGCCAAGATTACAGACAAAACACGAGCTGTATTCCTGACGCACGTCCAAGGATTTGATGGCCTGACGGATGAATTGCTTAGTGAGCTAAAGCGTAATAACATCCCGCTAATAGAAGATGTTTGCGAATCGCATGGTGCCACTCACAATGGACAGCGGCTTGGAAGCTTTGGTTGGATTTCGAATTTCTCCTTCTACTACGCTCATCATATGAGCACTATTGAAGGAGGCATGATATGCACTAACGACCCCCAGGTTTACCAACAGGTGCGCATGTTGCGCTCTCATGGTATGGTGCGCGAAGCAAATGACGAAGCAGTCCGCAATTCATACCAACAGGCATATCCGGAGCTAAATCCGGATTTCATCTTTGCTTTCCCTGCCTACAATACACGTAATACTGAAATTGGCGGCATTATGGGACGTAGCCAGCTAAAGCGTCTAGATGAAAATGTACGCCGCCGGACAAAAAATCTGCATCGATTCTTGCAGCAAATTGACTCTGAGAAGTATCGGACTGATTTCAAGATCGAAGGCTCGAGCAACTATGCATTCAATTTGGTTCTACAAAAACCTGATGATGGGTTCGTACAACGTCTCATGGCGACGATGCGACAGTCTGGCATCGAGTTCCGTCGCGGGAGTGCTGGTGGAGGTAACCAAATACGCCAGCCCTACCTCAGGGGAATTGTGCCTATTGATCATCACAAGGAGTTTCCGGAAGTCGAGCATATTCACTTCTATGGCTTTTATATAGGTAACTTTCCTGATCTTCGTGATGAGGAAGTTGATGAAATCTGCACTATCCTCAACTCAGTTGAGTAAGGGTATTGGGTGACAACAGCCATCATCCTTGCTGGCGGTATGGGCACGCGGCTACGTAGTGTCGTACCTGACTTGCCTAAACCTATGGCACCTGTCTCTGGAAGACCATTCATTGAGCACCAATTGGACTACTGGATAGGTCAAGGAGTGAATCGATTCGTTATTTCTGTGGGGTATAAGAAAGAGGTGATCATGAATCACTTTGGTTCAAGCTATCGATCCGTACCTCTGACGTATGCGATCGAAAGTGAGCCGTTGGGGACGGGAGGCGGTCTGTTGCTGGCATCACAAGGATTGAGTGAGCCGTTTCTTGTGGTGAACGGGGATACTTTTTTTGAGGTTGATCTTGCACAACTCTTGAGATTTCACTTTGATCACTCAGCTGACTGGACTTTCTCTCTTTTTCGATCAAGTGAGTCTGGAAGATATATGGAAATTGAGGTGGAAACTAACGGTAATATCAATTTACTTAAATCTGGTCCGGGGGGGCAAGGTAGTCTAGCAAATGGTGGTGTTTACCTAGTTAACCCATCAGTACTAACCAATAAGTCGTTCATTCATGGCAGCAAACTTTCGCTGGAGCATGATCTCCTACCAGTTTTGGTAGCCCAAGGCTACAAGCTTTTTGGCCTAGAATTTCCGGGGGTCTTTATCGATATTGGTATGCCCGACGATTATTTTTGGGCAGCCAGATTTTTACCTCATTATCAAAGCTCCCCATGCAAAACACGATAGAAACCCTTAAGAAAAATATGATAGCCTCCATCGAGGCCAAGCAACGATTTTTATTTCTTGATGATCAGCTTGCCGTTTTTGGCAAGGCGGTTAACGAGGTTGTTACCCGTTATCGCCTTGGTGGGCGCTTATATATCGCGGGCAATGGAGGTTCTGCCGCTGATGCGCAACATCTGGCAGCAGAGTTTGTTAGTAAGCTTTCTCGCGATCGAGCTCCCTTGGCAGCCGAGGCTCTTACAGTTGATAGCTCCATCCTTACTGCCATTGGTAACGACTATGGTTATGATCAAGTATTCTCACGTCAGATTGCTGGAAAGATGACTGAAAAAGATATTTTTCTTGGCATCACGACATCCGGGCTCTCCTCAAACATTCTTACTGCAATTGAAACCTGCAAACAGATGAAAATTCCAACCATCGTTTTTACTGGTCGCGACGGTGGAGCGGTGAGAGCAAAGGCGGATTATTGCATAGTTTCAACTGGAGATATGACGAGCACTATTCAAGAGATTCACATTGTTCTAGCCCATACATTGTGTGAGTGCGTCGAACAGGCTATTTTTAATAGCTAATTCAATTAATAAAGGAGAAAAAATGCCAAGTAAGATTCTAGTTACAGGTGGTGCGGGCTACATAGGATCTGTTTTAGTTCTAGAATTGCTGAGATTAGGTCATGAAGTTACAGTTGTTGATAATTTCATGTTTGGACAGGCAAGTCTTAACCATTGCTGTGGTTACTCAAATTTCCACGTCGTAAATGGTGATATACGACACGCTGAATTTATCCGTCCTTACTATGAGGCTGCAGAAATTATCATTCCACTTGCCGCCTATGTTGGTGCGCCCTTGTGTAACAAAGACCAAACAGGTGCACAGACAGTCAATCATGACGCAATTATTTCTATGCTTGGAATGCTTCGTGATGAGCAGAAGGTTTTAATGCCCACCACAAATAGCGCTTATGGCTCGGGAGATCAGAATAATTTTTGCGACGAAAATTCACCATTAAATCCGATATCAAAGTATGCGATTGATAAGGTGGCTATCGAGATAGAATTGATGAAGCGGCAGAACTCGATTAGCTTCCGATTGGCAACGGTTTTTGGTATGGCGCCCAAAATGCGTATTGATCTACTAGTAAACGATTTCGTTTATAGAGCTGTTTATGACCGCTTTATTGTTCTATTTGAAGGGCATTTCAAGCGAAACTACATCCATGTTACAGATGTAGTTCATGCATTTATTCATGGCATAGATAATTTTGAATCCATGCGTGGACAAATTTATAACGTTGGTTTGTCAGAGGCGAATGTCTCAAAGATGGAGCTTTGCTTGTGGATTAAGAAGTACATTCCGGAATTCGTTATCATGGAGGCTCCACTAGCAGTAGATCCAGATCAAAGAAATTATATGGTATCTAATGCTAAGCTTGAATCTACTGGTTGGAAGCCCAAGATAGGTTTGGATGCTGGAATTCTTGAGTTAATTAAAGGTTATCAAATGATAAAAAATACACGATATGGAAATATTTAAATATTAGTTAAGTAAAACAGCAAATGAAAAATGCTTAAATCTGCGATGTATTAGATCGCTAGGTTGCATTCTCAGATTATAAGTTTATAGCGAGAGATTCTGAAAGAATAGTCTAGTGAAGAACTTCAAAGTTTATTGAGCTTTTTTGATATGAAAATCGTAATAGTTACCAATGCTCAATCTGAAAAATTTCAAAGTCGGAGTATTTATAATGTAATTTTGGATTCCTTTTCGCATTTTTCCGATGACCTAGCTATATTGTCTGGGGAGGATTTTGTAGCTGTTGCTGATCAATATCATTCTCAAGATATAGTATTATTTACAAATATAAACTTTAGTTTCTTATCAAGAGCTCAAATTGAGCGGGTCTTTTCTCATGTTCGTGCTTACAAGGTTTATGTTGGTTTCGATGATGAATACAAGCTTCATGAGACTGCCTACTACAGCCAATTTGTCGATTTGCTAGTTACTTTTGATCTTGTTACGTTTGAATACTTTAGATCAATCGGATTAAACGTAATAGTTTGTCCACATCCAGTCGATGTTTTGGATGTAACCCCCAAAAGTCAATGCAAATTCGACTTGTCATTTGTCGGACAAGTAAGCAGTGCAGATAAATCTCGTTATGATTATTTATCTATGTTGCGAGATAAGTATCCAAATTCTTTTTTCCCGGGTCTCGATGATATTAAATTGGAGGAGTCGGATGTGCGAAACATATACTTTAATTCAAAAGTAAATTTGAATTTTACGGCTATTACAGATATATCAAATAATTTAAAGCTACCATTTATAAAACAAAGACGCGGGTTCAAAGGTCGACCATTAGAGATTGGGGCATCAAAAGGTTTCTGTTTATCTGAGTTTTCACCTTCACTTCAAAAATTTTTTGTACAGAAGCATGACTTAGATTATTTCTATGATTGGGACGATTTAATTGCAAAAATTGATTACTATTTAGAGCATGATCGTGCTCGGTCTTTAATGAAAGATAACATTTTCTTCAAGGTGTCAAATTATTATTCAGCTTCATCGGCCTCTAATTATTTTGCAGACAAAATTATTAAAGCTAGTCAAGATAGTCACAGGAGGGTGAGACTTATTCCTAGCAAAGAATACTTTGATGTTGAGTTAGATTATGAGAGATTGCTTTATGTGTTTAAGTCGCGAGGAATTTCTGGGCTTATTTTGGTTTGGTTTGGTATGTTGATGCAATTTAGAGGTTCTTTTGTTCGTGTAAATATTATGGTCATAAGGCATTTGGTGACAAGAAAATTTAAGTTATGAATGAATGTTGCTATTTTTATCAATAAGTGAGCCTGGGTGCTCTTGGGTGAAAAACTAGAGATTGATATGTGTGGAATTGTTGGATTGATTTCAAAAAAAAGCCCTCAATTAGATATTAAGTTGCGTTTGGCGCTTAATGAGATGGGTCATCGAGGTCCAGATAATGTCGGACTTGAAGTGTTTTCAATCTCAGGTGTCGCAGAGGCATTATTTCTTGGGCATGCAAGGTTATCGATACTCGATTTAACGGCCGCTGGACATCAGCCAATTCATTCTATTGATGGTCGTTACACCATTATCTTCAACGGAGAGATATACAACTACAAGGAACTTCGAGAGGAATTTAAAAAGGAGGGGATCCTATTTACATCGGACTCTGATACAGAAGTGCTGATAGCAGCCTGGGCTAGATGGGGCGCTGATTGCCTTCCTCGCCTAGTCGGTATGTTTGCCTTTGCTGTTTTTGATCGCCATAATGCAACACTAACGTGTGTACGTGATGCTTTTGGTATAAAACCTTTTTTCTATTCGCACGAAGGCCAAGACTTTCTATTTGCATCTGAAGTGCCTGCTTTACTTAAGCTCAAGTCAAGTAAAACTCAGCCAAATTGGCGGCGAGCATATGACTATCTTGTCCATGGTGTGTATGACACTAGAGAGGAGACATTTTTTGAAGATGTCTTGCAGTTGATGCCAGGACATCTCTTAGTTATTAATTTGGTCGAAAGAAAATTTAGCATGCCAGAGCGCTGGTGGAAGCCACAAATTGCTGAGCGAAGTGATTTGAGCTTTGAGAAGGCAGTTCAAAAGATTAGAGAAAACTTTCTACAGAGTGTCCATTTACATCTACGTAGTGATGTACCCATTGGTGCAGCACTCTCTGGAGGCCTAGATTCTTCAGCAGTAGTTTGCGCCATGCGTCATATAGCCCCTGATTTACCGATTCACACATTTAGCTATATCGCAGCAGGCAGCGATGTAAACGAGGAGAAATGGGTCGATATTGTTAATCGGCATGTGGGTGCTCATGTTCATAAGGTATTGGTGACGCCACAGGAGTTAGCTCGTGATCTAGACGATATGATTCGTTCTCAAGGCGAGCCCTTTGGCAGTATGAGCATATATGCACAATATCGCGTCTATCAGTTAGCAAAAGAGAGCGGAATCACTGTCACCCTTGATGGCCAAGGAGCTGATGAGATGTTGGGGGGGTATGTTGGTTTTCCGGGCGAGCGTGTTCGTAGCCTCCTGGATATCGGGCACCCACTTGAAGCAATTGATTTCTTGCGGCAATGGGCTAAATGGCCTGGTAGAAGTATGGGGATGGGCATTAAAGCAGCGCTAGCAGAATTAACTTCTGGAATTCCTCACGAATTAATGCGGTTTGCTACTGGGTTGAATAAAGTTCCTCACTGGATTGATGATCGAGTTGCTCAGGAAATGGGATTGACACAGCGGGTTAAGCGTTTTCGTTCGGGAGCAGAGGCTCAGGGGAGGCGGATGTCTGCTCAAATGGTCAATATGCTCGTGAAGCATGGCTTACCTGGATTGCTCCGACATGGTGATCGAAACTCCATGAGATTCTCCATTGAGAGTCGAGTTCCTTTTTTAACTCTCGATCAAGTCGAGTTTTCTTTGTCCTTACCTGAGCACTATCTTGTTTCTAAAACGGGAGAAACAAAGCATATATTTAGATATGCCATGAAGGGAATTGTTCCTGATCAAATCCTAAATCGTAAAGATAAGATTGGATTTGAGCCTCCGGAAAAAGAATGGCTAATTTCTATCGCAGATCAAGCTCGAGAATGGTTAAGAGAAGATCTGAAAATTCCTTTTATAAGGCACGATATTTTGTTGGCTGAGTTTGAGAACGTGATTGCTGGTCGAAGACCATTTTCTTGGCAAGTTTGGCGTTGGATTAATTTTTACAGATGGAAAGTGTGTGTGGCATATTGAATTTTGAAGCCCCGCAAAATCTAGTTTTGAATATATTACATTTAACCCATACAGATATAAGAACAGATAGTCGCATTTTAAAAGAGCTGAGCGCCCTAGAAGATTCTGGGCTTTATCAACTATATGCGATTGGGGTGGCTGAGTATAAAACTAGTGAAGCTATTGATACTCTTCATGGTGCAAGAGTTATCTCAATTAATTTAAGCTGTCGATCATTACGTTGGATACCTAGACCTTTTAGGCATATTCTCATCTATATAGAAATGATCGTGATGATAATGCGGTCAGCTTGGTATATCCGTCCGCATTTAATACATTGTCACGATACTCCGTTGTTGCCCCTAGCTGTTTTTTTGGCATGGATATTTCGCGCAAAATTAATTTATGACGCCCATGAGTTAGAGTCAAATAAAAATGGCCAGTCAAAGTTTATATCTCTGGCCACTCTTTTAATTGAGAAAACTTGTTGGGGTCATTTGAGTGGATTTATAACGGTAAGTAATTCCATCATGCTTTGGTACCAGACGCAATTTTCTAAGAAGGATTCAGCTTTAATACTTAATTCTCCAGCAATTAATGATTCGTCTAAAAAGGCAAATGTTAAACGGTATTTTCATGATTTATATGAGATTCCTGAGGGCCGCCTTGTATTTGTATATCTGGGTTTATTTGTTGCGGGTCGTGGTATAGAAAAATTATTGGATGTTTTCTCAAATCAGAAAATAGACTCACATATTGTTTTTATTGGGCGAGGACCTCAGCGTGAAATAATTGAGAAATATGAAAAAATCAACTCAAGAATTCATCTACATGAGTCAGTTCCTCATGAGCAAGTGGTTGCTCTGGTTGCAAATGCAGATTATGGCTTGTGCTTTGTAGAAAACGTTTCTTTGAGTGATTACTATTCCCTGCCAAATAAGCTATTTGAGTATGCCTTTGCAGGTGTACCGGTATTGGCATCAGATTTTCCAGATATGCGCAA
>JACCDY011274700.1_pt1 | contig 10754 bp, 15 predicted proteins | sample 7446391 | NCBI WGS metagenome assembly JACCDY01 (sample SAMN15323451, study PRJNA562643) | freshwater metagenome | isolation source: river surface water | place: USA:Blue River Watershed | collected 2017-08-18
AGGCATTAATAAATGAAATTCGTCAAACTTCACTAGAGCCTGGAATGTTGATGCCAGAAATACTTGTTATAGCGCCACCACCAATCTTAGAGCCCAAGGGAGATATTGCAATTAAATTCAAAGATGGCAATAAGAAATGTATTGGCTTATCTGAGGCTTATGAAGAGTTATGCATTAAAGAAAAATGTAATTTTTTTGATGCTGGAAAAATTACTACTTCTAGTAAGGTTGATGGAGTTCATTTTGATCTCGACCAACATTTAGTTTTTGGAAACGCGATATCAGAATATGTAGGAAATTTAATTTACCCTCAAAATTAGTAGGGGTGGAATAGGGGTGTGTAAGCAAAACATCCGGAATCCGGATAAAGTTTAAAAATTGACCTAAATTCAAAATGTCGTTTAAACGACATTTTGAAAATGGATCAAATTTAAAAAAATTAATTTACTTCATCTTCTTCCCAATTATTTAGATCTTGAATTTTTTTATCAAGCTCTTCATCACTGAGATTAGAATATAAATCCTCTAATAGATGTTTGATATAAAATTTTGTATCTTTTCTAGACATATCATCAATACCTAAAAGACCATATTCAGTTAGCCGTTGAACACTTAATTCTCTTTTATGTTTAGTTATTGTTGACGCCTTAATAAATTGATTTTTAAATTTCATGATCAACTCACTTTCTTTGAGTATTTGTCGATAACTTGACGGATTGATAAAAGAATTTTCCTTGCACTGCCATTACATAAATCAATAATGTCGATTAGCTCTTGATCTGTCACATTACTAACCTCATAGTCATCTAATATGCGTCGAATACGAGGAAGCCATCTATCACTTGCAGCCGCATTAAATTCCACCAAGATAGAACGATCTAATACACCACCTTCGATTGCTGAAAGATTATTAGTTGTCATCACAAAGACACTGTTACTGCCTCCAGTGTTAATTGCTACCTTTAATGAACCCATGACTTCTTTTCTGAGGTTGTCGATTTCGTCGAGGACAAAATAGTGGTATGTGTCGAATGGAATAAGACTTGCTTGATTCATAATGTTACTAATCACTGTAGCTCCGTTATCCCCACCCTGCGCAATATTGAAATAACGACTAAGAGGAATTTGTCCAGTCTTATGTTTTTCAATTAGGTTAGGGATAATTTTTGCAAGTGCACTTTTGCCTGTTCCATAAGTGCCATAAAGCACAATGCTATTAATGCCGCTCATGGGAAAACCTACAGAACCATCAACAATTCCTTGAATTGTGTTGAGATCATCCTGTGTTTTAAATACGACATCGCGAAGATCAACAGGACTATATTTCTTTTCAAAATCACTAAAATCGTGAAGCATTTCTGTATCTCCTTAAAATAAAAAAGGCAGGGTGTTTCCACCCTACCTAAAAGTTGTTAATGAACCGCTTTACTGATCGCTGTTTTTAAATTCTTATCAGTTGTTTTTTGTAGTTCTTCTGCCGCTTTTTTCACTAAAAGTGCTTGTTTAGATGCAAAACAAGCAGCAATCGCATGATTAACTGCAGTCGTGCTTGAGGTGACTAAGTTAATAGTGAAATTGCCATTAGCTTTTTGCGTAGCTACAAAAACTACACGCTGTCCTGCAGCAGCAGCATCAACCTCTTTAAAGATCGCTTCGCTATGCAAATCAGCTAAAACTTCTTGATCTAGAATTTTTCCTAGAACTTCAGCTTTATCTTTAGCGGACATTGCTTTCTTGGAAGAAAGCTTGATTTCTTGAACGCCACCATTTTTACGGATAAAATCAGCTAGGTCTTTCGGGTCTTTTTTAGCTGCGAAAGCTGCACGGAGCGTTACTCCATATGTGCTTACGCGACGACGATCGACATCACCAAAGATACAGCGCACTAGTTTTACCAAAGTATGTGTAGATGCCTTGAATGAAAGATTATTGATATTGATAAAATCTTCCAATTCTTTTCGAACGATCAAAGCGTTGGTATCGTTCTTAGTCATCTCGACATATTTGCTATAAGCCGGGGTTAATAACTGCTCATACAAAACATCATTCGATTGTTTGTATATAGAGCCTTCCCATGCTTCACGGCGGGTTCTTAAGTCATCCACAAAGGAGTAATTAGCCTTTGGGGGATTTGTGCCAGGATTGATGGCACCTTGAACTGCTTTTGTAAGTTCCATTTCAAATTTCCTTTCAATAAACAGCCAAGCGGTTAATAAGAATTACTTTGCTTGTGCTCGGCTGAAATTGGATTTTCCGGATTTAAGCATTAACATCTATTAAAAGAATTTTTGATATAATTCTTGTTAATGATTAATTTTTATACTGATACGTTTGCTGAATATGAATCTGTGTTTGAAGAAGCTTGGAAGATATTTCCAGTTGGCGAAAAGCCAACATGGCAACATTGGTGGTTTTATAGGTATTTACAGATTAGTAGATGGTATAAGGTTGGTTACAACGTTTTCAATAACCAAAAAACAAAAGACTATATAAAGAGTATTGATTACGACGTGAAAACAAAAAAGCAGCTTATGGCCATGACTTCTGATGAGCGAGCAGCTGATAAAGAAAAAATGGGTGAGTATAATTTATTCCATATGATAGTCACTCCATTTATGGGAACGTATGCATCTTTTGGAGATGTCTGGGAAAATGATTTTGGTCACTGGTGGTATAGGCTTGGAAGACACCAATTTAATTCAAAATCATTAGCTAAAGCCGATATTAAAGATTATTACTACCTACCTACAAATCAACAATTATTTATAACTGACGCTAAAAAAGTATTTAAAAAATTTCAAGATGATTACTATGAAATTGTTAACGCGAAGTCTTATCCTCCTGTTATTACATTATCAATCCCTTTACGTAAAACAAAAAAAGAAACGATGAAGCTAATAAGTAAACATTTAGATAAGAATGTTAACTTTAGTGAATTAAATACTCCTCAAGGAAATTTTGTCATGCATAAATCTAAAATGAGAGAGAAAACACTCAAGGATTGCTTTAAGGCTCTAGAAGCTAGTGCTTATCAGGATGATAAAAATTTAGTAAATATTGCAATTAAAGCAAATATTCTGAAAGGCCAAATTAAAGAATACTATCAAAAGAAAGACAATCTAAAAGATATGGATTCATTAGACTCGTTAAGATCAAGCACTTCCAGGCAATTAAAACTAGGAAGATTGCTTGCAGAAAATTCAGCCCTTGGAAAATTTCCTTGCATAACTAAACTGCCATTTCAAAAAGTATTTTTGAATTTTGAATTATATGAAATATTTCAATATATATCTGCTCATACAGGTATTAAAAATTTCCCAGCTATTAACAAACTGTCTTCGCCAGAAATTCTAGGAAATTATAATTTAAGCGAGACTTTTTCAACTTTAATTACTAAAGCCAAAAAAGAAAAGTATGGAAGATTAAGTCTTTTGGCTTATGTTAAAGATCTTAAGAAAAATGGAAGCAATGAAGATCATTCAAGGCCTGTAAGAATGTTCAAAAATCGAATTAACCCTTAAATCAGCTCCACGGCATTACGTTTCATGTCGTCATTGGCAATCAGATAACGATGCGTGACTGCAATACTCTTATGTCCCGCCAAACTTGCAAGGATATGAATACTAATTCCTTTATTAGCCAACGAAGTTAGAAAAGTTTTTCTGCCGCTATGTGAGCTAGCTCCATTGATACCTGCACGCTTATATGTCCAATAGAACCATTGACATAGGCTATTAGGAGTAAAACCTAAACGATCATCGGTATGAAATAGCGGAATATGACTTAATGTTGCATGACGAGTAGTTAAATAATCAAGAATTTCTTCTTTGAGCTTTTGAGGAATGAATACAACACGTGAAGTGTTACCTTTGGTTTGTTGCGCACTTAATCTAATTTCATTTTTAATCGAGCCATCTTCATTTACAACATCACCCATTTTAAGTTGGGCAATTTCACCTACACGCATTCCAGACCAAAAGCTGGTAAGTAGAAGACAACGATCGCGTTTTGCATAACGCTTTGTAGAAACATAACGAAGAACCTGATCTAACTCTGCTTGAGTAACAACTTTAGCTTGTGCCATTTTTTTCTCCTTTTTTTAATAAAAGATAAATAATTTGTTGTTATTAGTTTGTTTTCTTTTGTAAAAAAGGTCATCCGGAAAAGGCATTTTATAAAGTTATTTATAATCAATAACTTAGAATTTTAGATAAGAAAATTGCACTTTTCTTATGTAAAACTAAAGGTTTACTTAGTATTTAGCTTTATAGGGCTAAAAGGCGTCAAAAACACCTCTAAATAGCCCTATAACGCACGATCTTCTGAGAACTTTACGCTACAAGCTTCAAATCATGATTTGTATCAATTAAACTAGGCGTTGGTTTACCTGGTGTTCTGTTTAAACACTCTTTTACAGCCAATTCCCAAGTTTCATTGATTCTGTATTCTGAATCGTCAATTTTGATTAGCAGTTGAAGTTTACTGATATCAAAACAGCAATACCCATAAACGGGAGTTTTAACTCCACTTTCATAACGAACAATCCAGCTCATTAAAACATTGGCATCATCACAAGGTTCAATACGATCCAACATTTTAAGATGTATTGGATATTTGGCATTGTGATACCAAGAAGTAATAGTTTCTAAATCGATTAAATACTTAACAGGTGGAATAGATATTTCAACAGTACCATTATAAAAAGCATTTTTGCGTTTACCTTTTCCATATGTTTTACCAAACATTTCATTGTTCCATAAGCGAACTGCGATATTTTTCATTTTTAAATCTCCTTTTAATTTTGAATGAGTCGCAGATGTCGCTCGGACAAGAAGTTGTTGCTGTTGCGCGAGTTGCGGTAAATGAGAGTTATTCATTTGTCCGCAACAAGCAACCTAGCAACTAGTTATATCCAAGCAACTCATTAAGCAACTCGTAAATATTTATCTCTTGATAAAGAAAACCAGCTTAAAACTGGTATTTTTTACTTTGAAATAAGAAGATGTAATAAAGAGGTTGCCCAAACCAAATATTTGACATTAACTTTATATGTGCCCATTAACTTAAAAGGAGAAAATAAATGAGCACATTAACCAGTTTAAAGTTAACTAACGCAACAAAACCTACATCTATGCCAGTGATACAGCAGAAGCGTAACAAGCTGACCACTAAAATCTGGGAACAGATCCAGCTAGCAGAAGCTCAGGCATTGGGTGGCACATACGCTAGTAAACGCTTTAAAACAGTTACCACAGCTGATGGCGATCGTAAAACAGTTGAACTAGAAAAACGTATTCGTCCTTGGTGGTTTACCAATGAAGAAGGAAAACTTTGTGTAGCTGTTAAATATGGTTCAAAAGCTATTCATCTTGCTAAAGATAAAACAGCAGTGGAATTAGGCAGTAAAGATGAGCTAGTAAATACACTCAAAGTTTTAAAGTCTGCAATTGAATTGGGTGAGCTAGATCAAGAAATTGAAAAAGCTAGCGGAAGCATTAGGGCTAGATTTAAAAAATGAGCGAACCATTTGATAGATTAGTTAGGCTTCGTGAACTTGTTAAACTTTTAAGCATTAGTAGAGCAAATGTTTACCGTTTAATGAAAATAGGAAAATTTCCACAATCAATTAAATTAACCGAAAGAACAGTTGTTTGGAGATTGAGTGAAATTGAAGCTTGGGTTCAAGAGCGGACTAATAAATAATTCAAAATGTCGTTCGAACGACATTTTGAAACTAGATGCGATACGTATGAGCTAAATACTTGTATGTATCGTTATCAAGTTTATGTGAAGGTTAAAGGCTCAATGGTTAAGACCATCATATTTGCTGATAACGATATACATGCAAGATTATTAGCTCAATATCAATATGGAATTAATAATGTATCGATACCACCGCAAAGAATTGGTCACTGAAATGAGAATGTATGAAATTAAAATGATCAAACCTTTAACGCCTGATCAAGCAAGAATCAAATCAATGAAGGATCAGGTTAAAAGAACTCAACAGGCAATCAAGGCCGAAAAGGCAAGGCAGAAAATTAAAGCTGGACAAGAGCAATTGAGAAAAATTATTTAGCCTCAATAGCCTTTCTTAAGTAAGGATCTATATCTACTTGCTTAAGAAGCCATTCTTTATAATCTTTTGGTATTTCTGAAATTAAAGTTCCTTTATGTTTTCCAAACCCAATATGCGTTGGAATTCTGGCCACTTCACTTTGAGCCCATAACTCTTCAGCTGTATTAATGGCTAACCCATTACAAATAGCCCTCAAAAGAATTTCACAGTTTTTAACATCTGCTAAAGCTGAATGAGCATTTTTAAGTTTTTCACGTGCATTATTACCTTCTATAAAATATAAAAGTGCGCTTTGGTTATATGAATCTAAATTGGGCCAAACTTTTTTTGCTAAAGCTAAAGTGCATATTCGCTTTACATTAGGTTGATTAATAACTTTCCAGTCATAATCAACGTTATGTCCGATAATATATTCTGCATCTTCAGGAAGCATAAAGTCTGATGCTGGCGGACAATCAACAAGCTCTTCATCTAAAATATTATGTATAGCAAGAGCTCCATATTCATTTTTTTTGCCTGGATTGTAGCGTTGATTAAAAGAATCCGACGTTTCAAATGGATTAAATTTATTAATTTTAATCCACGCAGCCTCAACAACTATTGGCTCTGTTTTACCTGTAGTTTCTGTATCAAAAATATATGCATTGACCATAATTAACTCATTGATCTATTAATAATGCTATCTAATGACTGAATGTCTGTGTAATTAATATGATCTTGGATTTTATTTTTTGACTCTAAAATATCAATTCCATACTCATTAGGATGCATATCTGTTAAGGCTGTATAAATCTCCACATTATCCAATCTTTTTGCTAAATCCTTTGTTGCTTTGAGATTAGCAGGCTTGTTATTCTTATCTGACACAACAAAATAAATATATTGTGTATCTTTATCAAAAGTTAAAGCGACCTCTTCTGAATCGAGCTCTTTTTTAACTTTAGCTCTAAATGATTTCTGTTTTAATGTTTGGATTGCAAAATTTGTTTTATACATTAAATCATTAATTTCATTTCGAATATATCCAAGGTCCATTTTTACATCTATAAGCAATTTGATTATCCCGTTATTGCAAATAACTAAGTCAGGCTTTACCAATGTTTTACCAATTTGTTTTTTTAGATCATGATCAGTTGGGGTTAAATTCTGATTTATATAAATATGATCAATTTTAGGATATGTAATTGCTAAGTAATATGCTAATAAATCCTCCGTTTCAGAGGCTACAGACCTACTTTCACCTCGGGATATTTTATGATGAGGTATAAAAGTTTCTCTTGCCGCATGATAACGATCAATCACATCTTTAAGAAACTGCTCAATATTTTTGTTTAGTAGTGGATTTGAAGTAGGCATATTAATTTAACGAATGTCTCTATTTATTATTAACTTCATTTTAATTTAGTTATAGGATCTCAGGGCTAAAGAACTTATAATTTATATATATTTTAATTCCGATAAAAAATGTTTAATAACTACTTTGACGAAATTTTTAGAACAAGTGAAAAATATCTTAAAGAAATTTTCACAGAATCTGAAAACAAAAAATTAATCAAATCTCTTGAAGGCAAGAAATTTAAGACTACGCAGGAGTATGTAGATTTCTTCGAAGAAACCTATACAGACCTAATTAAGAAAAAACATCAGTCAGAATACAAAGAATCGGATAAGGATTTTAATAAATTCTTAAGTCATGACAAATCAAATTTGAAGGTTATTTGGGGTGATTGTCTAAATGCGCTAAAGAAAATGGATAGTGAATCTATTCATCTTATGGTTACTTCGCCTCCTTATTACAATGCCCGAGAATATTCTCAATGGAAAGATATTCATGAATACCTTCATGATATGAGAGAAATTATAAGAGAAACTTATAGAGTTTTAGATAACCATAGAGTGTGGGTATTTAATGTAGGAGATATTTTTAGTAACCCAAATACAAAAACAACATCTGTTTGGGGCAAAACAAGAATTCCTCTTGGTGCCTACTTCACAACTATGTTTGAAGAAGAAGGTTTTACTTTTGTAGACGATTTCATTTGGGATAAAGGGGAAGTTCAAAGTCAGAGAAACAAAAATGCTTCTACTCCTTACCCTTTATATCAATATCCACTTAATTGTTATGAACATATATTAGTTTTCCATAAGCATAGGTTAGATTTAACAAGATTTCCTTGCCCAAGATGTGGTAGCTTAATGGTAAATGGAAATACTCAAAGTGAACCTGGTCTTCAAAGCTGGGAATGCAAAAACTTAAAATGCTTCGAGAGAAGTGAATCTAATCGTGGTAAGCGTTTCTCGCTTAAAACAAATATTACCCAATCACTCAAAAATCAAGGCGATGCAAATAAAATAGATGTTGATCTAGCTAGAAAATGGCGAAGAGATATTATTAAATTTAGCCCTGTTATTAAAATAAATTCAAAAGGTGAAAATACGGTTGGTCATACAGCCCCATTTCCTGAAGACATTCCAGAAATGGCAGTTAAAATGTTTTCCTATGTTGGAGAAAAAGTCTTAGACCCTTTTGGTGGAAGCTTCACAACTCCAAAAGTTGCGGCTCAATTAAATAGAATTGGTATAGGGGTAGAATTAAATAAAAAAGACTTTAAAGATGCAATTATCCAAAATATATCAACAAATAGTAATGATTTATTTAAGCAAAAAGTTTACTTTGAAGAATATGATCTATCAAAAGAAATAAAATTAAATAAACAAATTTAGGCTTTTAAAAAATCTGATTTTATAAGAAGACGTTAATATCAATATCTTCTTTATAATTACTTTCATTTTTGACATCTACTTTACTGATTTGCTCAATAGGTAAAGTAAGAAATTTATTCTTATTAAAGTTAATTATTACAAAATCAACATTAGTATCAAATTGCCCCGAAAGATCATCTAGCTTATCAACAATGTAGGTCTTGATTTGGGCTACATAATAATGATCTAAATTATGTCCACAATGTAAACACCACATTTGTGAAATTGATAATGATCCTTTCTTTGCGTTAAAAACACCTTTGTTATCAGTTGCTTCCTTAATAAGATCTTTGATAACAACTTCTTTCTGTTCATCAGTTGATTTGTTTTTCTTTAAACTTAACTTTTTCTCGGAGTTAGAAATACAATCTTTATTAATACATCCTTTAAGTCCATGTCCGCCGCAAGTAACTCCATTTATAATCTTATTACACGTTTTGGTTGAGCTCGTAAGAGAGGAAATGCCTGCGCATTTTTCACAAATAAAAACAAAATAATTTATTGAGCCACAGAAAACACATTGGTTATAGTCCTGATGCCATTTATGATTACAAGCAGAACAGATATTTCTGGCAATGGTTATGATGTCACTACTGTCGTCTAAAAAAATATCAAACTTTAAGGATTCTAATTTGTAATAGATTTCTTTATAAATTCTATTTTTTATTTCATTTTTCAATGATTATTCCTCTACCTCTAAATCATCATCCATGCTGTCTTTATCAAATTCAACCTTAATAGACGCTGGATTTTCAAAATATTTAGCAACACTATTTTTAACGCTTTTATCTTGAGCATTTATTAAAGCAGCATTTTTTTCAATCAGATTAGTAAAGTATTCCTTATTGTTATCTTTATTTGAAATAACAATATTTTTAAGCTCAATCAATGCATTTTCATCAAGTTTAGTCTTAATGGTTCCAGTATGTCCTATATCTAAAAAATCATCTTCTTTAATTTGTAATATTTTTTTTGAAATAGAATCGAAATTATTTTCTATCTCATATGAGCTTATTCTCTCAAGTCCACTTGAATCAACAAATGCATCTAATGAAGTTTTTTTCTTGGTTTTTCCTAAAAACCACTTCTTCCCAATATAGTAAATATTATTTTTTTTATCATTCCCTTGCTTAAAAGATGCACTTTTAAAAAAGCCATTTCTTTTTGATGTGTCTCTCATGAGCTTCATAAAATCATAGATAGGAAAAATTATAAAATTAGATGTCCAGTCTGAATAAAGCAAAAAACATATTCTTGGGTCAGTTAAAAAATCTTTTGGCTTAAATGTATACCCAAGATAGCGTGTTTTCATATCTGAAGGCAGATTTTGATTGTCTGAATCAGAATCTAGTGTTGCTTTTCGAGTTTTAATCTGAATTAGTCTTGTTATTTTTTTACTTTCTTTATTGCATCCTTCTACATTACATTTATTACCTCTTAAATTCTCATTTAATTTAGTATGCCCTGCGACTTCACAGACATATTTAACAGCAATTCTATCAATACCTTTATCTTGAATTGGTGTGTATACCTCCCATCCCATTTCGCGAAAATTTTCTCCTACGAAATCTTCAGAGAAATTTACTTTATCAAATTTAAAGTAATCCTTAGGCTCAACGAGCGGGTATACGTCTACAGGAAATATGGGCTCAGACATAAAAAAATCATATCATAGTGATTGGTTTGTTCAATTGTTTTACAATTAAAGTTATAAATAATAGATATCAATCAATTTATGATTTTATTTCATGATAAAGGAGATCTTGATCTCGATAAGCTCAAAAGTCTTTATGGTGATGAGCTAGGTCTCCACCATTTTGAAAAAATATCATTACTTAAACTGATTGATGATGGAAAATATATGCGAGGAGTTGGTATCAAATCAGGTAGTTTTTACGCTATAGAGACCAAC
>JACCDY010489501.1_pt1 | contig 10752 bp, 11 predicted proteins | sample 7446391 | NCBI WGS metagenome assembly JACCDY01 (sample SAMN15323451, study PRJNA562643) | freshwater metagenome | isolation source: river surface water | place: USA:Blue River Watershed | collected 2017-08-18
CAACCTCACTTGCAACTTTAACGACAGGTGAACTTCCGGGCGTGCATGGAATGTTGGGATACACAGTTCAAGTTCCACGCAGTGGTGGTCGATTGCTCAATGCTTTGAAATGGGATGAACGAGTAGATCCCGAAAACTGGCAACCAGTCGAAACTTTATTTCAACGCGCAGTTAAAGTTGGAATCTCAGTAACCCATGTGGCTGCCAAGCGTTATGAAAACTCTGGATTCACCCGAGCGGTTTTTCGCGGAGCAGAGTACAAAGGCGCAAATGTAGTTGCGGATTTAGTCAGCGAAACTAAGCAAGCACTGCAGAAAACGCCATCCTTTGTTTATTTGTATGTCAATGATTTAGATAACGCTGGACATTCCGATGGTGTCGGTAGCGATAAGTGGATTGCCGCACTTTCTGCAATTGATCAAATGGTTTCACAGTTAATGAAGGAAGTACCAAAGGGAACCCGTATCTGGGTCACCTCTGATCACGGAATGATTAATGTTGAGGAAAAAATCATCATTGGTCAGGACAACCCGTTATTAACCGGCGTCAGTGTTATTGCTGGAGAACCACGTGCTCGCCATCTGTATCTAGAGAGTGATTCAGTGCAAGCACGTGTTGATGTCGCTTCATTGTGGCAACAGTATTTGCAGGAAAAAGCTTTGGTATTAACCCGCGAACAAGCTATTTCTAGCGATCTATTTGGTGCTCAGTTGAGCGCTGATGCCGTTGATCGAATGGGTGAGGTAATTGCAATTGCTCGTGGGGGATTGGTTTTACTAGATCCAGAACGCGCAGATAAAGAAGGTGCAATGGTTGGACATCATGGTTCAGATAGTGAAATTGAATCTCAGGTTGGATTACTTACAACAACGCTGAGTTAACTACTTGTCCTCAGGCTTGATGCCAAACATGATTTCATCCCAGCTTGGAACCTTTGCACGTGCGGTGATTCCATCTCGTGATGCTTCATCATCTGGCTCTTCGCGAATAACAGCTAAGCGTGGAACCTCACGAATAGGTTCGATCTCTTCTTCAATCTCATCCTGAACATCTTCCTTGCGGAACTCGCTGTACACATCGATGATGCGGCGCTCGGAGGGGTGAGAAGACTCGGTGGGGATAAGAGCGGCGGTTGGAAGTTGGCGAGGAGCAGGCTCATCACCCATCATCCAACGCGCATTCTCATCCATAGCTGTCACGGTGCGAAGAGTTGCATCAAAGCTCCACTGCGCGATTCCGACACCAGAAGTATTTGGATAGTGAAGTTCGATCGTCCAAGTGCCATCTTCAAGACGCCAGGTATCCCAGGAAAGTTCAGATGAATCGATGTTGCGTGGTGCTAAACGTGAGATAACAACTCCGAGCAAAGTAACCGCATCGCGGCCACCTTCTTTACGGATCGCAATTTGCTGCGCTTGATCAATAATGTAGATACGTTCAGAGAGAATAGGACCTGCGAAACGTTCAACCTTTTCAATTGTTGTGTCATTTTCGCGTGCGATTTGCTCTGCTGTCTGTCCCGCACGCAACAACCGCTGAATCTCTTTAATTGAAATACTTGGTTCATCACTTGCTGGAACCGCCATCAAACGTTGCTGATTTACAGTTGCACGCAATGTGTCAGAAACACGAACCGTGTATTCCTGTCCATCATTGTCATGTAATGAAAGGTAGAGACCATCCTCGGTCTTTCCATTAAGTCGTAGCTCAGTCACGAGCACGAGGGTAGCCGATAAGCCCCTTATAAGTCTGGAAATACGGAAGTGTGGCTGCACATGCCGCGATCATGAATCCCAGAGGTACCCAAAATGCGATGTCCGCACCAAAGCGGTCGATGATTTGGCCAGATAGCGCACTAGAAATTGCACCGCCCATAGGCATACCTGCAACGACCCAGGTCAAAGTTTCAGTGATTTGATCTGGCGGAACCGCACCTTCTGCAACACCGTAAGCATTAATAACAAGGGGAGCGATCGCAAAACCGTTAAAGAAGAGCGCAACCGCTAGCCAGGTAATTGAATGTGCAAACAACATCGGAATCGAAAGAAAAGTTAACGCAAAGAGAAAGATTAAGAAGCGAGCCGCACTTGTTAACTTCCATTTAATGACCCCGTTGATAACAGCGGCAACTGCACTACCAGCCGCCCAAATCGCTAACAGGATTCCAGATTGTGCTTCTTGCCCGCGGAACTCAGCAAAGGCAACGGTGACAATTGCGATAGATCCGAAGAAGCCGCCCAATAATGTGGTGGGAAGAACTACCGCTTGTACCCGCTTGTTTCGAATAACAGCTGGATGTGGATCAACGATTCGCTTTGGATTAGCAGGTGGCTCGGTCTCTTTGGCCATAATAAATAATGGAAAACCAATAGCCACAAAGATGATTCCCGAAATGATGCCCGCAGCAGGTGCGATAGAGGTTGCACAAGCGGTGACGATGATTGGCCCCAGGATAAAGACAACCTCATCCATCAGCGCTTCAAATGAGTAAGCGGTATTAACGATGTGTCGGTCTTGTTCATCCTCCGCCGTTGTTGTTTTATCTGGACTCAAAATGTGTAACCAACGTCGACGAACAAGTCCACCAGTATTTACTGAAAATGCTTCAGCGATAAAGATAGATACAAACCAGGTCCACACAGGTGTTTCATTCAGCACCAATACAGTAAATGCACAAAAGGCAATAACCTTGACGGGAATAACTCTGACCAGCATTGCACTTTGACCAATGCGATCTGCAACCCTTGACCAGTGCGGAGTTGCCAGGGCCATAACTATCGATGCGGTTGCACTCAAAGCACCAGCAATTGCATATGAATCACTAACGGCGACAACTATGAAAATAAGTGCAAGTGAATCCATCGAAATTGGCATGCGTGCAATTACGCCAGGAATTGAAAATTTCAGCGCCCCAGGGGTTCTAAATAGCGTTAAGTACCCTGAGAACATAGGCAAGAGTCTATCCCGCCATTAGACTGCGGTTATGACAGATACCAATGAGCTACTTCAACTTGCATTAAAGATTGCGCGTCAAGCTGGAGATTTGTTGGTCGATCGTCCCGCTTCATGGGACTTAACAGTTAAATCAACGGCAATTGATATTGCAACCCAAATGGATCATGCAAGTGAAAAGTTAATTGTCGAAAGTATTTTGGCGGCACGTCCCGATGATGGAATTATCGGAGAAGAGGGAACATCACGTGCCAGCAAAAGTGGGATCACCTGGGTTATTGATCCGGTAGATGGCACTGTTAATTACTTTTACGGATTACCTGGATGGGCGATTAGCATCGCTGCAAAAGATGAAAATGGAACCTTGGTCGGCGTTGTTCATTCACCAACTGTTAATTCAACCTGGCATGCAAGCAAAGATGGGGGAGCATTCCTCAATAATGTGAAGATCGCTTGCAACGAACCAGTCGAACTCAATCGGGCTTTATTGTCATCGGGCTTTGCTTACGATGTGAAAAACCGAATTGAGCAGTTAAAGATTGTGAATGTTTTGCTTCCGCAGATTCGAGATCTTCGTCGCATTGGATCAGCCGCTGCTGATATCTGCCATGTGGCGACTGGATTAGTCGATGGTTACTTTGAAACAGGACTCTATGAATGGGATCTAGCTGCCGCAGAGCTGATCGCCCGTGAAGCGGGTGCGATTGTGACCACCCGTCCATGGCATGGGCTCAATCTGACCGTCGCCGCTGGCCCCCACCTCTTTGAGGCGCTCAACGCTCAGATCCCGGAGTAAGGCTGAGCGCTAGAGGCCGATTTACGGTTCTGAGCGTGGCTATGGCACAATACGCATTCTGCACCGCCAAAGCGCGTGCTTAATAGAAATGACAAAAGGATCCGAATATGAACATTCTTGACGCCGTAGATGCAGCATCGCTGCGCAAAGACATCCCACAGTTCCGTGCTGGTGATGAGCTCAAGATCCATGTTCGCGTTATCGAAGGTAACAAGAGCCGTCTTCAGGTTTTCCAGGGTGTAGTAATCCGTCGCCAAGGTGATGGCGTTCGCGAGACCTTCACAATCCGTAAGGTTTCATACGGCGTTGGCGTTGAGCGTACCTTCCCAGTTCACACACCAGTTATTGAAAAGATCGAGTTAGTAAAGAAGGGCGAAGTACGTCGCGCCAAGCTGTACTACCTACGCGATCTACGCGGTAAGGCTGCAAAGATTCGCGAAAAGCGCGATGGCGTCGAGGGTTACGGCGATGGAATTCTTTCAACTCCAGTCTCCGAACCAGTAGTTATTCCTGAGCCTGTAGCGGAAGTTGCACCTGCAGCAGAAGCAGTTGTGGAAGCACCTGCAGCAGAAGCGGTTGTCGAAGCACCTGCAGCAGAAGCAGTTGCTGATGCACCAGCTGCTGAAGAAGCAGCTGAAGCTCCAAAAGCTGAATAATCTCTTCAATGCGTAATAAGGGATCGCTCCTTAAGGAGCTCCCAATCCTTGTTGTCGTTGCACTTGTTGTCTCTTTATTTATCAAGACATTCTTAGTGCAGTTTTTCTATATTCCATCTGGATCAATGGAAAACACACTGCAAATCAAGGATCGCGTTGCAGTAAACAAAGTTCCTTTTATTTCAAACACCATTAAGCGTGGAGATGTAGTTGTATTCCGCGATCCCAATAACTGGCTTCCAGAGATCATTGATTACTCAACAAATAAGTATGTTGCAAAGGCAAAAAGCGCACTTGTAACTGTTGGAGTTCTTCCCAACCCTGCCAAGCAATACTTAGTAAAGCGTGTCATTGGTGTTGGCGGCGACCGTGTTGTCTGCTGTACCAAAGATGGCAAGCTAAGTATCAACGGCGTTGAAGTTACTGAGCCTTATATCTTTGCTGGCAATAAGCCATCAGAAATGAACTTTGATGTCACCGTTCCCAAGGGCAAGTTATGGGTAATGGGAGATCACCGCGGAGCAAGTGCAGATTCTCGCTATCACCAAGAGGATATTAATAAGGGCTTTGTTCCTGAATCAAAGGTGAGCGGGCGTGTAGTTGGAGTCATCTGGCCCTTCAAGCACATCACATATGTTCCAAGAGTTGATGTATTAAATAAGTAACCTTATGAAGGTTATCGAACAGCTTTTAACCAATGCGGGAATCTCACCGATTGCAGGTGTTGATGAAGCAGGTCGTGGAGCATGTGCAGGCCCTCTTGTCATCGCTTCAGTTGTTCTCAATGATCCATTTGCAGCAGAGCTTGCTGTTGTTCGTGATTCCAAAGAGATTCCGGAAAATAAGCGTGATGCGGTTTTTGATTTAATCCATCAGGTCGCAGCATCTGTCAGTGTTGTGATTGTTCCTGCCAGCGAGGTTGATTCACGTGGTGTGCATGCAGCAAATTTAGATGGAATGCGCCGAGCGGTTCAGGGTTTAAGTGTTGAACCCGCCTATGTTTTAACTGATGGATATGCGATCGAAGGATTAGGCGTTCCAAACCTTGCTGTCTGGAAAGGCGATCAAGTAGTTGTGTCGATTAGCGCCGCGTCGGTAATCGCAAAGGTAACTCGTGATCGCATCATGCGCGATATGGACATTGAATTTCCGCTGTATGGCTTTGCCGGTCACAAGGGGTACATAACAGCTGCGCACACGAAAGCGCTCAATGAGCATGGACCGTGTGCACAACATCGTCGCTCCTTTGCCAATGTTGCTGCCCTAATCCACAAGTAAGTTCAGCGCTGCACTTGCCCATGATCGGGGAATTTATCCTCCCTGATCATGAAGACAAAGAATAATCAAAGTACTGGAGCACTTGGCGAGGAAGCGGTTGCTCAGTATCTAATCGAACGTCATTGCGAAGTAATCGAGAGAAATTGGCGGATACGAGAAGGCGAAATAGATATCGTCGCCCTTAATCCCACTGGAATCTTTTCATTTGTAGAGGTTAAGACTCGTAGTTCAGTTGCATTTGGTCATCCCTTCGAAGCGATCAATCGAGATAAAGCCCATCGCATGCAACGTTTAGCCCTTGCCTGGTTAGCCACACATGGATGCTTAGGGTGCGAGTACCAAATCGATGTAGCGGCGGTTTTAGTACAGCCAGATGGAAGGCTTTCTATTGAATACCGCGAGAAGTTGCTATGACTCTTGCGCTGACACATTCAGTTGCCCTGCAAGGTTTAGAGGGCCATCTTGTAACGATCGAGGTTGATATCGCAGATGGTTTACCGGGTTATGCATTGCTGGGATTGCCAGATGCTGCGCTATCCGAATCCCGGGATCGCGTCCGTAGTGCAATTGTTAACTGTGGCGAAGTTTGGCCCAATCGAAAGGTAACGGTTTCGCTTTCACCTGCTTGGTTGCCAAAGAGTGGGTCTAGTTTTGATTTAGCGATCTGTATTGCACTGTTGTCTGCACATGACACGGTGGCTCGCGACAGGATTGCCGAACTTTTGTTTCTTGGTGAACTTTCGCTGGATGGAAGAATTCGTTCAGTGCGCGGAGTCCTACCGGCATTGATGGCCGCCTATAAAGCAGGTATTCGTACAGCGGTTGTACCTGCGGCAAACTTTGAAGAAGCACAGCTCATGCAAGCAATGACTATTGTTCCCATGGAGCATCTGAAACAAGTGTTGCGTTGGCTTCGCACTGGTGAACGTGAAGTTGTTCAAGAGATTGATCTGCAGTGGGAACAAACCGATACCCGGTTAGATTTTGCAGATGTTGCAGGGCAATCAGCTGCGCGTTTGGCGGCCGAGATTGCAGCGATTGGCGGTCATCACATCTTGTTGATCGGCCCACCCGGAGCAGGAAAAACCATGATCGCCGAGCGAATTCCAACCATCATGCCGGCGTTATCTATTGAACAAGCGTTAGAGGTAACAGCGGTTCACTCCATTGCAGGCACGTTGACTCAACGTTCACCACTGTCATTGCTTGCACCCATAGTTTCTCCGCATCACACAACAACACGCATCGCCATGGTCGGGGGAGGCTCGCATGTTATTAAGCCAGGTGCATGTTCTCTTGCACATTACGGTGTTCTCTTTATTGATGAAGCCCCTGAATGTGGACCCGGAGTTTTAGATTCCTTACGACAACCGCTGGAATCAGGCACTGTAACTATCGCCAGAAGCGTTGGAAATCTAACCTTTCCCGCCCAGTTTCTCCTGGTGTTAGCCGCTAATCCATGTCCTTGTGGCAAGTTCACCGGACGTGGTCGTAACTGCACCTGCACATCACAACAGGTGCGACGTTACTTAGGAAAACTTTCAGGGCCTTTAATGGATCGCATTGATTTACGAGTTCAGGTTGAACCTGTTGGGCGGGTAGATATGGCCCGCAATGAACTTGGTGAAACTAGTGACGCGATCAGGCAACGTGTCATCAAAGCTCGTGCAGTTGCTGAAAAACGTTTTGCTGGAATGGGGTGGAGTTTGAACTCGCAGATTCCAGCCCGTGCCTTGCGATCTTCCTTTCAACCAGAACGTAAGGCGATGAACTTTCTGCATGATGAGTTAGATCGAGAGCAGATCACAGCGCGAGGACTTCATAAAATCATTCGAACCTCATGGAGTTTTGCTGATTTACATGGACATCCCGTTCCACCGATGGAAGATGTTGAAGCCGCACATGCCATGAGAGGAAAGGTCGAAGCATGAATGAACAGTTGGCGCGAGCTTGTTTGTTTAGCGTTGTCGAAGGTGGTCACACCTTTTGGTGTGCAGAGATTTCAACTCACGGCGCACTTGCGGTGTACAACAAGTTACTAAACGGTGGATATGACCCGATCAAGTATGAAAAGTTGATTACTAATCTGCGCGAAACCAATGGTGACAAAATCCTGACTGAAATAGATAAACACTATGCCCGCCTGATTACGCCAGATGATGAGGATTGGCCAGAACAACTCAACGATCTTGCAGCTCCTCCCATTGGTTTAATCCTGAAAGGAAATATCAACGCACTGCACCAGCCTTCGTTGGCGATAGTAGGAACACGTAATCCAACATCGTATGGGGCAAGAATTGCCGGTGAGTTTGCTGCAGGTTTTTCAGATCGTGAGTGGGCAATTGTTAGCGGGGGAGCTTACGGAATTGATTCCTATGCACATAAAGGTGCGCTGATTGCCGAAGGGGTAACGGTCGCGGTTGTTGCATCTGGCATTGATATTAACTACCCAGCGGGAAACACCAGATTGTTTGCTGAAATCTGCGAGTCAGGTGCGATGGTGACTGAGTTCATGCCGGGGCACAGAGCACTTCCCAATCGATTCTTAACTCGCAACCGTTTGATTGCCGCGCTTTCTAAAGCAACCCTTGTGGTTGAAGCTGCTTTTCGCAGCGGATCATTGCGAACCGCACGTGATGCGGCGGAGATCTTTCGACCGGTTATGGCGATTCCAGGAGCTATTACATCTCCGACAAGCGAAGGGTGTCATCGCTTGATTGGAGAAAGAGCTGCAGAGATCGTTACATCTGTCGCAGATGCTGTGGAGTTTGTCGGCGCCAATTGATGAGAGAATAAGGCTATGAGTGATTTCCGTTCGGGCTTTGTGGCCATTGTTGGCCGCCCTAACTGTGGTAAATCAACTTTGATTAACTCTTTAGTTGGTAGCAAGATCGCAATTACTTCTCATCATCCCAACACAACTCGCACAGCGATCCGCGGCATTGTTCACCGCCCCGAATTCCAAGCGGTGCTTGTAGATACTCCAGGTGTTCACAAGCCTAAGACTTTATTAGGTCAGCGCCTGAATCAAGTTGTTGATCAGAGCATGGACTCGGTCGATATCGTGATCATGTGTATTCCGGCGGATGAAACATCTGGCGCTGGTGACACCTTTATCGCTGCCGAAATCGCAAAGCACCCAAAGGCTAAAAAGTTTGCTGTCATCACAAAAACAGATTTGATTTCCAAGGAAAAGCTAGCGGTTCGATTGCTTGGCATCATGAAGATCGCCGAAGGTTTTGTCTGGGATGAGATCATTCCGGTCTCGGCTGCAATTCATGATCAGGTAGATCTGCTCAATGAACTTATTGGCAAGAACCTTCCGACAGGCCCTCAGTACTACCCAGAGGGAACAACAAGTGATCAGGCTATTGAGCAGTTAATCTGCGAGTTCATCCGAGAAGCAGCTCTGCAAGATGTTCGTGAAGAGCTTCCGCACTCGATCGTTGTGACAATTGATGAATTCGGTGAGCGAGAGGAAAAGGGTTCACGCCCATTCTTTGATGTTCACGCAACGATTCACGTGGAGCGCGATACCCAACGCGCTATTTTGTTGGGACATCAGGGAGCTCGCTTAAAGGAGATCGGAATTCGCGCACGTGCAGATATCGAGCGCGCGCTTGCTGCAAAGATCTTCCTAGGACTTCACATCAAGGTTTCAAAGGAATGGCAGAAGGATCCAAAGCTGCTTGCAAAACTTGGGTTTGGCGAGAAGGCTTAACTAACCGCTTTTTCTTGGCTCTTCCTGCTTGCAAGATATGAACCGACCAACACAAGTGGCAAACCTATGATGATTCCCGCAGTCAATGGCTCTCTCAAAATAATTACACCGAGAACGACTGCAACTGCGGTGTTCAAGTAAGTAACCAGTGAACTTCGCGCAGGTCCAATCTCCTCCATGACCTTAAAGAATAAGATGAATGCAAAGGCTGTACTGAATACTCCGAGCGCAATCAGCGATAACGCTGAATCCATCGAGATACGAGCTGGCCACTGAGCAATAGCTACCGGTGCCCAGAAGATTGTCGTCAGCGCCATCGCTAGACCGTTAATCGCAATGCCATCTACTAATGGCAGGTTAGAGGTCACCATAATTACCGCGTATGCGTAACCCATTGAAGCCAGAATCACCATCGCGATTGAAAGTGGATCACTGGTTCCAGTAAGACTTTCAATACCAACAACCAGGATCAAACCAACAAATCCAACAACAATTCCAACGATTCGCTTGAACTGCCACACTGAATGATCTCCGCGCAAAGAGGTAATGATTGTTGCAAAGATTGGAACGGTAGAAACTAACAAACCAGCAAGCCCAGAATTAATCTTTTGCTCTGCGGTCGTAATCAAGATCCACGGGCCGATCATCTCCATGAGCGCGTAGAAAGCTACAAACTTAAAGCCCAATACCGCGCCTTTAAACTTTTTGCGATACACAGCAACAGGAATCAAAATAGAGGCACCAATCAAGGTGCGACCAGCAACTACAGCTGCAGGTGGAAAATCTTCAACGGCAACCTTCATTAATAGGTAAGGGATGCCCCATAAAATTCCAACCAAAACAAAGTGGAACAGCGATTTACGACTCATTTACGCAATCACACGGCGGTAGAGATCTACAGTCAACGCTGCAACGGCATCCCATCCAAATAGTTTTTGAGCACGAACTCGACCTGCAGCGCCATACTTTTTGAGCAGATCTGGCTGAGACATTAAACGAGTAATGGACTCTGTTAAAGCTTTTTCAAAGGGAGCGGCTTCACCGTTGTAATCAACAAGCTCGCCAGTTTCCTTATCGGCAACAACCTCGGGGATTCCTCCTACACGTGAGCCCAAAACCGCGGTTTCACAGCCCATCGCTTCTAAGTTAACAATTCCAAGCGGTTCATAAATTGAAGGACAGATGAATAAATCCGCCGCCGTTAACATTGCAGTCAACTGATCGTGGGGGAGCATCTCTTTAATCCACCACACATTGCTACGGGTTGATTGAAGCTCTGCAATTAATGCGGCAACTTCATTGCCGATACCTTCTTCATCGGGACTTCCGGCAGCTAGCACCAAACCAAA
>JACCDY010469659.1_pt1 | contig 10751 bp, 10 predicted proteins | sample 7446391 | NCBI WGS metagenome assembly JACCDY01 (sample SAMN15323451, study PRJNA562643) | freshwater metagenome | isolation source: river surface water | place: USA:Blue River Watershed | collected 2017-08-18
GTCTTTTGCGAGTTTCAGGGTTAATTCTGTATCAGGCATCCAGAACCTTTGATTGATATTTAATGTATACATTGTATTTATATCACTCCTTGTTGACTATCTACATTTGTTCAATAAGTATTATTTCGATTACCACCAAGCGTAAGTGGCTGAATACTTGTGCCTTATGTTTAATACTGGCTCATAATCAGAATTCTTAATCCATTGATGCATTTGCCTTAAATTGTGCGAGCTATTTTTCTTCTTAAAAATTTTCCTGAACCAGGCAGGTGCACCACTGAACATTGTTTGCTGACTATCTGAATGAAATTTTCTAATAGCCCTTCTTCCTTCTTTTGAAGCTTGGTCAAGCAGGGTAACTCTATGTCGAGACATATCAATTCTGTCGTCCCTTAATACCCAGTAGTATTCGTAAGTAGCATTCTTTCTTCTAAAACTTCTAGACATATTTTTCCTTAGTAATTATTAATTACATACAACCTCCCTTTAAAAGATTTAATTAGTAAATTACTTATATTTAATATAAGTAACAACCGTCAAAAAAACCACTTGTAAAAAGTGGTTCTTGAAAATTACCCGTTGTTTAAAGATTCAGCACTAAAAGCGCTAATGAAAAAACACGAAATGATCGACTTAAATAACAGTCATCTCGAAATCTTCTTTACGTGCACCACACTCTGGGCATGTCCAGTTCATTGGAACGTCTTTCCACAATGTACCAGGAGCAATACCCTCATCAGGCAAGCCAGCCTCCTCATCGTAGACCCAGCCACAAATCAAACACATATAAGTTTTAAATTCCATAATCTCTTTCCTGTTTTCGCTATTTTACTGGTGTTTTGGAATTTACAAAAATTTAGCTCTTAACTGTAATAGTTCTATTTAGCCAAAGCTCGATACAACTGGTCAAAAACCCTAAGACTCTTTAAAAGCTCTTTATGCACATGAGACCTCATAGTCTTTTTTCCTGCATGTTTAAATTTAAGTCTCACAATTAAGCTTGAACATTCTTTGTTAAATATAGAAAAGATTTGAATTTAATATCTTCAATAGACATAAAGAACTAAAAATCATCACACCAATGATCATCGTTTGACGATGGATTGTTTCAACAATCTTTTTACTCAAGCGACTCTCCAGAACATCGAAGTCAGCTTTTATTCCTGCCCGTAGATCAACTTTAGATTTTTTCATCACAGACTTTAGCCTTTTTACTGCTACTAAACCCACCAAACAATGATGGATTTTATAAATAAAAAAGCGTCAAATCAAATCAACAAATCTGCCAATGATTAGGCTTAGAAAAAATAAGTTATTACAATTTAGCTTTATGAAGCTGATGATGAATCATCCGGCCTTTTCATATCAAACCTGAACAAGCGACACTCTAAGGGGCCATTGAATAAGGGCGTACGCTTAGACTCTTTCATGCGCACTTGACCTGGTAAACCCATATCGGCTGTTAAGACATCCACTTGCCAACCTTGGAAATTATCTTTGAGATGCTTACCGAACTGATTCAGAAATTCCATGAACTCTGGCGAGTTATTGTTCTTTGGCAAAGCATCACGCGCGCCACGACCTTTGACACGCTCACTGCCATCACGACCACCCTTGATCTCTAAACGCTCACCATACGGTGGATTAAAGAGCATCACGCCTGGCTCTGCAAACGGTGACTTGGCCACCAAAGCATCAATTTGTCGAACATTCGATAAAACACCTGATTGCGCTGGCAAACCAGCACGCTTCCAATTGTTCTTAACAATTGTGATCATGTTCTCATTGATGTCACAAGCAGCCATCTTGAGCTTATTGGCATTGGCCAAACCTTGCTCAATGTTTTTCTTGGCTACCTCACACAAACCATCCCACTGCTTTTTTAAATCAGGTGTATTGAATGGCTTTAATCTCTGAAACCCAAACCCTTGATCAGCACCCACCAAATCAACTCGCGTTGGGCGATAACGGGTAAATTTAGAAGGCCCAGATTTATCTGCAGACTTTGCAGCTTGCTTATGATCCTGCGCAGATTGAGCTGCATCTTGTTGAGGATTCATCAACCCTGCTCGTATCGAGCCTGACGGAATACCTAAACCTCTATAAGCAGCTTCAATTAAAAAAGTACCACTACCGCACATAGGATCAAATAAAGGTTGTTCTGGCTTCCATCCTGTCAAAGCCAAAATACCAGCAGCTAAGTTTTCTTTCAGAGGTGCAGCACCTTTGTCATCACGCCAACCGCGCTTAAATAAAGACTGACCGCTGGTATCTAAATAAATAGTGGCATGAGTAGCTGTTAGATGGGCTTGCACTCGAACATCAGGCAATTCAGTATCAATGTTGGGACGCGCGCCCTTCACTTCACGTAGTCGATCGCACACCGCATCTTTGATTCTGAGGGTGACAAAATTCAAGCTCGTGAGTGGTGAACGATGAGCCGTCAAATCAACCCGCATAGTTTGATCGGGAGTGATCCAATCTTCCCAAGACAAAGAGCGGGCTGCTTTATAAATATCATCTTCTTTGCGATACGCCACATGCGTCATTTGTAATAAACAACGGCTGGCAATACGAGAATGTAAGTTAATCGCCAAGGCTACTGACATCGGACCTGCAACACCTAAGCCACCGGTGTTATTTAACGGTGGTGGATCAATGACCCATGCACCTAGAGCTTTGACTTCAGAGCGCTCAGAAATTTCTTTTAGCTCTTCTGCCAAAGGAATCTCAAGCCCGCGTGGACACACAATAAAAAACTTCATTGATTAACCTTGAATATTTTGATGATTGATTTTGAAAACGCTGGTTTTATTCTTTTTAGCTAGAAGCTTAAAAAGGTTTCACCACCACCAAAATACTCACGATCAAGAAAATAATCACAGGTACTTCGTTGAACCAACGGTACCAAACGTGTGAGCGTTGATTGACACCTGCTTTGAATTTTTTATAAATCGAACCACAAGCGTGGTGATAACCCAACAAGATAAACACTAAGAATAGCTTGGCGTGCATCCAACCAGAGCCAGGACCTTTGCCCACACCGTAATACAACCAAAGTATCAAACCTAAGACAACTGCGGGGACCATCAAGATTGTCATGAAGCGATACAAGCGAAAAGACATACCCAAAAGACGCTCTAAAACTTGAGGATTGGTTTCTTGGGCCATGTTCACATAAATGCGCGGCAAATAAAACAAGCCGGCAAACCATGAAGCCACAAACAAGATATGAAATGCTTTCACATACAAATACGCACTGCCCATCACCACATTCACTGAATCACTCATCTCAACCATCCCTTTAGGTTTACATTTCTGATATTAACTTTTACCAGCATTACTACTTTAACTATCAAGTTCTAAATTAAGTTCTAACCTCACCCTGTCCAAACACGATGTATTTCATTGAGGTCAAACCTTCAAGACCAACTGGTCCTCTAGCGTGTAACTTGTCATTAGAAATACCAATCTCAGCACCCAGGCCATACTCAAAGCCATCTGCAAAACGAGAGCTGGCATTGATCATCACGCTGGCACTATCAACTTCTCTTAAAAAACGCATGCCTGCTGAATAGTCTTCAGTGATGATGCAATCAGTGTGGTGACTACCATACTGATTGATGTGCTCCATCGCCTCATCCATATTGCTGACAGTTTTAATCGATAAAATTGGGGCCAAATACTCCGTAGACCAATCTTCCTCAGTGGCATCGATTAAATTCTTCACACCAGCCGCTTCAAGAGCTTGTTTGGTCTTTTTACAAACACGCAACTCAACACCTTTGCCTTGATAAATCTTGCACAAAGGTAATAAAGAATCCTTGATCGCAGCTTCATGCACCAACAATGTTTCCATGGTGTTGCATGGTGCGTAGCGCTGAGTTTTAGCGTTATCACACACCTTGATGGCTTTGGCAGAATCAGCCAAGACATCGATATAGGTATGACAAATACCATCCAAGTGCTTGATCATTGGTACTCTGGCATCAGCCATCAAGCGCTCAATCAAACTCTTGCCACCGCGTGGCACGATCACGTCAATGTATTCATTCATCGTGATCATGGCGCCCACGGCAGCACGATCGGTTGTTTCAACCACTTGAACAGCGTCTGATGGTAAACCTGCTAAAGACAAACTCTCTTGAATCAATTTTGCTAATGCCGTGTTTGAATCAATCGCTTCTGAACCACCACGCAAAATGGTGGCATTACCTGACTTCAAGCAAAGAGCCGCAGCATCAATCGTCACATTAGGACGAGACTCATAGATGATGCCAATCACGCCCAAAGGCACACGCATTTGCCCCACCTGAATACCTGATGGCATTTTTCGAATATTGCTCATTTCACCAATCGGATCTGATAACTTGGCAATTTGCTCCAAACCTTCAGCCATGGTGGCGATAGTTTTATCTATGAGAGTCAAACGATCAATGAAAGCAGCATCTTGGCCATTGGCTTTTGCACGCTCAACATCTTTGGCATTCACCACCTTCAAAGCTTCTGCATTTTTTCTAACCAAAGCTGCCAAGTGAATCAAAGCTTCATTTTTTGAAGCTGTGCTAGCGCGAGCCATCGCACGCGAAGCTGTGCGGGCTTTTTGACCAATGCCCTTCATCAGGGTCACCGCGTCTGAATGTGTGTTGTTTTGATTGCTCATAGGCATTACTTTAACTGAAATCAGGGGTTTGAACGAATTCTTGAGGATTTTCAAAGAGATAGCTTAAATCACCTGAAAAGTACCACCTTCACCTTTTGAACTAAACAAACAAGCGTCCCAGCATCCTCAAACCATCCCATGGATCACTCGGGAGTTTTTCTAAAATCGGGCCTGCACCCTTGCGGATTTGTAAACCCTTGGACTGTTGATCGAGACCGCTGGTCACCATCAAAGCTTTTTGTAAACGATCCGCACTGAGTCTTTGTAATGCTTGTGGAATCAAACGCTCTTTATTACCCCAAACACGATTCATCTTCATCAGCATTTGTAAATTATCACCACGATCAACTGCTTGACGGAGTCGATTGAGCAATCGGACTTCCTCAGTCACTGTCCAAAGAATCAAGACCAAAGGTTCACCCTCACCCTCCAAGCCATCAACCATCCGATTAAAGCGTGCCAAATCGCCAGCCAACAATGATTCAGTCAGTTGAAAAACATCATATCTGGCAACATTTAAAACAGCGTCACGGATGTTCTCTTCTGTGAGGGTTCCTTCGGGATATAACAAACCCAACTTCTGAACTTCTTGATGGGCCGCAATCAAATTACCTTCAATCTGATTAGCCATGAACTGCAAGGCTCGTTGTCCAGCTTCACCGGCCTCAACCTGCTGCTTCTGCTGCTTCAAACGACCAGCAATCCAGTTAGGTAAGTGAGTTCTATCGATAGGGTCTATGCGCACCGCAATGGCAGATTCATCCAAGGCTGTGAACCAAGCGGATTTCTGCGTTTGAAAATCCACCCTTGGCAAAAAGATACAGGTCACTGTATCAACCGGACTTTTCTCTTTTACTTGAGCATCTATTTGCGCACAAAACTGTTTAATGGCATCAGAGCCATCGCGACCAGGCTTGCCTGTGGGTATGCGCAACTCAACGTAACGCTTATCACCAAACAAAGACATGGTTTGACCTGCGTTCATGAGTGCAGACCAATCAAAGCCTTTTTCATGCATCATCACTTCACGCTCAGTATGGCCGTGAGCAATCACCATGGCACGCAATTGATCTTGTAATTCCATCACAAGCAAGGGCTCATCACCACACAACACGTACAGAGGATGGGGTCCTGATTTTTTAGCTTGTGCTAAATGTGCGCCAAAAGCATCTGCTTTTTGCATACTTAACGACTCTTTGGCTGTGACTCCGATGGAGTTTGTTTAGAAGGTAACTTCTTGATCGATGCCAAACGGCGCATCAACTGACTCACAATATCTATCCGCATCGTTTTCACGAACTCAGCCACTTGCTGATCAAATGCTTGAACGTTCGCCTGATTAAAGTCGATGTCACGCGTGAGATAAATATCTGACTCAGGCATTAATTCAATCCCATTCGGATCAAACGCTCTGAAAACAATCCTAGAGATGATTCGATAAGCTGTGATTTGACCGGCACCGTTATAAGATAAAACTTGGCGTGCATTTTGTTCAGAAATGATTTCAAGAATTAACTCTGCATCTTTAGCACTTTTGACAATCTGAATATCATTGACTCGGAACATCATGTCCAAGTCATCGCGCAATTCTTGCGTCAAATTACCACTGATCAGAATAGTTTTATAAGGCAAATCAATTTTGCCTCGCAAGCGCCAACCGCAAGAACTGAGAGCACCCATGGCCAAAATTGATAAACCACTCCCCAAGAGCTGACGGCGCCCAATTGAATAAGAGATGGTGGTTTTTTTCATGATGTGCTCATTTTGCTCTATTTGTGCTCTATTTCAAAATGAATGGCTGATATTCATCATTAAATAACAATATTGACCAATCGACCAGGAACGATGATGATCTTTTTAGCAGGTGCACCATCCATGGCCTTGATGGCCGCATCACTGGCCAAAGCCAAGGCTTCAATGGTGGCTTTATCAGCCTCGGTTGGCACCAATACTTGGCCTCTTAACTTGCCATTGACCTGAATCATCAACGTGATTTCATTTTGAACCAGAGCAGACTCATCAACCTCCGGCCATGGAGCATCCAATAAGTCACCCCATTGCTGAGCATAGCCAGCAGCATTCCAAAGTGTGAAAGTAATATGCGGCACAACTGGGTATAAAACTCTTAACAAAATACCCAATGTTTCACGACGCACTTCAGGGCTGATGGTTTTAGCCTGCTCCAAAGCATTGAGCATTTTCATGGTGGCAGACACCACTGTGTTGTACTGCTTGCGCTGGTAGTCAAAATTCGCCTGCTTGAGAACGCTGTGGATTTCAAGACGCAAGGCTTGATCGGCTTCAGTCAAGTTCGCAGGTAACTTGTCACTGCTGGCCTGAACCGTTGCTGCATGAGCAGCCCCATAAGACCATAAACGACGCAAGAAGCGCGAAGCTCCCTCAACACCAGAACTGGACCACTCCAATTGCTGCTCAGGAGGAGCGGCAAACATTGTGAACAAACGAGCCGTATCTGCACCGTATTGATCAATCAATGACTGAGGATCAATACCGTTGTTCTTACTCTTGGCCATTTTCTCGACGCCGCCAATATTCACAGCCTTGCCAGATGTTTTATGTTTGGCTGATACCGGACGACCTTTGTCATCTGTTTCAACCAATACATCGTCTGGATTGATCCAAGTTTTACGGCCATTCGGCTCATCGATGTAATACGTGTCATTCAAGACCATGCCTTGAGTGAGCAAATTGCTGAATGGCTCATCAAACTTCACCAAACCTAAATCACGCATCACTTTGGTCCAGAAGCGCGCATAGAGCAAATGAAGAATCGCGTGCTCAATACCGCCAATGTATTGATCCATCGGCATCCAGTAATCATTGCGCTCATCCACCATGGCATTTGCACCTGGTGATGTATAGCGCATGAAATACCAGCTTGAATCAACAAAAGTATCCATGGTGTCGGTTTCACGACGTGCCGCCTTGCCACACTTAGGACAAGAACACTTTAAAAAATCTTCACGCTTATTGAGCGGATTACCTGATCCGTCTGGAACGCAATCTTCAGGCAAAACCACCGGTAAATCTTTTTCAGGGACAGGCACTTCACCGCATGATTCACAATGAATGATTGGAATCGGTGTACCCCAATAGCGTTGACGAGAAATACCCCAATCGCGCAAGCGATACGTGGTTTTCAATTCTCCTAAATTCAAGGCCGCCAAATCCTTGGCAACCGCATGCACTGCATCAGAATGGCTCAAGCCATCATATTTGCCACTGTTAACAGCCTTAACAGTTTCTTTATCGGCGTACCAATCTTGCCAAGCAGTGGCATTGAATGATTGACCATCAATGGCCATCACTGGCTTGATAGCAATTTTGTACTTTAAGGCGAACGCAAAATCACGTTCATCATGAGCGGGCACACCCATCACAGCGCCATCGCCATAGCTCATCAAAACATAATTACCCACCCAAACATCAACCTCTTCACCAGTTAAAGGATGAGTGACTTTCAAGCCAGTGGGCATACCCTCTTTTTCTTGAGTCGCTAAATCCGCCTCAATCACACTGCCTTGTTTGCATTTCTCAATGAAGGCCGCCAAAGCAGGATTATTTTTTGAAGCGTGCAAAGCCAAAGGATGTTCTGCAGCCACCGCACAGAAAGTCACACCCATCACCGTGTCAGCGCGGGTGGTGAAGACAAACATCTTGCCATCTTGGATCAACTGACCAGCGTCATCTTTGATTTGATGGGTGAAGGCAAAACGCACACCAAAACTCTTACCAATCCAGTTTTGCTGCATCAACTTGACGCGCTCAGGCCAACCCAAGCCTTCCAAACCTGTCAGCAACTCTTCAGCATAGGCTGTGATATTCAAGTAGTAACCAGGGATTTCTCGTTTTTCAACCAAAGCACCTGAACGCCAACCACGACCATCAATCACTTGTTCGTTGGCCAAGACTGTTTGATCAATCGGATCCCAGTTAACAACCTGAGTCTTGCGATAGGCCACACCCTTTTCTAACATCTTCAAAAAGAGCCATTGATTCCAGCGATAGTAATCAGGTTTGCAAGTGGTGATTTCTCTGGACCAATCAATTGCCAGACCCATCGCATCCATCTGCTTTTTCATATAAGCGATGTTGTCGTAGGTCCAAGCAGCAGGTGGCACATTGTTATTGAGCGCAGCATTTTCAGCTGGCATACCAAAAGCATCCCAACCCATTGGCATCAAAACGTTATAGCCTTGCATGCGCAACTGGCGAGTCATCACATCATTGATGGTGTAGTTACGCACATGGCCCATGTGCAACTTTCCAGATGGGAAAGGCAACATTGAGCAAGCGTAGTATTTTTTCTTGAGTTGGCCCTTTTGATCTTTGGCCTGCTCATCCACGCGATAAACATCGCCAGATTTCCACTGTGCATTCGCCGCAGCCTCAATGGCACGGTGATCGTAATCTTTACTCACTGCTGTTACATCTGAACTCAAAACAAGACCCTTGTATTTTTCTTAAGAATGAAAATTGCTTAAAAATGTATTGAATGAAATATTTAATACATCGAGTAAATCGAATAAATCATTTCGCAATCAATTAAATTTTGATTTGCTTCAGCCCCAAGACATCTTGCATGTCAAAAAGACCTTTGGATTGATTGGCTAAAAAACGCCCTGCTCGCACAGAGCCCTGTGCGTAAGACATTCTGCTGGCAGATTTGTGAGTGACTTCAATGCGCTCACCATCGCCACAGAACATCACCGTGTGGTCACCCACGATGTCGCCGCCGCGGATGGTGGCAAAACCAATGGTGCCCTCTTCACGCTCGCCCGTATGACCTTCTCTAGCGTAAACAGCGCAATCCTTTAATTCTTTACCCAAAGCCTTCGCAATCACTTCGCCCATACCAATTGCTGTGCCTGATGGGGCATCCACCTTGTGCTTGTGATGAGCTTCAACGATCTCAATGTCGTAACCTGAGTTCAATATCTTTGCTGCGACCTCCAATAATTTGAATGTGGCATTAACACCCACACTCATGTTTGGTGCAAAAACAATCGCGATTTTTTCACTGGCTTTTTTGAGAGCTGTTTTTTGTACATCTGTAAATCCAGTCGTACCAATGATCATCTTCACGCCCAAAGTTTGCGCCACCTCTAGGTGAGCCAAAGTACCTTCAGGTCTTGTGAAATCAATTAAAAAATCAGCGTCCTTCAAACCTTCTTTGAGATCTGCAGTGATTTTGATACCAGTATTTTTTCCTAAAAAAGCAGCTGGATCTTGGCCGAGCTGCGCACTGCCTGGAATATCCAAGGCACCCACCAATTGAGCATCAGGAGTATTTAAAACTGTTTCAATCAACATGCGCCCCATACGACCAGAAGCACCTGCAATGGCAAATTTCAAAGTTGTCATTTTTTATCTCTGCTAATTTTTATTGTGTTTTTGTTACGCTTTTTATTTCTTTGTTGATGCATTAGTTACAAAGCAATACTTGATCAATTTCTGGTATCGCCACGCGGGATTCCAACACCTTGCGTTGGGTTTGGCACCGTTTGCACTGTTGGGGCAGCATGCTGACTTTCTAGCTCTTGCGCAACTGCTTTACGCTGAACTCGACGAGAAGCTTTGATGCCATCAATCTCTGCAATCAACTCGTATTCAGTTGGCAAATCATCGGCATTAATTTTTAGCAATAAATCTTTTTCAAACATCAAAGTCACTTGACGCTGCTCTACTAATTGAGTGTCGCCACGCTTAAATGCAAACACGTAGTCCCAACGATTTGGATGCATCACGCTCGTGATCAATGGGGTGCCCAAAATAACTTTGACTTCTTCTCGATCCATTCCAAGTTTGAGTCTTTCTAATTGCTCTTTAGAAATAAAGTTACCCTGAACCATGTCTGGACGATATGGCTTCAAAACTTTGCCCAATTTACTTTTGGAGTCTTCAGAAAAAGTCGTCATGCTTTTACAAGCGGTCAAGCCGACTAAAGCACAAGCCAATAAGACCCACTTGCCCAGAGTAAAAGCAGTGCCTGATGTATTTCTGATGTTTGAGTACATTTGCATAGTAAGCCGTATCTTATAGAGAGTTGATTTTACCGCTATGAGAA
>JACCDY010288338.1_pt1 | contig 10749 bp, 10 predicted proteins | sample 7446391 | NCBI WGS metagenome assembly JACCDY01 (sample SAMN15323451, study PRJNA562643) | freshwater metagenome | isolation source: river surface water | place: USA:Blue River Watershed | collected 2017-08-18
AATTATTATGTCGATCCAGCTTCTACAAGTAGATTAAATAATCTTACGGTCATTGGAACAATGACTTTTGGAACTCTCGCTTATGTTACTGAATCTCGTCGTTCTAAAAATTCATCTAATGTTGATATAGAAACTGTCACAGGATTAGTTTCTCCAAGTGGTCCTACATTCTTAGAGATAAGAGGATTCTGTCCTCCAACGATGTACAGAACAACTGGAGATCGTCCCGCTCCTTATGGTATTGGATTTGGTAATGGAAGTGAATCTGGCGGTATCATGCCAATCGGCGCTGGCGATAATTTGCAAGAAATAATGTTGTACGGCGCAAACTCTGGACCAACTACTTTTACTTTCAAGAGACAAATTTGGGAAGGCAACACTCAAGATCCAAGTTATTCTAACTATTATGGATCTTCAGTATTTTCTATTAATACTGGAACTGGCGCAGTAACTGCATCTACAGATATAAGATCACCAATATATTACGATCAAAATAACACAGCTTATTATATTGATCCTGCAAGTGGTAGTAATGTAAATAATTTAACAACTGCTGGAACTTTATACACAAATAATATTGCTAAAAATTCAACAGGTTCTCCAATAGTTATAAATTCAGGATTAGCTGCTTCAACTGGTCTTAGAGTTTATTATGATATGCAGTTGTATAATACTTTGTTTTTTACAGATAGCAGTTGGAACGCTGTAGGTAGAATATTTGGTAACTCTGGTAACGTAACAATACAAACCAATGCCGCAACAACTTTATTTGTAAAATATGATGGCTATTCTCAAGAAGGAGGATCATTCAGAGCGCCATTATTCTATGACAGCAATGATACCACTTATTATACTGATCCAGCGGGTTTTTCATTAATATCCTCAATGGGTATTGGTGGATTAACTTCTAGTAACAATGTTCAGATGTATGATTCTTATGTCGATGGTAGTAGTAGTTATTTACAATCTCCTCCATTAATAATAAGAAAAGACAGTTCTGCAACTGGAGCAATTGATCAAGCTCCTGTTGGGTTATTCATTTATAATTTAAATGGCACAAACAATACTTGGACAAAATTATCGATGGGTAGCAGAGAAGCTGTAGGAGCTGGAAATACAGTAAGTATTGCAGGTTTAGCTGCTCAGAAAACAGCAGGTACTGCAAATAGCTGGGCTACTGGTGATTTACATTTTTGGACAAAATCAGGAGCTACACAAATCACAAATATGGTTGCATATTCAAGTGGATATGTTCAATCTGGATATAGTTTTAGAGCGCCAATCTTTTATGATAGCGATAACACAGCGTATTATTTGAATCCAGCGGGTAATTCTCAATTAACCTCTGTATTTGCCAATGATTGGTTTAGAGCGCAAGGTAATACCGGTTTGTATTTCCAAGATAAAGGATATGGTATCACTTCTGCTGGTGCTGCTGGCAATAGTTATGGAAACGCTTCTACATATGGTACTGGGGTAAATGGTTGGCAAGGTTGGGGAATTGGAAGTCGCCACTGTTTAATGAGTAATGGCGGAGATAACGTTGGTATCCATGATAATAGTAGAAGTTGGTTGTATTATTGGGATGGTACATATCATAGATTTCAATATGGTTATTTTGAAGCTGCTGGTAGTGTTCGTGGTCCAATATTTTATGATAGTAATGACACTAGTTATTATATAGATGCTGCAAGCACTAGTAACTTAAATGCTTTAAATGTTGTAGATGCTAATCTTGAATTATATAAGTCTCAAACTGTTGATATGTCTAATACAACGACATATAGCACAAGCAATTATTATCCAGTAACAATAAGCGTTCCAACCGAAGGTTGCATAATACAAATTCAAAATAATCTAAATTCAAATGTTCCTTCTTGGGCTACTCATGGTAGCGGATTTACTTTGAATTTAAAATGGAGAACAAACGGTTCTGGTTGGGGAACGACAGCAGTAAGAAGAATTATTGATCAATATCATGAAGGATTTGCTAATCAAACTATTTGCGGCGGTATTACACAAATGACCAATAGCAGTACAGAAGTTGTTTGGTTAAGAGGCGGTGGTCAATATCTTTTTAAATTTAGTAGAAATCTTAGCGCAACTGCTCAATCGACAACTTATACATCAAATAGTCAAAGCGTATCGCCAACTTCTACCGCTCAAAATACAATTTGGGATTCATATAGTGGAAATGAAATAAAATACAATACTAGAACTATATCTACGAGTGATATGTATACTCCAGTACTATATGACTGGAATAATAGTTCATATTATGTTGATCCTGCTAGCACTAGTAATTTGGTTGGTTTAACTGTTGCTAATACTATAACAGGTTCAGTTAGCGGAAATGCTGTTACTGCTGGAGGCTTGGCAGTTCATTCAGGCAGAAATAATGAAGCTAATAAAATAGTAAGAACAGATAGCAATGGTTATATTCAAGCTGGATGGATTAATACAACTTCTGGAGATAATGGTACTACAGCTATTGATAGAGTTTACGCATCTAGCGATGGTTATATAAGATATTATACTCCTGCAAATTTCAGAACTGTTTTAGATGTCCCTACTAGAGGCGGATCAGGAGCTAGTGGTACTTGGGCAATAAATTCACAAGGTATTTATGCAGCGGGTAACGCTTATATAAAATCAACAACCACAGGTACGTCTTATACAAGTCATATTCAAGTTAGAGAAGCTGATGGTGGTGGAGGAAATACGAGTGAAATTTACGCTCCCGCTTTAGGTTTTCATTGGTCTGGCGTTGTCGCTTCAAATATCTTGATGGAAAGTAATGGTAGAATTGCTATCAGAAATAATCCGGGTAGTGGTTATGAAAATTTTATTGCAGGTATTATATATGCAGGAACTAGCCTTCAAGCTCCAACTTATTTTGATAGCGATGATACATCTTATTATTTGAATCCTGCGTCTGTATCAATATTAAATTCAACAAGAAGTCTTACGGTTGTTGCTGGAACATCAACACAAATGACTGGATCTCCAGGAAGTCTTGCTGTTTATTCTGCATCTAGTCCTTATATTTCTTTCCATGATGGCGGGGCCGCAAGAACTGCTTATATGCAAGAAGCCGGTGGAAGATTTTATTTTGGAGATGTTCCATATACAGAATCAGAAGGGTCTTTCAGAGCGCCATTATTTTATGATGTAAATGATACGAATTATTATGTTGATGCTGCTTCTACTAGTAATTTGTTATTAGTAAAAACAAGAAACACCTTTGGTGAAAGAGTTGCTGTATCTGCAACAGCTTCAACGACAATTAATACCCAGTACAATGTAACAGAATTAACTCTCGCCGCAACAATAACAACATTAACTTTATCAAATATTCAAGGAAATGGTATTGTTCATATGTGGACGATTATCACAGTTGGTGGCGGTGTTCCTTATTCAATCACTTGGCCAGCCGCAGTAAAATGGCCTGGAGGTACAGCCCCAACTCTTACAACCTCAAGTTCTAAACGCGATATTTATCAATTTGTTACTTATGATGGCGGCACTAATATTTATGCAATTATTGTGGGTCAAAATCTATAATAATATATGATAAAATTTCTTGGTCGTAATGTAACTCAAGTTGCTCCAATGGGCGCTGGTACTCAAGTAACAGGATTTAGTTCTGCATATTTTTTATTTGGAGATCCAACTGGATCAAGCGTTGGAGTAGGATATAATAGAACTATATCATTTAGTACAGATAGCGAATCTGCAAGAACAGCTAATACTGGTCCAAGAATATCTCAAGGAGCAGGAGGTTTTAGTTCTACAAATATTTATCATATAAATGGTTATCAATCTGGTTTAATTAGCGTAAAAAATAAAATTCTCGCTTCGAGTGATGTGCAAAGTGCGCCAAGTATTTCTTTTACCGTAGAAAGAAGAGGAGCTACAAATAATTTACCAACTATAGTAGCATCTCGTTTTTATTTTATGGGTGGTTATACTGATGCTCTAGGTCAATATAGAGCTGATACTACTTATATAACAACATCAACTGATACGGCAACTAACGCAACATCTATTACTGCTGCTCGTCACGTTAGTGTTGGTATGTATCAGAGTAATAATAGTTATATTATAGGAGGATATAATACATCAGGCGCAACTACAAATACAATATATAAATACGCGATGAATACAGATACTGCATCTAATACAAGTGTGACTGATTCAGTAAATAATGCACAAGGCTATGCTATTTCTAATTCTGTTTGGGGATATAGAGTAAATGGTGTATCAGTAACTAGCGCTAATAATATTAAATTAACTTATTCAACTGAAACTACAAGTACTGGATCTAATAGTCCAGAAAGTAGTTTACAATTATTTCAAGGAGTAGCGAGCGCAACAGCAACTGTTGGATATGTTTGGACTGGTTATAGAAATTTTACATTAAATAGAGCGTATCATAAACTTACTTTTTCTACAGAAACTTGGACCAATAATAGTTATACAACAGGTGATACAAATTCTGGGTGGATAACTAGCGGAAGCGGCGCATAATATATATGGATAATATTCTAGACATTAAACTAAAAGAGTTCTCTGATAAGTTCGATCTTGGTAAAATAGATTTTTCTAAATATACTGCTGGTCGCACTTCTTTTCAGTTGGAAAGATTCGTCATGCAAGAGCATGATTTGCCAGAAAGAAAGTTTCTGCAATTGATGATGGAGCTTAAATCAATGCGCGACGGATTTATTGGTGACGTATTTGAAATAGAAAAGATGAAAATAGAAATAAAGAGATTACTTGCCAAGAACGATGAAGTTGACACTCTTGAAGCTATGAAGAAACAATACTTCATGAGGCAGTTGGAAGAAAACATGATCTTTAGAGAGCGCGAAATCAAAACTATTGTTCAACTAATAAATAGCTTGCCCAAAATTTATACATATGACGAAATTGAAGCCGCCGAGTCTCGTTATTGGGAATGTCGTTTGACTCGTCAAGCTTTCGAAGACATGGCGAGCGCACAGACTGGAATCAATCAAGGAAACATTCGCGCAAATATTCAAGCAGGAACAACAATGGCTCCTAATCTATTAGATTTCAAACAATCATTATTAAATAATTTCATTAATCCACAAATAACATATATAAAATAATATGGATAAAAAATACGTTTTAGTAGTCAATAATCAAATCGTTTCTACGCCAGCACCGTTGCCAAATAATTACAAAAATATATCTAATTTATTTGCGTTGTCTGATGAGCAGTTGTCTGATCTTTCGTGGTCTGGAAATAACGAAGGATTCTGGGTCGTAAATAGCGATCCATTTCCAACAATTAATATTCATCAGAAAATAGAAACATCATGGACACTCGACATACAAAATAAAACATGCCAAGAAAATTATACTGTAGTTGACGTTACGCCATCCGAAGAAGAAATAAGAATTAATAGAATCAAATCTAGCATAAGAATGACAAGAGATCAGTATCTTCTTTTAACTGATTTTACGCAATTAAGTGATGCACCAATCTCTGATGTTGCTAAAAATGATTTTAAAACTTTTAGACAACAGTTAAGAAGTATGCTTGATATCCCCGATATCACTCAAGCTGTTTGGCCTACGATTCCAACTTCCGCTCCTAACATTTCTTTACCGCCATTTCCTCCAATGCCAAGCTTTAATGGTTAAGCTTTTTTTATATAATAGTCATGGGTTATTCTTATGACTATTATGTAGAAACTTGTTTAATGTTGCGGCAGAATGGATTTTATCCAAAAAGAATATTAGATATTGGTGCAAGCGTCTGTCAAACGGCAGACGTTATGCATGATGTTTGGCGCGTTGCTGATATTGTTCTTTTTGAGGGTAATAAAGAATGCGAGCCTTTGTACAAAACAAAAGATTATGCTTATCATATCAAATTGCTTGGTAAAGAAAATGGAATCGCCAAATTCTATAAAACAAAATGGAGTCCCATTTGTTCAGGCAATTCTATATATAAAGAAAACTCGTCAACTTACAATCAAGAAAACTTGATAGTCGAAGAGTTGCCGATTTATAAACTAGATGATTGCGTTAATGGTGTTTTTGATCTAATAAAAATTGATACTCAAGGTAGTGAATTAGATATTATCAACGGCGGATTGCGAACTTTCTCAAATGCCAAAGTAGTTATCGCAGAAGTATCTTTAACTAATTACAATGAAGGCGGTTGCACGAAGCAACAGATTGTTGATAAAATGATTAGTCTAAAATTTGATCTAGTATCTATAATAGAATCAGTAGTAAATGAAAATAAAGAACTGATCGCTGAAAGTTTATTATTTATTAGACCTTAAAGATCTAAAATCTTCTTCCACCATTTGATAACCATTTGCGGACGAAAGTTTCTTGGATTTTGTTGAGTTGGAGCGTAGTTCTTAAAATAGTTTATATAATTATGCATGTCAGAAGTCAAACTATTATTATTTATTAATTCTGGCAACGATCCTAGACCGTTGAGTCCATAAACATATGGTGTTGTTTGCAAAATATCAGCAAGAACAACGCTAATCCCAAAAGTTTCGGGCATATTATTTACATAAAACATGCCTTTGCATTTTGCCATAAGTTCAACAACTTCTTTAAAATTCAACGTGCCAATATAATTGACATTATAATTTACATCGGTAATATCATTTTTTGGATTATCATATCCCGGCAAACATACATTTAAAACATCGGTGCCAGATAATATTTTTTCGTCTTTTAAGTATTTCCACATCTGCAAAGTATATGGATATCCTTTCATCAAGCTACTTGCATATATATAATTTTTTTTATTTTGTGGAATTGGATAGTCGTATACCCAATCAGGAATCATAAAATAAATAACATGCTTGTTCCAATGAGCAGGAAACAAACCGTCTTGAAATTTACTGAGAGTAATTAAAGATAATTTCTTTTCCTCAAATAGTTTGTAGAATTTTAGATTGTGAACGCCATTAAGATCGGTTGCCCACATGAAAGCTTTTTTATGGGCGATCTTTGGGATGTCGCTGTATCTATGAATTATTAAGTTCTTGCATTTTACCTTATATTTATTTACTAAAACATTTGGTAAATACAATACGTTATTTATGTATGTTTGTCTTTCGCAATTATTAAAGCAGATAACTTTGTATCCTTCTTTCGCCAACTCTTCAAGAAGAAGAATAGCTTGAAATTCGCTGCCGCCCATGCCTTTTTCGTGCATGGTGTTGCCAGTATAAGACATTCCAATACTGTCAAATAAAATTACATCTGCGAAAATTTCGTTCATACAAGAACTTTGAAATCGTCATCTGGATCGCTCTTTGCAAAGTATCTAGAAATGTCTGTTACTGGTTGTGGATTGAAAGTTTCTTGTTTCTTGAAAGAATTAATCCATTTACCTACATCACCAACAAATGTCTTCGTACCCGTGTGCGAGCAGGTAATCTTTGTGTCAAGGTAAACGCTGTTTCCAAGATTGCGCCACTTTTTGCACATATAAATATCTTCGCTGATAAGATCGCCGTCTTCGCATACGACTTCGAATACCATGCGTGTATCGCCCTTTTCAGATGTGTAAGGCTTTGAAACTTCCCAAAGAGCTTCCATAGCCTTGCGGGAGATCTTCATGAAGCCGCAGCCCAATCCAGCAACTTCCAAAAGACCATCTTTGTCGATGCTTAGATTTAGTTTGCTGTTATCTTTGTCGAGAGCTTTTACTACATAAAGCTCTTCATTGTCGCTCTTTTTTCTATAGCTGCCGCCAATCAAATCTTTGTCGCTATTGACTAGCTTATAAAAATCTAATGGATTCCAACCAATATCACCATCAATAAAAAACAATATATCAATATCGTTGCTGTAAGCTAGTTTAAATAAATCATTTCGAGCGCGTTGAATAAGAGAATCGTAACAAATAAATAATGGATATACTTCTACATTATTCTTTTCTGCTAAAGATAGAGTGTTTAGAAGTGAGTCGATGTAATAAACATCAAGTTTGCCGTCGTATGATGGAGTTGCGATTAAAACTTTCTTTTTATCAGCCATAAAAAAACCTCAAGAACGATATGTCCTTGAGGTATTTTATGTTTTTTATTTGTAGTTTTCTACTTGTATTATCGTGTTAAAGCGGGTGGATATTCACCAGTAACAAGAGTAACTACAGCGGCAGCTAGTTCTGCGTCAGTCCATTGACCAGCCTGATCATAAGTGTCGCCAGACCAAACGGTATACCAATTGTGAGCATAAGGATTGGTAGATATTTTTACCAAGCTCTTTACGGTCTTGCCAACTGGGTCATCAGTCGTTTGGAGGATTTCGATTTGGCTGCTATTGGCAGCTTGTTGGATTTCTACTGCATTTGGTAGATTAATAATTGGGAATACTGGATCGCTCATATTTTGTATATATTTTTACACTATTTTTATATCTGTAGAAATTAATAATCGTAGCTAAAAGCTTTGTAGAACCAAGAAAATCTATTGTAAATATTATCGCAGTTTTGCTTGCCTAGCACATCGATATAATCATTTGGAACAGGCTTAACAACTTTCTGAATAGTATGGTCGCCGAAAGGAATGTGCATACGATCATCTTCAAAAGTCTTTTGTTCGACGTTGTTGAAATCGTGCAGATAAAATGGTAGCTCAAGGTATTCGTAGACTCGCTGCATTTCTCTTGAGGGATTAGCTGTAAAGTTTTCAAATTTAATAAATAAACACTTTTTACTTAACTTACGCATGATTGTGTCGTATAATACATCCATACTCACTGCAAGTGGCGGCGCTTGCAATAAAAAGTAATCGATTCGCTTATCTACAGTTGTGTTGCGAAGTTCGTTCCAGTTCTGAAGACCAGCATCTATGTTTTGGTGTTGTCGCCACTTCTTTTCCATGCTTGCAACTACCGCTCGCAAGTCTCGCACCATAACAATCACCTTTGGATTTGGATAATACCAGTTTAAAAAGTCATAGGTCACGCTCCAGCCTCTACTCTTGTCAATAACATATTTCTTGTCAGTGATGGCGTTGAAGTATGCGAACATACCTTCTTTGCAAAGAGCTTTAAACGCCGGTTCAACAACATTGATATCTTGAGCCTTAAATTCTATGTTTGTAGAATAAATATTTCTGGCATTAAGAAAGATTTCGATCAACCCACTTGTTGGTGTGGCGTAAAAATCAGGATTTTGCGCTAATAAATTCTGAAGCAGTGTTGAACCGCTGCGGGGTAGTGAACATTGAAAAAATATCTTTTCAACCATACCATATATTATGCCAATTGGTTCGTTTTTAAAGGTGTTAATTATGGGTTTACCGGGATCTGGTAAAACCACATTAGCAGCAGATTTGTTTTATCTTTTAAGTAGTAATTATAAGTGCCATTGGTTAAATGCGGACAAAGTTCGTGAACAATTCAATGACTGGGACTTCAGCGAAGCTGGTCGCGAACGCCAAGCCAAAAGAATGAAAGATTTGGCTGATATGTACGGCCAATATAACGAAATAATTATTTGCGATTTCGTATGTCCGTTACAGAAAACTAGAGATCAGTTTAATCCTGATTATATAATTTTCATGAATACTATTGATGAATCAAGATACGAAGATACGAACAAGGTATTCGAACCGCCGAAAAAGTTTGATGTCGAAGCTAAAAGCAAGAATAGCAACTATTATTCTAAAATGATCTATAACGAAATAGTTCATAAGATGAATAAAAAAGTGTAAGTATAATATATGGTAGCTTATAGTGTACATGATTTAGCTGATGAAATATTCGGAAACGAATTTGAGTATGACAGTGGATATGCTCAATTTTATTATATTTCAGGTTGGCTTGCCAACAACGTTGGTATGTTGAATACAAAAATATATAGTCAATTTTCTGTAGAAGGTGCTAATTTTGTTCCAACTGGAACTTTTCAACAAGAAGAAAGAGCTATATATAAGCAAATGTATCTTTATGAGTTTTATACAAAAAAGACTCGTCAGGTTTTGCGCGGAGTTGATTCAAGCGTTGATTTCGTAACTTTGCGCGAAGGAGATACAATGATCACTCGCACAAATAAAAACGAATTAGCTAAAACATATCGCGGATTAGCTAATGATGCTAGAGAAGAAATGGAAAGATTAGTTACTTCTTACAATATTTATCGCGCAGCACCTATACAAGTTGCTGGCGAAGATGGTTCCCCAATTTTCACTGGTTCAGGATATTTCTATTATCCTTATGGATATGGAAATCCTTAATAGATAAAAAAAGAACCCCAGTCTTTCGACTGGGGTTTTTTATTTTACATTATTTATTAACCAAGTTTTCCAGTTCCAAGCTTGAAGAAGCCTGAAGTGATGGAGTCGAGATAGTTTTGATAGCTACCAGACATGAACAAACCAGCGGTTGTATCATTAGCACCACCGATTTGAACTGAATATGTTAGATCAACAGTTTGGTTATCTCCAAGATTTTCAGAATATGTTTCTGATTGCAATAAGGCGCTCTTGATGTCATATCTAATCTTATTATTACTATTGCTATCTTTTAGAGTAATAGATAGATCATTGTTTTGACTGATTAGAGCATCAAATAAATTCTTATCTTGTAGTTCAGAAACAATTGCGCTAATAGTAACATCCATATTAATAGGAACATCAACAACTCTTGCGAAACCAAATGTATTTCCAAGACGTTGTAGAATTGTTCTACTAAGAGGAAGTGTGAAACTGAAAGATTGAATATGAGCGTCAGCAA
>JACCDY010240366.1_pt1 | contig 10747 bp, 8 predicted proteins | sample 7446391 | NCBI WGS metagenome assembly JACCDY01 (sample SAMN15323451, study PRJNA562643) | freshwater metagenome | isolation source: river surface water | place: USA:Blue River Watershed | collected 2017-08-18
GACCTGCCTGGCGGTGGTGGAAACCTCGGTGGCTCACAGCTGACCATTCCAAAGTCGGCCAAGAACAAGACCGCGGCTTGGGAGTTCATGTCTTGGTACCTAGCTCCTGCTCAGCAGTTGACCATCTTCAAGAAGTACGGTCTGTTCCCATCGGCTTCGTCTCTCTATGACGACGCAGCTCTAAAGAACTACAAAGACCCGTTCTTCAACAACGCTCCAGTTGGTGCCATTTACACCGCAGGTGCGCTCAAGCTAAAGCCGATCTTCGAGGGCAAGAAGCAGCGAGCAATCGACAACATCTTCGGTCAGGCGCTGTCTCGCGTAGCCATCGGTAAGCAAACACCGGCGGCCGCCTGGCAACAAGCGTTATCTGAAATCAAGAAATCGGTCGGTTAGCGGAGCTAGCTCGAGAAAACTAGACACCATTTCTTGAAACAAATCTGATTAGGAATTAGTTGATGAACAACAAGTCTCCCGTTTCTGACGCAAGTCAGACCTCGGGTAACTCGACCGGTCGAGGGGGCCGTCGCACAGCGGCCCCTTCACCGTGGCGAGCAGAGCCTCAGGCCGGTGTGCCAAAGCGCAAGCGTTCACGTCGCGAAGAACCAGGTTCGATTCGCGCGCTGAACCCAGGCTGGGGCTACGTCTTCACTGCTCCGTTCTTCATCATGTTTCTCATCTTCGGCCTCGCGCCGGTGGTCTATTCGACCTACATCGCATTCTTCAACTGGGATCCACTAGAGCTCGAGCATCCGTTTGTTGGTCTCGACAACTTCGCTCTGCTTCTTGACGATGGTCAATTCTGGATGGCCGTTGGAAATACCTTCAGCATCTGGTTCTTCTCGACCATTCCGGCCATGATCATGTCGATCGGCTTGGCAGCAATCTTGCGAAACCCGAACCTTCGTGGTGCAACTTTCTGGCGCACCATCCTCTTGGTTCCGAACATCACCTCGGTGCTTGCCATCGCCATCATCTTCGGCCAACTATTCGGCCGCGACTTTGGCCTGGTCAACTTAATGCTCGACATTCTTGGCTTTGATCGACACATTGACTGGATCACCGAGCAGATTCCGAGTCACATCGCAATCGCAACCATGATCACCTGGCGTTGGGTTGGTTATAACTCACTTATCTTCTTGGCAGCGATGCTCGCGATTCCAAACGAGCTATACGAGTCGGCATCGCTCGATGGTGCTTCAAAGTGGCAGACCTTCCGCTACGTCACCTTGCCACAGCTTCGAAACACCATCACCTTCGTGCTGATTGTTGGCACCATCGGTGGTCTACAGGTCTTCGCAGAACCTCTGACCCTCGGCGGTAACTTCAACGGTGGAGACAGCCGTCAGTTCTCGACCCTGACCTTGTTCTTATACGAGCAGGCCTTCGTGAACAACAAGTGGGGCTACGCCGCAGCTGTTGGAATCATGATCACCCTCATCGTTCTGGTGATTTCTGCCATCAACTTCTGGCTGACCCGTCGAATCGCAAGCGAGGACGCCAAGTGAGCGCGAACCTAACCAAAGACACCGATTTCGATCTTGACGAAACCGGCAAGCCAATAAAGTTGGCTCGTCGTCGCACTCCACGCTGGCGCAAGATGTCGCCCGCGAGCTACATCACGCTAGCGCTGGTTGCTTTGCTCTCGGTGTTCCCTTTCTACTGGATGTTCATTGTTGCGTCGAACGGCAACGAAGAGGTTTCGAAGGTTCCGCCAACTTTGACACCGGGCCCTCGTTTTCCCGAGGTAATCAGCGACGTATTCACCGCGAACCCATTCTTCGGTTGGTCGCTGTTCAACACTGTTTTCGTCGGTACCGTAGTTGCCATCGCTCAGGTGTTCTTCTCATCGATCGCCGGATTCGCCTTTGCGAAGCTCAACTTCAGAGGCCGCAAACTGATGGTGGTTTTCGTTATCGGAACCATGATGTTGCCGAGCCAGCTGGGCATCATCCCGCTCTATATGTTGGTTAGCGAACTCGGCTGGATCAACACCCTCACTGCGCTAATCGTGCCCGCTTTGGTTACCGCCTTCGGTGTGTTCTGGATGCGCCAAATCATCGACGCCCAGATTCCGAACGAGCTTCTCGAAGCCGCCAGCATCGACGGTGCCGGCGTGTTCCGCGTCTATTGGAGCATCGTATTTCCGATCATCGCCCAGAGCGGTTTCGTTCTAGGTTTGTTCAGTTTCTTGGCCACCTGGAACGACTTCTTGTGGCCGTTGCTCGTGTTGAACGACCCACAGGTGTTCACCGTGCAGGTTGCCGTGAACCAGCTCAAGAGCAGTTACACACTTGACTACGCACTCAACATGGGTGGTGCTTTCTTAGCCACCTTCCCGCTATTGATTCTGTTCGTAGTTGTCGGTCGACGCCTCGTAAGCGGTGTCATGGATGGAGCAGTGAAGGGATAGTCATGAGCTTTCCAGACGATTTCACCTGGGGTGTTGCCACCTCTAGCTACCAGATCGAAGGAGCCGCGCACACCGATGGTCGTGGCCCGAGCATCTGGGATACTTTCGCTTATACCCCCGGCAAAGTAGTCGGCGGTGAGCACGGCGACGTAGCTTGTGACCACTACAACCGCTACCCGCAAGACGTAGCTTTGATGAAAGACCTGGGAGTTCAGGCATACCGCTTCTCGATTGCCTGGCCGAGACTTTACCCTCAGGGCGACAAGCAACGCGAGCAACGCGGGTTCGACTTTTACAGCCGCCTGATTGACGAGCTACTAAACGCCGGAATCACCCCTGTTCCAACCCTGTACCACTGGGATTTGCCGCAGGCAACTCACGACCGAGGCGGCTGGGCTAACCGCGACATCGTTAGCCAGTTTGCCGACTACGCCGGTGCAATCGCGACAGAGTTTGGCGACCGCGCAAAGAAGATAATCACCCTCAACGAGCCTTGGTGCTTCACCTGGCTTGGTCACATGAGCGGTGTTCACGCCCCAGGTATGAAAGATCTCGACTTCTCGATCGCCACCGCACACCACAGCGTTTTGGCCCATGCCGAGGCAACTCGCGCGATGCGCGCCGTGCACTCAGACATCGAGTCGGGCATCACACTCAACATGACCAATTTCAGAGTCGCCGAAGGCAGCAACCCAGAGGTTCACGAGTTGGCTGCGTTGCAAGACGCGCACATCAACCGCTGGTGGATCGAATCGCAACTTCACGGCGTTTATCCACAAATTTTGGTTGATCACTACGGTGACAAGCTTGCCCGTGTTGTCAAAGACGGCGACATGGATCTTGCCAAGATCGACAGCGAATTCTTGGGCATCAACTACTACTCTGACTCGTTCTTGTCGAACCCAGCCGAGAGCGACAAGCCTGCGGGCGACGGTGGCCCGTTCCCGTTCCCTCAGCGCGCAAGTGGCGAAGTGCCTCAGCCAACGACCGACATGGGTTGGCCTATCACTCCAGAGGGCCTTTACGACCTTCTTATGCGCATCGAGAACGACTGGCCTGAGTTCAAAGAAATCTCGATCACCGAAAACGGTGCCGCATACCCAGAAGGTGTCGGTGCTGACGGCGAGGTGCACGATGAGCGTCGCGTTGCGTACATCCGTGATCACATCGCATCGGTCATTCGCGCCGCAGAAGATGGTTCGAAGATTCGTTCGTACTTTGGTTGGTCGTTCATGGACAACTTCGAGTGGGCTGAGGGTTACGCAAAGCGATTTGGTCTCGTGCACGTTGACTTCGAAACCCAAGTGCGCACACCGAAAGACAGTGCCAAGGCTTACGCCGCTATCATTGCTAGTAACGGAGCGGTGCTCGCTTCGGTCGGTCGCTAATTCAAGCACCGAAGGTTAGAGACGCATAAGGCAAGGTAACGACGATGGCAGCAAAGAGCGCTCCTAGAGCGACCTATGCCGAAATCGCAAAAACCGCTGGCGTTTCTGAAGCAACCGTTTCGCGCGTACTCAACGGCGACGAAAACGTTCACCCAGACCGCATCAAAGCCGTAAATTCGGCTGTCAAAAAGCTCGGTTACAAAAAGCACCGTGCCGCTTCGGCGCTAGCTTCTGGCCGCACCGGCCTTATCGCCGTAGTCATCGACGATGACCTTTCAATTTTTGCCGACCCATTCTGGGCGACCGTTACTTCGGGCATCAGCCGAGTGCTGATGGAGAACGAGTTGCAGACCCTACTCATGGTTACCCCGCTCGAATCGGTTGATGGCCCGGTTGCCCACTACCTAATGGGCGGCGAAGTCGATGGCGCAATCTTCTTCCAACTTCACAAGGATGCACTGATCAAGCGCCTGCGCAAGCAAAACCTGCCCATTGTGATCACCGGCACCCCGCACTCACGCAGTGATTTTCCTTTCGTCGACACCGACTCGTTCGGCGGCGCGCACGCTGCCACCAAGCACCTCTTTGCTAAGGGTTGCAAGCAGGTTGCGATCATTACCGGCGACATTGACACCACCGCTGGTGCTGCTCGTCTCGACGGCTACAGCCAGGCCTACCGTGAATCTGGTCACGTGCCGTCGAAAAAGCTAATTTCGGCTGGTGACTGGTCAATGGAGAGCGGCCGTGCAGCCATGGCACGTCTGCTTGAAAAAGTAGAGGGAATCGATGGAGTTTTTGCCTCGAATGACCTCATGGCGGTCGGTGCAATGGCTGCTATCGAAGAAGCCGGGCTTCGCGTGCCAGAAGACATCAAAATCATCGGCTTCGACGACTCGGTGGTTGCTCAAACCGCGCGACCAGCACTAACCAGCGTGCGCCAAGACATCGTTGCGCTTGGTGAAGCTGCAGCCGAATTGATGATCGCGCAGTTGCGTGGCGAAGAGGTTGAGCCGCGCATCCTGAAGAGCGAATTGGTCATTCGCGAGACTGCTTAAGCGGCCATCTCAACCTCGACCAGGCTCACACGAAACTCGTAATAAATTACCGATAACGATTGCGCGAAACCGCTTTCACGAAAAGGTATTACAACTTATACTTTCAATCAAACGCGTGTGCGCGCGTTGCCGAGATATTTCTTGTTGGACATTTCCGAAAGGATGCCCGTGCGCACAGTTATTCGCCGCATCGCAGCAGCTATCGCTGCTTCATCTCTCCTGCTCGTTGGCCTAGTCGCCACCACCACCCCAGCCTCGGCTGCGGTGACCTGGGTGAGCGGACTCAGCTGGAGCAATTTGCACGTGCTACAAGAAGAAGGTGTGTTCGAAAAGTACCGCCGCGAGTTCGATGTGAACTCTGTGCTTCAGACGCAGAGTGACTCACAGCACAGCACTGCGTGGATTCGCACCGACCGTCAGTCGGTCACTGTGCGCTACATCGGTGGAGCGATCAACGCCAACAAATCGGTTCAGTTCTTGCCAGGCGGTGACATAGAGTTCACCGACTCGATCGCGGGCGACGAAAACATTGCCGTAACCGACGCTCAGGGCAACGCATCCATCACTCTTACTCTCACCAACCCAGCCCAGGCCGAAGACAACCTATACGTAGGTTTGCGCGCAGGAACCGCCGAAGAAGACCCAACCGTTGGAAACATGGTTCTGCTTTGGCAAGAGCCTGGCTTCTACCCGATCATCAAACTTCGCGGAACCTGGACCGGCCCTGAGTCGGTCTGTGGCATCAACCCTTATGAGTGCGTCGATAGCGACCTAGACGAAAAGACTTGGGCCTGGTCGGTGTTCAAGCGCGACTGGCTACCTGAATATGCCCAGGTGTTCGTAAAGTCTTACAAGGCCGGTTCGACCATCCAGGTTAAATACAGCGTCACCGACATTTGGGGTACCCCTCTAGTTGGTAAGTCGGTCACTTTGCCAGCCGACCCTCAGTGCAAGATCTGCAAGTGGGGTTCATTCAAGGGAACCAAGCTGACCGACTCAAAGGGTTACGTTTCGTTCAGCCTTCCGAACAAGAACACCGTAAAAGAAGTTGGTGCATTTAGCTCGGTCAACTCAGACACCAAAGAGAAGCAGCGCGGATTCGTGTCGTTCAACCTTTGGCCAACCACCAACGAGCTTGACGAGTCAGCCGACATGTTCTGGCCACAAATCGTAACCGACATCAACATCAAGGCCAGCGCTTCGAAGTTGAACGTGATCAGCCGCGGCGGCCTAACCGCCGACGCCGGTGGCAACGTTGTGGTGAATGCTGGCACGCCTGAAATGGCCGTCAACCCACCACTTTCCATCGACACCAAGGGTCTTGGCCTTGGTGACACCAACGTGGTGAACCTCACCATCACGTACCTAAAGAACTCGGTGCCGAACGTGCTTTATGCACCCGACATCAAGGTGGTTGCCTCGAATGGCGGCCGCATCGGTCTAGTGACCAACAGCAAGACCGCGGCAAGCTACGCCGACGTTTCGCAGATGGTTAGCAGCCTCACCTTCGGCTACACCTACCCACAGCGACTCGTTTTCGCCTGCACTAAGCCGGGCAGCACCATCTTCACCATCTACACCGGTACCACCAAGAAGACCCACGAGATGGAGTGTGTAACTGGTGGCAAAGCGGATGCTCGCGCAGTCGCAGCCGTAGCGAACGGGCAGATCGGCGTTCCGTCGACCGCAGCCAACGTTCAGTTCAAGGTGACTGACCGGTTCGGCAACGGCATCGCCGGAGTAGACCTAGACGTCACCTCGGCCGGCAACGGCTCGATCGCGACCCCAACCGTGCGCGTAACCTCGAACGCGGCTGGTCTAGTAACCGTTCCGGCCAGCGCAACCGCGGCTGGTGCCCAAACGCTGACCGCTACCGTGGTCGACACCGCCGGCACGCAGTTCGCCGACCCTGCGAACGCAGAGTTCAAGATTGCGGCTGGCGTCGCGACCGCGACATCCGTGCTCAATTGGGGCACCGCCTCGATCGAGGTGGTTGCCGCAAAGGGAGCTGCCAAGTTCACCAGCCTCAACCTAAAGGGCAAGACCGTGACCGTAACCGATGGCAAGAAAAAGTACACCTACAAGCCATCGAGCGCAAAGGCATCGAACACCATCAAGCTAACCAAGGGTAGCCACAAGCTGGTTATCAAGGGCGGCACGGTGTCGAAGACGGTAACCATCACCGTTCCGTAACCCTATTTTGATTTCAGAACCCAAACTGAAGAGGAAACCCAAAATGAAGAGAATGTTCGCAGCACTGGCGGCTTTCGCAACTGCTCTGGCCGGAATCGGAATCTCGGTGACACCGGCTGCAGCAGCTGAACCAACCATGGCCACCATTCGCCTAGTGTCTCCGGTGATCACTTCGGCCAACGCATGGGATGGGTCGAAAGATGCCGCTGACTGGGTCACCAAGGGTTATTACAAAGATGGCCTACGTTACTTCCGCTACCCAGTTGAAGCCGGTTCGACAACCAGCTTGACTTACCTTGCCACAGACCAAGACGGCAACCCGATTGCCAACCACGCCATCAAGTTGGCCGTGAACAAGCAGTGGTCGCTCTCCAACGCCAAGATGCAAGTGGGAGATCTGTCCACAATTGCTGACCCGGGCATTATCGTCAACGGCACGACCAATGGTGAGGGTAAAGTCACGTTCGTTCTCAAAAACAACAACCTTGGTTCTGAGGGCGACCCGATTCCTAGCAAGCTCAACGACATGCCTGCTAATTCGCTCTACTCGCAAGTTGCTCCCAAAATGTTCGACGACGAGACCAAGCAGATTATCGACATCATTGACCTTTCTTTCCACAAGAAGGCCGGTGCAGTTGACACCTCGCGCAACATCCGCCTTATTCCAGAGCAAAAAGATCTAACCCTAGACACCTGGGATGCTTCGGCCTGGTACAACATCGCAGGCTCACCTGCTTACCTAAAGTGGTTCACCGCTGGCGCGACCAGCTCGTTGACCTACGTTGTTACCGAGGCCGATGGAGTTACTCCGGTTCCTGCTGGAACTACCGTTTGGTTGAACATCAACCAAACCGTTGCTGAAAAGCGTTCAAACTGGTTGAAGGCCGATGGCTCACCAATTGATGCCCCTAAGACCGCTGGCCACGAGGGCTCGGTCAGCGGAGTTACCGATGCCGCGGGCAAAGTTACCTTCACGTTGAAGAACACCAACACCCAAGAAGAAGCAGAGAACGTTCGCACCGAGAAGAACAAGTGGACCTGCCCAACTCGCGGATGCGCTTGGAACTCAGACATTGCTAACGAGCTTGCCACCGGCTTCTACCCGACGCTAGGCGGTGCTGTGCTCGAAAAGTACGACCGCGTTTGGGGTCACTTGGTTCAGATGGGAGCCCCTGAGGTTTCTGCTGCCAAACTAACCGAAACGGCAACTATCAATGCTGCTAAGACAGTTACCTTCACCATCAAGAATGCAATCGGTGAGGTAGTACCGGGAGCAGTTGTTCAGTTCAGCACTAACTCGAAGGGCACTCTGGCTTCGACCAGTGGCGTAGCTGACTCGGCAGGTAAAGTTTCGGTTGCCGCTTCTGCTACCGCGCCTGGCGTGCAGAACGTTGTGGTTGCTTATGTCGACGGTCGTGGCATTGCCGGCACGGCCGTAACCGCAATCACATGGAGTGCACCTAAGCCTGTCGTTTCGGTTTCGGTCGCCAAGCGCGTGGTTTCGGTGAAGGCCACCCTTGCCAAGGGCAAGAAGGTCACAATCTATGTGAACGGCAAGAGTGTTTTGGTGAAAACCCCGACCTCATTCAGCGCTACTACCTACAAATACACCGCGCCTAAGGCCGGCAAGTACACCGTGAAGATCACCGTTGTTGGCGGCACCACCGTCACCAAGGTCTACACAATCAAGTAGTACTAAGACAAAGAAAACCGGCCGACTAGCCACCTTCACGGGTAGCCAAGTCGGCCGGTTTCTCTTTAAGCGCTGCGCCCGTTAGTGCTCGAGCAGGTCGGCCACCGAGTTCAGAATCTCGGTCGGTCTGAACGGGTATTTCGAAATCTCGTTGTCGTCTGCGATGCCGGTGAGCACCAGCACGGTGTGCAGGCCAGCTTCGATGCCGGCGACCACGTCGGTATCCATGCGGTCACCGATCATGCCGGTCGACTCTGAGTGTGCAGAAATCTTGTTCATGGCAGAGCGAAACATCATCGGGTTTGGCTTGCCAACAATGTATGGCTCGCGACCGGTTGCTTTGGTGATTAGAGCTGCCACCGATCCGGTAGCCGGCAGCACGCCCTCAGCCGACGGGCCGGTAGCGTCTGGGTTGGTGGCGATGAATCGTGCACCGTTGTTGATCAAGCGAATCGCTTTGGTCAGGCTGTCGAAGTTGAAGTTTCGGGTCTCACCAAGCACTACGTAGTCAGGGTTGACATCGGTCTGCACGTAGCCGATCTCATGCAACGCGGTCGTCATGCCCGCTTCGCCCAGCACGAAGGCCGAACCGAAAGGTTTCTGCTTATTCAAAAAAGCGGCGGTGGCTAGCGCTGAGGTCCAGATGCGTTCTTCTGGAATGTCTAGGCCGGTGGCACGCAGGCGGGCCGAAAGGTCGCGCGGGGTATAGATCGAGTTGTTGGTCAGAACCAAAAACGGGGTTTCACTGTCTTGCCATTGTTTGATGAGTTGAGCTGCGCCTGGAAGGGCTTGACCCTCGTGCACCAGCACGCCATCCATGTCGGTGAGCCAAGACTTGATTTTGCTGCGATCTGCCATGGGTAAAGGCTACCAAACCGCGTTGGCTAGGCTTGAGGGGTGAGTGACGAACAGCAGGTGAACGGCGCGCATGCACGAGTGCAGCAGAGCGCATCCGATGCCCCTGCCGACACCGCTTCTGGCGAAACCGGCGGCCCTTCTGCCACTCCCGAGCAAACCACCTGGGGCGTTGGCCCGTGGGAGGGCCCGTGGCCCGAGGGTGCCGACACCGACCCCAACTCGCCTTATGACATCGAGCTGCTCGAAAACGGCGACACCCGCAATGTGCTCGACCAATACCGCTACTGGCGCATGGATGCGATCGTTGCCGACCTCGACTCGCGCCGCCACAAGTTTCACGTAGCCATCGAAAACTGGCAGCACGACCTAAACATCGGTTCGATCGTTCGCACGGCGAACGCGTTTCTGGCAGCCGAGGTTCACATCATCGGCCACCGTCGCTGGAACCGACGTGGGGCTATGGTCACCGACCGCTACCAGCACGTGCGTCACCACAACACCGTTGAAGAGTTCGTCGAATGGGCCCGCACTTGCGGCTTGGGTGCCGGAGGCGGCGCACTGCCGATCATCGGAATCGACAACGTCGATGGCTGCCAAAAGATCGAAACCTTCGACATGCCAGAGTCGTGCGTGTTTTTGTTCGGTCAAGAGGGCCCTGGTTTGAGCGAGGCTGCGCTCGCAGCATCCGAGGTGTTCTTAGAGATCAGCCAGTTCGGCTCGACCCGCTCGATCAACGCGAGCGCTGCCGCTGCCATCACCATGCACTGCTGGGTTGAGCAGCACGTCTTCGGTCGGCGTTAATAAAAAAAGAATCTCTTCTATTTTTGGTAGCAATAGATTTCTTGCACCGACGCGTACTCGGAGTTTTGCTTGTCCGGAATCACGCCAAGAAGCAATACTGTACCTGGATCAAAAGTAGCTCCCTCGGGCGCGTTCTTGATTACGGTAATCGTTTCAATTGCCTGCTCGAGAACACCTTCATTTCTGAACGTATTAACTCGCATGGTCACCTTTTCGCAGGGCTCTTCGCGTGGGATAGCCAAGACACACCAAGCAAATTCTTCACGGCACTCGGTGCCTGCCTGTTGGTCGGCTTCTGTATGAAAGCGAAAGTAGACGTTATCGAGTGAGCATCCCTTGCCAGAAC
>JACCDY010282053.1_pt1 | contig 10743 bp, 9 predicted proteins | sample 7446391 | NCBI WGS metagenome assembly JACCDY01 (sample SAMN15323451, study PRJNA562643) | freshwater metagenome | isolation source: river surface water | place: USA:Blue River Watershed | collected 2017-08-18
CGCACGCCGACGAGATGACGCAGATGGCCATGGGCATGATGGGCTTCTGGGTGACGCACCCCCAGGGGCGCCACCCGCTGATCGACCCGGTGGACCGCGACTTCGTGTTCCTGCTGTCCGCGTATGACATCGAGCCCGGTGCGTACACGCCGAAGATCATGACCATGCTGGACTTCAACCTCTGGACGTTCAACAGCCGCATCTTCCCGGGCATCGACTCGCTGAACGTGCGCAAGAACGACAAGGTGCGCATCCGCGTGGGCAACCTCACCATGACCAACCATCCCATCCACCTGCACGGCCACGAGTTCATGGTCACGGGCACGGACGGCGGGCCCACGCCCAAGTCCACCCGCTGGCTGGAGGTGACCACGGACATCGCCGTGGGGCAGATGCGGCAGGTGGAATTCATCGCGGACGAGGAGGGCGACTGGGCCTTCCACTGCCACAAGAGCCACCACACCATGAACGTCATGGGCCACGACGTGCCCACCATGATCGGCGTGGACCACCGCGAGGTGGTGCGCAAGATCACGCAGGTGGTGCCCGACTACATGGTGATGGGCGAGCGGGGCATGGCCGACATGGGCGAGATGACCATGCCGCTGCCGGACAACACCGCACCGATGATGACGGGCCAGGGCCCCTTCGGCGGGGTGGAGATGGGCGGCATGTTCACCGTGCTGAAGGTGCGGCGGGACCAGAAGCCGGGCGATTACTCCAACCCGCCCTGGTTCCAGCACCCGCCGGGCACGGTGGCCTATGAGTTCAAGGGGGAGGTGCCCGCTCCCCGCCGCGCCCCGACCCAGGGGGGCGGCTCCATGCCTTCGCAGGCCGCGCCCGGGCAGGGCTTGGAAGTGAAGGTGCGCAAGCCGTCGGGCCATGGTGGCCACGGCGGTCACCATTGACACCGGGAGACCGAAGGATGATGAAGAAGACTTCCCTGATCGTGGCCGCCCTGCTGGCCCTTCCCCTGGCCGGCCTGGCCCACACGGCCCATGGCAGCGGCCACCATGCCGCCAAGGCCATCGTGAAGGAGCAGAAGCCCTGGGGCATCGCCGGCGACGCCAAGGACGCGCGCCGCACCATCGACATCCGCATGACGGACAACATGCGCTTCACCCCCGACCGCATCGAGGTGCGCGAGGGCGAGACCGTGCGCCTGCGCGTCGTCAACGCGGGCAAGGTGCTGCACGAGCTGGTGATCGGCACCCGCCAGGAACTGCAGGAGCATGCGGCCCTGATGCGCAAGTTCCCCAACATGGAACATGACGAGCCCTACATGGCCCATGTCTCCGCAGGCAAGTCCGGCACGCTGGTGTGGAACTTCAACCGCCCCGGCGAGTTCGAATTCGCATGCCTCATCCCCGGCCACTTCGAGGCCGGGATGGTGGGGAAGATCACCGTGCTTGCCAAGCAACAAGGAAAGTGAAGGTCATGGCCAACGAACGCAATCTTCCCCGCCGCGGCTTCCTGGCGATGGCTGCCGTGTCAGCGCTGTCCGCTGCCACCGGTGTGGCCGTCGCCAGTGCGCCGGGCGCCCCCGTCCTCGTCGAGGTCTGGAAGGACCCCAACTGCGGCTGCTGCGGCGACTGGGTCAAGCACCTGGAGGCCAATGGCTTCAAGGTGAAGGTCCATGACACGGGCAATGCCGCCATGCGCACCAAGCTGGGTGTCGACGCCAGGTACGGCTCCTGCCACACCGCCCTGGTGGGCGGCTACGCGATCGAGGGCCATGTGCCCGCGCGCGAGATCCAGCGCCTGCTGCGCGAGAAGCCGCAGGCCATCGGCCTGGCCGTGCCCGGCATGCCGATCGGCTCGCCCGGCATGGACGGCCCGGCCTACGGCAACCGCCGCGACGCCTACCAGGTGCTGCTGCTCACCAAGGATGGCGGATCCCGCAGCTACCAGTCCTACACCGCCCAACCCGGAACCAAGGCATGACCAAGACCTCCCTCCTGCTGGCGCTGTGCGCCGTGGTGGCTGCGCCCGCCTGGGCGCAGCCGGCCCCCAAGGCGGCGGATGCCGACCACTCGGCGCACCACCCGCCGGCGGCTTCGGCCCCGGCCGCCGCGACGGCTGCGCCCGTTCCCACCGCCGACATGGCCGAAGGGGAGGTGCGCCGCGTCGACAAGGCTGGCCGCAAGATCACCCTGCGCCACGGCGAGATCAAGTCGCTGGACATGCCGCCCATGACCATGGTGTTCCAGGTGACCGACGCCGCGTTGCTGGACAAGGTGGCGGCGGGCGACAAGGTGCGTTTCCGCGCCGACCAGTCCGGCGGCAATTACCGCGTGATCGACCTGCAGCGGGTGCCCTGACGCCGCCAGGCGTCAGAAGCCCTGGAACAGGTCCAGGGTGGCCGGGCCGCCAGCTTCCGCCACGGCGAGCGGCGCCGCCGGGGCCATGGCGGGGTCTGGCAGGCCCCGCGCCTCGGGCGAATCCGCCTTCGCCAGCTTGCCCACCCGCACCCCCAGCAGCCGCAGCCGCCGGGTCAGGTCCACCCGCTTGAGGCACTGGCCCGCTGCCTGGCGGATGGCCTTCGGGTCGGCGGTGAACTGCTCGATCGTCACGTCCCGCGTGGCGATGCGGAAGTCGTCGTAGCGCAGCTTGATGCCGATGGTGCGACCCACGTAGCCCTTGCGCTGCAGGTCGCCCGCCACGCGCTCGCACAGGTTCGTGAAGATGGCGCCCAGTTCGGCCCGGTCCCGCACCGCGTGCAGGTCCCGCTCGAAGGTGGTCTCCCGGCTCATGGACACCGGCTCGCTCTCGGTGACCACCGGCCGGTCGTCCCGGCCCCAGGCGGCGTCGTGCATCCAGGCGCCGTAGGAGCGGCCGAACTGCGCCACCAGCCACTCGCGCGATTGCGCGGCGATGTCCCCGATGGTGCGCAGGCCCAGCGCCTCCAGCCTCGCATCCGCCTTGGGTCCGATGCCGTTGATCTTGCGGGCGGCCAGCGGCCAGATCTTCGACGGCAGGTCCTCCTCGAAGACGATGGAAATGCCATTGGGCTTGTTGAACTCGCTGGCCATCTTGGCGATCAGCTTGTTGGGCGCGACGCCGAGCGAGCAGGTCAGGCCGGTGCGCTCGAAGATGGACTTCTGGATCAGGCGTGCCAGCACCCGCCCGCCCTCGCGCTGGCCGCCGGGCACGTCGGTGAAGTCGATGTAGACCTCGTCCACGCCGCGGTCCTCCATGACCGGGGCGATCTCGCGGATGGTGTCCTTGAACGCGCGCGAGTACCGGCGCACTTCCTCGAAATCCACCGGCAGCACCAGGGCCTGCGGGCACAGCTTCGCCGCCTTCATCATCCCCATGGCCGAGCCCACGCCGAACTGGCGGGCCGGGTAGGTGGCGGTGGTGATGACGCCGCGGCCCACGTAGTCCTTGAGCAGGGGAAAGGCGTCCGGCGGGATCTCGTGCAGGGGAATGCCGGCGAAGCGCTCGCGCATCATCTCGTCGACGCGGCGCTTGCCGCCGCCGATCACCACCGGCAGGCCCTTGAGCTGCGGGAACCGCAGCAACTCCACGGACGCGAAGAACGCGTCCATGTCGAGGTGGGCGATGCGGCGCAGCCGGGTCATGCGCCGATTGTCGCGCTGGACGGCGCGGCCGGCCGGCCGGGGCCGGCGGCGACCTGGCTCAAGCCGTCGGGAAGGTGCCGGGCAGGAGGATGGACGCGTCCACTGTCTTGATGTCGGTGTGGCCGCAGAAGGCCATGGTGATGTCCAGCTCCTTGTGCAGGATCTGCAGCGCCCGCGTCACGCCGGCCTCGCCCATGGCGCCCAGGCCGTACACGAAGGCCCGGCCGATCATGGTGCCCTTGGCGCCCAGGGCCACGGCCTTGAGCACGTCCTGGCCGGAGCGGATGCCGCCATCCATCCAGACCTCGATCTTCGAGCCCACTTCCGCGACGATGGCGGGCAGGGCGTTGATGCTCGAGGGCGCGCCATCGAGCTGGCGGCCGCCGTGGTTGCTCACCACGATGGCGTCGGCGCCACTGGCCACGGCCAGCTTCGCATCCTCGACATCCATGATGCCCTTGAGGATCAGCTTGCCGCCCCATTGCTCCTTCACCCAGGCGATGTCGGGCCAGGACAGGCGCGGGTCGAACTGCTCATTGGTCCAGGAGGCCAGCGACTTCATGTTGCTGACTGCCTGCACATGGCCGACCAGGTTGCCGAAGGTATGGCGGCGCGTGCCCGCCATCCCCAGGCACCAGCGCGGCTTGGTCATGAGGTTGATGATGTTGGCCACCGTGGGCTTGGGCGGCGCGGTCAGGCCGTTCTTGATGTCCTTGTGGCGCTGGCCGATCACCTGCAGGTCCAGCGTCAGCACCAGGGCGCTGCAGCGGGCGTCCTTGGCGCGCTGGATCATGCGCTTCATGGCCTCGCGGTCACGCATCATGTAAAGCTGGAACCAGAAGGGCGCGCTGGTGTGCGTGGCGATGTCCTCGATGGAGCAGATGCTCATGGTCGAGAGAGTGAACGGGATGCCGAACTTCTCGGCGGCGCGGGCGGCGTGGATCTCACCGTCGGCATGCTGCATGCCGGTCAGGCCCACCGGGGCGATGGCCACCGGCATCTTGACGTCGATGCCCACCATCTTCGTGGCAGTGGTGCGGTTGTCCATGTTCACCGCCACGCGCTGGCGCAGCAGGATCTTGTGGAAATCCGATTCGTTGGCCCGGTAGGTGCCCTCCGTCCAGGAGCCGGAGTCGGCGTAGTCGTAGAACATGCGCGGCACGCGCTTTTGCGCCAGCACGCGCAGGTCTTCGATGTTCGTGATCACGGGCACGGCTTGTCTCCTCGGAATGCTCTTTTGGGATGCGCGATCCTAGCCCGGCCGCGGGCGCGGCGGGTTGAAGAAATTTGCCGGGGCCGGAAAATTCCGTCAATCCCCGCCAGCCCGGGCCTCAGGCCAGGCGCTGGCGGTGCCGCTCGATCTGGGCGCGCACCTGGGACGGCGCGGTGCCGCCCAGGGTGTTGCGGGCGTTCAGGGAGCCGCGCAGGGACAGCACGTCGTACACGTCCTTCTCGATGGACGGGTGGAAGCCCTGGAGCACGGCCAGCGGCAGCTCGGACAGGTCGCAGGCGTGCGAGGTGGCGGCCTTGACCGCGTGGGCCACGGTCTCGTGGGCGTCGCGGAACGGCAGGCCCTTTTTCACCAGGTAATCGGCCAGGTCGGTGGCCGTGGCATAGCCCTTGAGGGCCGCTGCCTCCATGGCCTGCGGCACCACGGTGATGCCGCCCACCATCTCGGCGAAGATGCGCAGCGTGTCCTTGAGCGTGTCGACGGTGTCGAACAGCGGCTCCTTGTCTTCCTGGTTGTCCTTGTTGTAGGCCAGGGGCTGGCCCTTCATCAGGGTGATCAGGCCCATCAGGTGGCCGACCACGCGGCCGGTCTTGCCGCGGGCGAGCTCGGGCACGTCCGGGTTCTTCTTCTGCGGCATGATGGACGAGCCGGTGGTGAAGCGGTCGGCCAGCTTGATGAAGCCGAAGTTCTGCGACATCCAGATGATCAGTTCTTCCGAGAAGCGCGAGACGTGCACCATGGCCAGCGAGGCGGCGGCCGTGAACTCGATGGCGAAGTCACGGTCGCTCACCGCGTCCAGCGAGTTCTGGCACACGCCGTCCATGCCCAGCGTGCGCGCCACCATCTCCCGGTCCAGCGGGTAGGTGGTGCCGGCCAGGGCGGCCGAGCCCAGGGGCAGGCGGTTGACGCGCTTGCGCACGTCGCCCATGCGCTCGGCGTCACGGGCGAACATTTCCACATAGGCCAGCATGTGGTGGCCGAAGCTCACCGGCTGGGCCACCTGCAGGTGGGTGAAGCCCGGCAGGATCACGTCCACATGCTGCTCGGCGATGGCCAGCAGGGCCTTCTGCAGCTCGGTCAGCAGGCCGGTGATCAGGTCGATCTCGCCGCGCAGCCACAGGCGCACGTCGGTGGCCACCTGGTCGTTGCGGCTGCGGCCGGTGTGCAGGCGCTTGCCGGCATCGCCCACCAGCTGCGTCAGGCGCGCCTCGATGTTCAGGTGCACGTCCTCGAGGTCGAGCTTCCATTCAAAGGCGCCCGATTCGATCTCCTGCGTGATCTGCGCCATGCCGCGCTGGATGTCGGCGTGGTCGGCGGCGCTGATGATGCCTTGGGCGGCCAGCATCTCGGCGTGCGCGAGCGAGCCCTGGATGTCGGCCTGCCACAGGCGCTTGTCAAAAAAGACGCTGGCGGTGTAGCGCTTGACCAACTCGCTCATCGGTTCGGAAAAGAGCGCAGACCAGGCCTGGGATTTTTTGTCGAGTTGGTTCGTCATGGTCTGAGGATTTTATCGGGCGGGGCTCATCGGCCTTCGAAGGCCTGCAAAGCTTGCGCCGGCGTGAGGATGCGCAGCCCGGCCGGCGCTTGCGCCGTGAGCAAGTCCTGGTCACCGCTGACCACAATGGCGCCCGGCGCCTGCAGGGCGGTCGCGATGAATTTGTCGTCGTCGGGGTCTCGGCTCCAGCCGCCACCGGTATCGATGTTGACCCAGATGGCGCAGGCCGACAGGTCGTGCAGGACCTGCTCGCGCATGCTCAGACCGATGTAACGGTCGAACTTGGGGCGGTACAGCCGAGTGCGCAGCTCTTCAAACGTGGGTTCAGAAAACACCAGGCGCGCATGCGCCAGGATGTGCTGCACCAAGGCGTAGGGGCTGCCTTGTCGGGACAAGGCGGCGCTGATCAGCACATTGGTGTCCAGAACCCAGTCAGGACTCGTCACGCAGCAGCTCCTGCAGCAGCTCGGGCGTCATGCCCGCCTGTTCGGACTGGGCAGAGCTGGCCGCCAGGGTGTGCTGCAGGCGATTGGCGTAGAACTCCCGCATGGCCTCGTAGTCTTGCGCGGACACCAGCACGCCCACCACCCGGTCATGGCGCATGACCCGCACGGGCTCGCGCTGGGCCATGTCGATGAACTGGCCGAACTGGGTTTTGGCTTCGTTGGCGGTGAGGGTGCGCATGGCGGCAATTTAGCATGAATCGAACGATTTGCGCGAAAGCCTGTGGGGAAGCCGCTTGAAAAGAGTTCAAAAGAACTCTCTTAAACCACGCGGTCTGAGGCCCCGGCTCAACCCGTGTTGCGCAGCCCCGCCGCGATGCCGTTGATGCTGATGTGGATGCCGCGCTGCACCCGTTCGTCGGCCTTGCCTTCGCGGTAGCGGCGGATCAGCTCGACCTGCAGGTGGTGCAGGGGGTCGATGTAGGGGAAGCGGTGGCGGATCGAGCGGGCCAGGGCCGGGTTGCCCTCCAGGCGGTTCTTTTCGCCGGTGATCTGGGCCAGGGCGTCGGCGGTGCGGTGCCATTCGGCCTCGATCGCGGCAAAGATCCGGTTGCGCAGGCGTTTGTCGCTCACCAGCTCGGCATACAGCGAGGCCAGCGCCAGGTCGCTCTTGGCCAGCACCATGTCCATGTTCGAGAGCAGGGTGCGAAAGAACGGCCACTGGCGGTACATCTTCTGCAGCAGCGCCAGCTGGGCGGCCTTGCCCGGGCCGTCGGCCTTGTTCACAAAGGCCTCCACCGCCGCGCCAAAACCGAACCAGCCCGGCAGCGTCAGGCGGCACTGGCCCCAGCTGAAGGACCAGGGGATGGCGCGCAGATCCTCGATGTTTTGCAGCGCCTTGCGCGAGGCCGGGCGCGAGCCGATGTTCAGTTGCGTGAGTTCGCGCAGCGGCGTGGCGCCAAAGAAATAGTCGGTGAAGCCCGGTGTGCCGTAGACCAGGGCCCGGTAGGCCGCCATGCTGGCGTCCGAGAGTTCGGCCGCCGCATCGAGAAAGGCGCGGCTGGCGGGTTTGGTGGGCTGCAGCAGGGTGGCTTCGAGGGTGGCCGCCACCAGGGTTTCGAGGTTGCGGCGGCCGATTTCCGGGTTGGCGTATTTCGAGCCGATCACCTCGCCTTGCTCGGTCAGGCGGATCTGTCCGCGCACCGTGCCCGGGGGCTGGGCCAGGATGGCCTGGTAGCTGGGGCCGCCCCCACGGCCCACGGTGCCGCCGCGGCCATGGAACATGCGCAGCCGGATGGGGTGGGTGGTGGCCAGTTGATCGAACAGGGCCACCAGCGCGATCTCGGTGCGGTAGAGCTCCCAGTTACTGGTGAAGATGCCGCCGTCCTTGTTGCTGTCGCTGTAGCCCAGCATGATGTCCTGCTCGCCACCCGAGCGCTGCACCATGGCGGCGATGCCGGGCAGGGCGTAGAAGGCCTCCATGATGGGCGCGGCGTTGCGCAGGTCCTCGATGGTCTCGAACAAGGGCACCACGATCAGGTCCACGCTGGGGGCCATGTCCAGCGTGCCGCGCATCAGCCCCGCTTCCTTTTGCAGCACCAGGACCTCGAGCAGGTCGCTCACGGCCTCGGTGTGGCTGATGATGTAGTGGCGAATCGCTGGCGCGCCATAGAGCGCACGCAGCTGTTTGGCGCATTCAAAAATGGCCAGTTCGCTGTGGGTGTGTGCGCTGTAGTTGGCGCCGGGCACGCGCAGCGGGCGCGCATCGCTCAGCACGCCCAGCAGCAGGGCGCGCTTGGTCTGCTCGTCGAGCTGGGCATAGTGTTTTTCAATGCGGGCAGTGGCCAGCAGCTCGGCCAGGACGCGCTCGTGCTGGTCCGAGCTTTGGCGCAGGTCCACCGTGGCCAGGTGAAAGCCAAACACCTCGACCGCCCGCATCAGGGGCTGCAGGCGCATGGCGGCCAGGGCTTCACAGTGGTGGCTGCACAAGGAGGCATGGATCACGCGCAGGTCGGCAAGAAAGGCCTCGGCGCTGGGGTAGGGGTTTTGCGGCGCCACCGCATGGCGCGCGGCGTCTCCGCCGGTCAGGTCCTTGAGGGTGGCGGCCAAGCGGGCGTACATGCCCGTCAGGGCGCGCCGGTAAGGCTCGTCTTGCCGGTGTTCGTTGGTGTCGGGTGAGCGCTCGGCCAGGGTCTGCATCTCGGGGTTGACGGGCACCAGCATGGCCGAGAGCGAGAGTTCACTGCCGAGGTAATGCACCTCGGTCAGGTAGTGGCGCAAAGCCACCTCACTCTGGCGGCGCAGGGCGTAGCGCAGCGTGTCGGCGCTCACATTCGGGTTGCCGTCGCGGTCGCCGCCGATCCATTGGCCCATGCGCAGGAAGCTGGCCACCGGCTGGCCGTCCAGCGCGCTTTCCAGTTCGGCATAAAGCCTCGGGATCTCGCGCAGGAAGGTGGCCTCGTAGTAGGACAGCGCGTTTTCAATCTCGTCGGCCACCGTGAGTTTGGTGAAACGCAGCAGGCGGGTTTGCCACAGCTGCATCACCCGGGCGCGGATCTGCAACTCGTTGGCGGCCAGTTCGCGCGGGCTCAGCGCGTCCTTGTTGGCGTTCACGGCAGCCGCGCGGGCCTTGCTGGCGTCGCGCTCGGCCAGCAGGTGGGCGATGTCGCGTTCGGCATCCAGAATGCTTTTGCGCTGCACCTCGGTGGGGTGGGCGGTCAGCACCGGCGAGACATAGCTGCGCGCCAGCGTCTGGCTGATGCTGCGCGGCGTGATGCCGGCCCAGCGCAGGCGCTGCAGGGCCACATCGATGCTGCCTTCCTGGGTGTGACCGGCGCGCTCATGCACGGCCCGCCGGCGGATGTGGTGCCGGTCCTCGGCCAGGTTGGCCAGGTGGCTGAAATAGGTGAAGGCCCGGATCACGCTGACGGCGCGCTCGCCGCTCAGGCCCTTGAGCAGCTTTTTGAGCGCCTTGTCGGCCTCGTGGTCGGCATGGCGCCGAAAAGCCACCGAGAGCTTGCGGATCTGCTCGACCAGTTCATAGGCCTCGCGGCCCTCCTGCGCGCGGATCACATCGCCCAGGATGCGACCGAGCAGCCGGATGTCATCGAGCAGGGGTTTCTCGTTGTCTCGGCTTTGGCGTTTGGCGCGGGCAGGAGATTCGGCGGTCGTCTTCATGGCGGGGGCGGTGGGCCAAGGTGCACGCGCTGGCAGGCCTTGTGCCGTCAGGAATGGCAGGACCGGCCCATGCTAGCATCCCCCAACCCCCTGAAATGACCGACGGGTTGCCAACGGGGTTTGATATTTTTTGAAAGCCGCCTGCCGTGTCCGACAACGCCCAACCCTCCGTCGTCATTGCCACCCGTGAAAGCCGCCTGGCCCTGTGGCAGGCCGAACACGTCAAGGCGCTGCTCGAATCCCGCGGTGCGCGGGTGACGCTGCTGGGCATGACCACCCAGGGCGACCAGATCCTGGACCGCAGCCTCTCCAAGGTGGGCGGCAAGGGGCTGTTCGTCAAAGAATTGGAAGTCGCCTTGGAAGAAGGCCGGGCCGACATCGCGGTGCATTCGCTCAAGGACGTGCCCATGGACCTGCCCGCAGGCTTCGAGCTGGCCTGCGTGATGGAGCGCGAAGACCCGCGCGATGCCTGGGTGTCCTCGCAATATGCCCGCCTGGAGGATCTGCCCCCCGGCGCCGTGGTCGGCACCTCCAGCCTGCGCCGCACCGTGCTGCTGCGTGCGCTGCGCCCGGACCTGCAGATCGAGCCGCTGCGCGGCAACCTCGACACCCGTTTGCGCAAGCTCGACGAAGGCCAGTACGCCGGCATCGTGCTGGCGGCGGCCGGGCTCAAGCGCCTCGAGATGGCCAGCCGCATCCGCCACATTTTCGAGACCGAGCAGATGCTGCCTGCCGCAGGACAGGGCGCCCTGGGCATCGAGATCCGCGCCGGGCGCACCGACCTGCAGGCCTTGCTGGCACCGCTGGCCCACA
>JACCDY010047229.1_pt1 | contig 10741 bp, 28 predicted proteins | sample 7446391 | NCBI WGS metagenome assembly JACCDY01 (sample SAMN15323451, study PRJNA562643) | freshwater metagenome | isolation source: river surface water | place: USA:Blue River Watershed | collected 2017-08-18
AAAATAAAATAGATAGAAAAATAGAAAATAAAATAGATAGAAAAATAGATAGAAAAATAGATAGAAAAATAGATAGAAAAATTGTTGATAAAATCAAGAAGTTTTTTGCACGGCTCCACAATTTTTGTTGCGAATAATTCTCATTTACACGCCACCCCCCCCTAACATATTAAATATATTTTTGTCAAGAAAAAAATAAATTAAAAATAAAATAATATATCACGGCTCGACATAATATATTATTTTATATTATATTATACACCTCACCCCCCCCCCAATATATTCAGAATATAATAGTTTATCCTGAATATATCCTAGGGCAATATAATAGTTTATCGTCTATATGTTGCGAACAGGCATAATGCCCACATAATAGCCATTAAACCAAACATAATCAATATGATTATCTTTCCCATATATTGCCAGAATATAGGAAACATACTGTATAATTCAGCATGATATACTATACCAATCATAATACCAGCAATAAATAAAATGGTTTTCATTATAATACCTCTTTAATAGTATATTGAAGGCTGGATATATTAGTATATCCAGCCAATTAAATTAAGATATAAATTGTCCTTTTATTTTTAGATAATTTATATTATCCATTGAAATTGTTCGGACAATAGCAGAATGTTTAACCCCATTCTTTTTATTTTCAATAATCCCGCTATCATCGAGAAGTTTTTTTCTTTCCGATGGCGTTAAATAATCCGCAACTTCAAGCCGTGTGGCTGGGTTGCCGTTAATTGTAAAGCTGGTTTTTCCAGCCTTGCAGTACATAGGGAACAGGTATTTTGTACCCTTTTCAGCGTGAAAGCGTACACTGTAAGCTTTTTCACTTGCCTTATGCCAATTATCTGATAACTGGAAATTGTCAATGGATTTTTCTGTATTGCCGTCAATATCGGCGGCGGTTTTTTTAACTCGCCTTAGATAAGCGTTTTTATAGGCGCTTACTTTGCCGAATAATAAAACGCTTGAAACAGTGGTTTTTTTAATATCCACCGCGTTAAATTTTGCCGCTGTCTTAACTTGCGTGGTTGTTGATAACCGCGCTATTGTACTGCCGTTGGTATTTTCTAAAACTGCGATAATGTTATTTTCTAACATGGTTTTTAATCCTATAAAAAATTGATAATTCGCACTAAGTGCGGTTCGTGTCCTGATTTTTAAAGAGCGTCTACCGTGGTAGGCCTTGAATTATACAGGATTGAAAAAAGCCGTCAATCTTTTTTTCATTTATTTTTAAGCGCGGCAAAGTCTACGCAAGATTATAAAAAATCGCGTATAAGGCACGAAAAACCATTGATCCTATCAATGGCATTGATAAACAACAAAAGCCGCTCAAAACGGCTCATATTGCCTTTAATCTAAAATTGATAACGGATCACGCGATTACATCAACCCAACGACAAAAAATGACGTTCGAGAATGAGAATGATTATCAATCGCGTGAAACATCCCGTGAAACATCGCACCTGCAAATGATAATGATTATCAAATACAGATGCGATTGATTATCGTTTAATCCAGATTTTGATCTGGATAAGCATCAATCCCGTTATCTCTCAAAACCTTAGCGTAGGCACTAGCACCAGCATACAAGGTATCGACGTTCTGAACCATCATCCGCGCGGGATTGTGCAAAGTCAATGCCTTGCTGGAATACGATTTGTAAAATCCCAGCGCAAGCAATTGTTTGCCTAATTTGGTTGATCCCTTCACACCGTAAACATTGACACGGGCGAAGCCGCATGGTAGGTGGTCTTTGCCACCTAATTCTGAATTGAAATAATCAAGCGCGGCAGTTTTGGCGGCTTCGGTGGCTTGAACGTGGATAGTGTTAAAATCGGTCATTTGTATTGCTCCGTAAAGTTAAGGTGAGCCGCCATTATAGCGGCTCTTTTGATATTGTCAAGCCTTGATGTAAATTAGGTTGTCGGTATTATCCGACGAACCTGCATACCAACCATTGCCGTTTTCGCTTGGCTTTTCTACCCAGCGTACACCGTTTAGGATAATATCCCATGAATTAGAAACTTCAATGCCGCCTTTATCTAACAATTCGCCCCGTGTCATAGTCATAAAAACCTCTTTAAGTTATCAGGTGAACGTGTATTATATCGCACCTATACACAATGTCAAGCGCGGCTGTGCATATAAGCGGTTGCTAATATGCACAGCTAGCATTATGTAAAGCTATAACGCCACTCGTTGTATTTGGCGCGAATCCGTGCCTGTTGTGCTAAATCCTTGATCACCAATTTGTTTTGGTGAAATGATACAGTACCAGCATCGGCACTTTGCGCCCACTCTTTAAAAGAGTAAACATTATTTTTAACGTCTGCCCTTGATAGGTGGCGTTCTGTTCTTAATGCCCAATGAGCGATTCGCGCCACGGTTTGACCGTGGTATTGATGATGCACAGAACGTGCATAATTCAAGGCTTGTGATAAGGTCATGATAAAATTCCGTAAAAAAATAAATCAGGTGAGCCGCCATTATAGCGGCTCTGGTGCGATTGTCAAGCTATTTCAGGCAATGGTAATCGAACCCGTGGTATTGATCCAGCTGGATGCTCTTCGAGCCTTGAAAACCCAAATCCTAAAATCGGCTTTTCAAACTGGAATTTTTCGCCACTATATTGGTTTTCGCCTTCGGTGATCCAAGACGGGTTTTTGTATTCCCACCATTTTTCAAAGGAATAGCCACGCCCGTTCCATACACAACAACGGGCAAATAAAACCCCGTCCGCTCTCATTGCGGCCTCTGATCTCTGGCCTCTGCTGTTATAGCCAGAAAAGAAACGTACTGCTGGTGCTGATTTTGCCATAAAATCCCCCGAAGGAAAGTGATTAAAGAAGCCGCTATATTACACGGCTTCAAAATCAATTGCAAGCTTTTTTATTCAAATTCAGTTTCGACTTCGGTTTGAACGCCTTTGAAGTCGTCAACGCTTTGGCATGGTTCGCCAACCCTTAATGCCACTTTGTAGGCAAATTCAGGATCAATGCCTAACGATACCATCAATCGTTTGCCAACTTCGCCGAAAAAGTATAATCTAGCGTTACGACCTTCAACCTGATCGGTCAAGTTTTCCTTTTCTTCCAATGACATATCAGCAATGGCACGAAGTAAAACTTCTAAACCAAGGGTTTGCATGGCGATCATATCATCGCTATCATCCCGCGCTGGGTTGATGTAATTAAGCTGACGTTTCAAGACTTCCCGCGCCATATCAACTGAAACATAATTTTGTTTTTTAGCCATGTTCATTGCTCCGTTTGTATCGTTGAAAGAAAGGCTAGTTTATCACAATTCTAGCCTTTGTCAAAATTATTTTTTATACTCTGGTAATGTCAATCAAATCAGTATCGTGCTGATATTGAACATGGTATTTGATCCCGTGAAATTTTACAATACCAGAATTATCGGTTGCCGCTAAAACCGTTAAATTAGCTGGGGTTTTATTCCATTGAAACAAAAACTTATTCAATCCTGTTGAAAACTGCCAGCAATCGCGTAGGATTGTCAATAACTGATTATGCATGATAATTGATCCGTGTTAGTGAATAAAGGTGCATTATACCGCTAGTATAATGCATCTGTCAATACTTAATGTTTATGGTCATCCCAACAACCAAACCCGTTGATATACACAAAGCCGCCACCTTCGGCCTTTGCTGTTGTGGCATTAGGTCTTGGCATTGTATTAGATATTTTTTGCACCTGTCTTGACGCATAGGCACGATATTGACCAGTGCGGTTTTCCTGTTCTTTGGCTTTACAGGATTTTGAACAAAACTTCCCCCAGCCACGTTTCCGATCAGCTATTCTAGCTTGAAAATCGCAATTACATTTTTTGCATTTTACCCAAACATAACCAGTTTTTGCAATTAAATCAGCCATGATTAAAACCCTCAATTCGTTAAGATGGTGCTATTGTCGCACCATCCCAAATACCTGTCAAGCCTTTTTAATCCAATAATTCAAGCGTTAAGAAAACATAACCACAAATAAAACCCAAGGTTATCACAACAACCGCTATAAATTCAATCATTTTTTTTGCTCCGCTGTTTAATCGTAATCATCCACCAGATCACCGCAGGCAAGCCACAATAATCTGATTATATTTTGTTGATGGTCTTTTAACTCGCTTTGATCCCATGCACCATATTCTGATAATACACTAATCAAAACATCTTTGTCAATCAATTTTGTTTGTTTTTTGATTGACACCTTTTCAGATAATGCGATAACATCCATTTCACATTCACCAGAATGCGAAGCTTTTTTCGCATTGTTCAAGGTGATATTCAATTCAATACGACCGCAGGATGATGTCCACCACATATTATTTGCTCCGTTGTGTTAATTTAGGTGCATTATACAGCTAGCATAATGCACCTGTCAAGCCTTTTTAATCGAAAGTTATAAAAGCAATTTGGCAAAGTCCCGCTGGTCTGATTTCAATCATATCACCGAAGTCGTGTACCTTGGATTTGATGCCATTGAATCCAGTCGCTTTTTTCGCGGCTCTCACAATAGCCAATCGGCTATCGGTCTTAACTTCTAAGGCATGACGGCGAACCCACGAATAATTTGACTCTCCGCCGAAGGTGTCGGTATGTTCTACTTTGATTGATACTGCCATTCGATTTGCTCCGTGTTAGTGAATAAAGGTACATTATACAGCTAGCATAATGTACCTGTCAAGCGTTTATGCAAATTCGATTTCACCAGTAAAGTTATATGGTTTATCCCATTTTCCAATCTCGATGTCAATATACCAACCGACATCAAAATAATCGGTCATGATGTCAGAATTATCATGGTTGCCGGTCATCATTGCCGCCTTCAATTCTAGCAGACAATCCTTCGCAAGTCCAGTAAAATGATCCGCAATCCAATAAGTATTAACGCTGATATGGTCACGATCAATGTTAGAAAGAAAATCAATATCACCACTTGAAATTGTTACACGCAAAGTCGAATAATTCTGTACTGAAATTGAACCTTTTAGGTTATATTTTTTCAATACAGCTTTGATTGCTGGTGTCAATTCTTTTTTTCTATCTTGGCTCATGTATGCCATTTGATTTGCTCCGGTGTTGTTGATAAAGTGCTATTATCTCAATTATAATAGCACCTGTCAAGATTTTATTTTAATATAGCGCGGCTATTTCAAGTGGCTTAAAAGCTGAGAAACGATCCCCGCCTAATTCGCGTTTGCAGCAATCACAAGGCTTATGAGAGAAACCCAGTTCTGCACCACCAAAGAACGCATCTTTTGTGCCTTCAATGATAGCATAATCGATCTCTTCGGTGCTGTCAACTGGTAATTCACCATTAGCGATCAATTGAATGCAATCTTCACAAACTGCTAATTCTAAAATTTCCATTACTTTGCTCCGGTGTTGTTAAGATAGGTGCATTATAAATTGATATAACGCACCTGTCAAGCCTTAAATGTAAAAATGAATTCGATTCGAGTCGGTATTAACAAAACATTGATCGGTAGTCCCAGCGTGGTAATTCTCGAAGGTATCACCGTGCTTATCAATAAATCGGTTTGGTTTTCCTATAAATTCAGGATTGATACCAGCTTGAAATTTGGAATCAATTTCATTAGGCCAATAATAATTGAATCCTTTATAATTGCCTGAATTATGCAATATACGTTCGATCATATATCTATAACCATTGACAAAATCCGATGATACTGTATTTGGGTCATAAGTTTTAAAAAACTCGTTGGCTTCGGCTACCAGTTTTGATACTTCAATTGTTTTTCTTGCCATTTGATTTGCTCCGTTTGGTTAAGATAGGTGCATTATAGATTGATATAACGCACCTGTCAAGCAATTAAATATAATCTTTATACATTTCGCGATTGAACAAAGAACCATTGTTCTCATCAACTAAACCGCGTAACTTAACAAAAAACTTATCAAAGGCTTTGGATGCTTTTTTCTCATCACCTGTAAACTGTCTAAAACCCGTTTTAAGGCGCTTAATGGCAAGATATGATCCAGCATCAGGTTTTAAATCTAAGCCGCCTTGTAAATAGCTAACTTCCATTTTTTCCAGATTATCACCGGATAAGAAAATAAGCCATTGATGGTACATCGGATCATTTGGGCGAATCTTATTCGATACATCATTCAAATCACCAATCAAGCCACAACGAACATTGATTTGATGACCGGATAAGCCTTGATCCATAAAGGCACTAAAATAGCCTTTCGGAAACTGTTTTTTAAATGATTGTTCAAGGTCGTTGATCAATGATTGTGACATCTGGTTTGCTCCGGTGTTGTTAAGATAGGTGCATTATAGATTGATATAACGCACCTGTCAATAATTATTTTACATCGACCAGCTAATTTGCGACAATTCACCAGTGATGATATTACCACGGGAAAAGTTTTTTGCTGGTGCTTTAAAACTAGCGGCTTTTAAAACATCACCCGCTTTAAATTTACCGCTGTCAGCTTTAACGATGAAACTGTGAACAGAACCATCTTTAATTACTTTCAGATATGATTTTCCTTCGTCAACTCGAACACTGGCATTAAAATGATCGATTGCCGCTTGATTGTTATAGCCCATAACAGTACGATGCCAATTAGCATAATCGGCTTTAATGACATTCAAGTAGTTTTCGATTTGGTCTTTGGTAATGCTCATTTTTATTGCTCCGTTTGGTTAAGATGGTGCTATTATCGCACCATCTTTTTAATTTGTCAAATTTGTTTTAAAAATACTTGATTGCTTGATAACTTCGCTACTTGCCACCCGTGGCTTTTTAATAACGTGTTATAATGTTTTTTCGGATACATCGGATCAAGACTCAATTCACCCGCTGAAAATTCGGCTATAACTTCGTTTGTTTCTGCTATGACACAACGACTGGTTGCCTGAGAAGCTGGCAATCCTGATTGGATTTGAAATTTTACTTCTATCATCGCAATTGCTCCGTTTGGTTAAGATGGTGCTATTATCGCACCATCCCAAATTAATGTCAACTATTATTTTTGTCTGCGATAAACCTTGATCGCTGAGTTGTAGCCATCATGGTTTATTAAACCTTCACGGACATAATCACGGTCACATGATGGTAAATAAAAAACAGTATTGATCAATCTGCCGTACAAATAAACATTCCAAGCGGTCATCGTTGTTGCTCCGGTGTTGTTAAGATGGTGCTATTGTCGCACCATCCGGTAAACTTGTCAAATCTTTTTATGCTGTTTCGTTTTCGTAAAATTCGGTAATTTCAGCTAATAGCGAATCAATATCATTCAAGGCTTGTTGGTGTTGTGTGCCAACCGCTTTTTCTGTTACTCTAACAGATTCAATGATCAATCGTCTGCTGAAATCCTGATGTACTCGATGACTGATAAAACCGTTATCATGTACACCTACACTAGCCGAAGTAATCAGTCTACCATCATGCCGTTTCATTGTCAATACTGAAAGCTGACGATTATCAGCTAACTCAATAGCTGATTCCATTTGCGACCCACTGCGACCTTTAAAAATTCTAGTTGTTGTGTTCATTTCGTTCTGCTCCATTGTTTGATTGAGCCGCTATTTTAACGGCTCTTTAAGCTATTGTCAAATAAAATTTCTTTCTTTACTTGAATACCAATCGATGCCATCAGTTGACCAGTACCATTGACCCATTGTATAAACTATCTTAACCATTGCTTATTTCCAGTATTGTTCGTGTGGGATTTGACGACGACCTTCATTGAAGGCATTTTTGATGAATTCAATAACTTTCATTTGATTTGCTCCGTGATTGATTTATGATAAATTATATTTCAATTATCACTACTTGTCAACTATTATTTTTCCAAATTAGTTTGATTTGCCATTTTTCTAAAACTGGATCACCATTGTCATCTTGATCGACAACCACATAAGCAACAGTTTTTGAAATTTTTGCATATCTGGTTTCCCCTAGTGGACCGACTGCTACGCGATATGGAAAGCCAAAGGTATGCCCCCAGCTCTCCGACTCTGCTAGTTTAAATTCAAAAAACTGTTTGAATTCCTGCTCTTGAAATTCACCAACAACACCAGTTTTATCTTGATACATTCCCATGATTTGCTCCATCACGTTAAGATAGGACTATTATACAGCTAGCATTTCACTTGTCAATTATTTTCTACCATCATAATGAGTAACCAATAATGACCATTCACCTTCAATTGGTAAACTTAGTTCTTCACTTTCTTCAAGTGAAAAGACTTCAAAATCATCACCGTCAGTCCATCCTTCGGAATTGCTCCATAATAGGTCTGGTTCATTTTTGTTTGCGATAACGTATCTATTGCTCATCTTTATTGCTCCATGGTTGATTTATGATAAATTATATTTCAATTATCACTACTTGTCAACATTTTTTTAAAAATTAATTTTTTTAAAACTGCATTTTTTTAAAAATCTAGTGATTGCTAATTTAGCCGCGTGTACTGATGAGACTGTAACCAATGGCGAACCATTAGGGAAAACTACTTTACATTCTGGTTTATCACAATAACCGTTGATATAAAACCCTTTATATTCGATGGTAAACATAATTGCTCCGTGGTTGATTTATTCGTACATTATACAGCTAGCATTTCACTTGTCAAGCTGGTTCAATACTCCAAATATAACTTGGTGGATAACCACGGCACATATTAGCCAAATAATCATAACTGGCATATTTTTTTATTGATCTGGTGCAGTAGCCATCCCAAACCTTTATAACCCACCATTTTGCATTGGGATACATATTATTCATCCCCTAATGGAAATACTCGTTTAAATGTAATTTTATCAAAATATACACTACGTTGTAAACCATTTTTTACTGGGCGCTTGCGATACAATTCCCAACAATCAGTAATAATCACGCCATGCCCTTGTGAAAGTACCTTGACATTAGTTGATCTGACACCATAATTACGCATGGTATCACCAAAAAATTTCATTGATCCACGATTAAAATAATATGAATCTGGGTTAAACTCATTGACTTTATACTTCAATTGTGATGGTGTCATTACTTGCTCCTAGTGTTGATGTCGTACATTATACAGCTAGCATTCTATGCTGTCAATCTTTTTATTCAACTCTGCTAAATGCTCTCGATAATAGCCTAGTTTATGCTGATGTTCCAGTTTACAAGTTCGAGAACAATACTTCCCGTTGCCTCGATTTACCTCAGCTTTACGAACCATAAATAAACCGTCACAGTTCAAACATATCTGATTTATCTTGATACCACGTTGCGTTGTCATATCCGCTCCTAATTGAATACAGTTTAACAACTTTCCTCAATACTGTCAAGAATATAATTCTCTTTATCCTTTTCTTGCTGAACTAATATAACAGAACGCCATTCCCCGAAGACCTCTATCATATCCATTAACTGTACTCTAAACACTAAATCAGTACCATAACAAACTCTAGTAGTTTCAATAATACCTCGATATGGAATGCCGTGATATTTACCACTAATCATTCTTCCCGATAAATCCCAATTCGCTCTCATGTTTCCGCTCCTGTCTAATATGGTGTCATCATAGCAGGTTTTAAAAAACTTGTCAATACACTTTTACTTTTCGCTTGCCAACCTTGCTATTGATCATTCGATAATTCGGTAATACTACCTTTGGTGGGATTATACGATCTAGCCATATATCTTCATATATGTTTTGCAATTGGTATCTCATGTGGTTTGCTCCTGTCTAAGATGGTGTCATCATATCATTTTTTGAAATATCTGTCAAATTTATTTACTTTTGTCCAGACAAAGAAAAGCCTCCAATGAAGGAAGTTATTTTGAAGATTCTAATTGTTTGTCCTGTTTCTATGGTCAGCTCCACTACAATTGCCTATTATAATATCAATATATCTTAGCCAAACATATTCTCGACTTATTGGACTGCAAGGATTGGTTTCTTAATATATCTTTATTACATATTTATTTATCATTTATCACAATATACAGCTAGCATCATTGTATATCCAGTTGGTTATTCCTCGATAACACACCCTGATAAGTCTATATCCATCCCATAATGCACAGCCAATAATAAACAACATAATCGCATAACATACCACTCTTGCATCTAATTGATCTTGATTGGTATATCTTATCGGAGCAATTACCTGTATATGATTCTTGATGTAATTATCATCCTTAACTGGCTTCAACTTCACTTGCTTAATAACCTTCTTCTCAACCTTACCAAATACCGCTGGCGTATTCGCGGCATTCATGTATAAATCATCATTCGTGTGTATAGGCATAATGTTCGCTCAGTTAAATGTATATTATCAGATTATACAGCTAGCATTCCTGCTTGTCAAGAGGTTTTTCAGCCTGTGGATAACTTTTTTATGCAAGAATCGTGCCAACTTTTTCTCTTGACATCGTGTTAGAAACGTGCTTCTATTGTGCATAAAAGGGTTGCATAATTTTGGCTAAAATGATATAATAAAAGGTTTGTTATTGTGAAAATTGGTGTAGATAAAATACATACTCCATCTTGAGAGTTATCCACAGGTTATCCACAGGTTATCACTCCATCTTGAGAGTTATCCACAGGTTATCCACAATCTTATCACTCCATCTTGAGAGTTATCCACAGGTTATCCACAATCTTATCACTCCATCTTGAGAGTTATCCACAGGTTATCACTCCATCTTGAGAGTTATCCACAGGTTAT
>JACCDY011061747.1_pt1 | contig 10736 bp, 22 predicted proteins | sample 7446391 | NCBI WGS metagenome assembly JACCDY01 (sample SAMN15323451, study PRJNA562643) | freshwater metagenome | isolation source: river surface water | place: USA:Blue River Watershed | collected 2017-08-18
CCATAACCAGGTTCATCTGGTACAAAGACTGGATTTCCTGAGATTAGATTCTCTTCTACTAAAGGACCTCCCATTTCCTGTGCATACTTATTCTGTAACCGTAAATCAGGAATCATCTCTCCTGATTGACTGTAATCACTCATCCCTTGGCGATAAGCCTGTAAAAATCCCATTGCTTTGGGCATGTCATTATCGATCATCATGATCACATCATCCCCAGTCGGAAAGCACGGGTCAAGTTACGAGCACGATCACCAGTGCTCATGCCAGCAGTTGTTGCCATATCAGCTTGCGTAGCAGTAGCTTCTTGTTGGGCAGCTTGAGATGCCAAAGGATTTAAGGTTTCCATGGTTGGACCCATTTCACCTTGTGCACGGGTTCCTAAATCACCCATCTGATAGTCCTCTACCGGAGTAAAGGTAGACGCATAACCACCAGTCTCAGGGAATGTTGCAGCAAGTAAAGGATTTTTTGCACCAACTGCACCACCGGCTTGGCCCATTGCTGTATTACCGTACTTCTGCATCCAGATCTTCATGCCAAGATCTTCTGCTTCCTGAGTTTTCTTTTGGTTGATCATGTTCTGGTACTGCGCCATCTGGGCTTTGTACTCATCACCTTGTGAATAATCAACCTGACCAGTAGGAGTTAAACCTTTAATAATTGCAGTAGGTTGAACAGTACCAGCAGGAATGGTTACAGGTGCTGGTAACACAGAAGCTGGAGGAGCAACTTGTACACCAGGACGGCGACCGGTTTCTAGTGGATCATATTCGCGTACGCCAAAACCATATCCTTGTGCTTTTAGTTCTGCATCAGTAGGTGCACGTCCTTGCAAAGTAGCTGCAGCCGCAGATCGAGAACCTAAAGGTCCACGAGAAACATAACCAGGGGGAGAAATAAAATCTTTTAAATAACCTAAAAGGCCCCAGGATTTTCCACCAGTGGGACGTTGGATAGGAACAGGCATTTAATTACAATAATCCTCTTCTACAATAGTAACACCGGGACACAGGATCTATCAATGCAAGTTATTCAAACCTTTCCAAAGGGTACAACTATTGAATTAGGTGAAGATCAACACAACAACCAGGTGCATAGAGTTTGTACACCAGGTGGATCTATGTGTCGGTACGTTGAACCTTACCATTGTGCGTTGACGTACGCTGAGCAATACGAAGAAATGTATCCGCATAGCCCAGAACATCTTTAGTCTTCCATTAATACTGGCATTAGGGGGAAACAACTGTACTGTTTAGTAATCCTTGAGATTCATTGCTGCCACGGGTTTTTCTGAGGTTATCCTGTGAACGGACGTTTTCATGCTTTATTTCCGGTATTTACTACGGCATGGCGTTTTTGTGGTTCTCAAGTGTCCGTCATAAGTACGCGTACTTGGAACGGATCCTTTAGAACCACAAGTTGCCGGACTCTAAAGAAAAATAGGGATTTAAGAGCAAAAGCGTCCGTTCATTTGGCAATACCCAACATCCATTGTCAGACAAGGGATTTGGCCCTATCCTGAAGAGGTACCAAAAACCTCCCCTACTGTGGACTACCTGCAGTTTTTCAGAGATGAATACCTAACAGAACAAGATCTTGTTGCTTTTGCTACTACTCTCAAGCTGTGTCAAGATGGAATCGGATTGAGTCCATGCTGGTGTCTGAAAAAAATGGACCACCCTGGCCTCAAACACTTCTCCACATCACACCAGTTTTTTCCTCAGTTCAAAGGACGTGACGCCAGATTGCTGGCGTTGGCCCTGGTTAATCAGTTCATGCCAGAGGAGAGAGCAGTAGTGGTGCGCAAACACACCTGTCACTCACAGCACTGCATTAATCCGTCTCACTACTATTTCGGGACGTTGAAGGATGTGAAACTGGAGCACGCCAAAAGGAAAGGAATCAATATCAACCCAGCAGTGGTCACAGAAATCCGGTCTAAGCGTGAGTCTGATAAGACAACGTGGACCTATCAGAAGTTGGGCAAACTCTACAAACTCCCCTACCATGTGATCAGACGTATCTGCACAGAGAACGCTTACGCCAATGGCTGACCTTGATGGCATCCTCAGTGAAAACCTGGATTCAATCCTGAAGCCTGATAATAAATTTGAGAACCAGGTCAAGAAGATCCATCAAGAGACTGCCAATAAGTACTGCCTCTGGCACCGCAACGGAGAGCCAACCCATTGGAATAACTTTGGACTCATGGGAGAATGCCGAGATTGCTTAGCAGAGATCCAGAGAGGGCGTTGCACCGTTGACGTTTGCAACTTTGAACTAGATACCTACTGGACTGTCCGCAACTTCTGGCTAAAGGTGGATATCAAAGGAGCAGATGAGTGCTGGCCATGGATGGGAGCAACGCGGCGGAACAATCAAGAGACTGTTGCTTACATGCCAAGCCCGTTTCATTCGGCCAAAACACAGTCCGCCTCCAGGGTTGCGTTCTGGTTATCCCGTGGTTATACAGGTAAATACCGCGTGTTTCACCAAGAAGGTTGTGATGTTTTGTGCTGTAACCCCTTACATTTGCGTATAAAGGAGTTAGCATCAGTACCTCAGCCCACTGAGATCACAACCATAAATCTGAGCTATGGCAACATCTTCGATCGCGCAAAAGCCAATGCAGAAGCGGAGTCAGGTACTCCCGAGTAACTATCACCTAGAAGAAAAACAGTACGCCGGATTTATTACCATTGGTGGACAAGCTCACGTCACCAAATGGTTTGAAACCGAGGAAGAAGCGGAGTTGGAATTGCGCTGCTTGGAGAAATCTTTAAGCTACGAGTTAGTTGAAACTGTAGAAATGGAAGGTATGTATCCAGAACGCGCTAGAATCATTGAAGAATTGTATCAAGCCAGTGGCCGTACCAACGGTTTATATACTGGTTTAAATATGTCTGATGGCAAGATTTCTAGCAACACTGCCAATTAACTTAGGCTTTGTTAATTTAGGAACAGTAGAAGCATACCCCGAAGGTGGCAGTGGCCCTACAGCATATGGACCTACATCGTACTACGGTAGTGATCCACTGCCTCCACGCTTGGGAGATTCTGTTAATAACCCTGTTAATCTGGGGAATTTCACGTCTATATATCGCACGATAAATATTTCCAATACCCACGGTGGCTTAAGTCGCCAGCAAAGCAGCTTCTATTCTTTTAACTTATTACGTCCTCGTTCAATTAAAGTTACTCAAAACTTTAGTCAGTTTGCTACAACACAAAAAACAAACAGAAATACTTTAATCGCATTCTATAAAATAGAGGATGGTAATCACAGACGTGAGTTACCAATTAATGATCAAGGTTATGTTGTTGATGAAGCATCAGTAGAAAACGGGGATCAAGATAATCCAAATGTTTTTCCTGATTATCCGTCTTTACATTTACCAGTAGGAAGCTATGTCTTCTTAATTACAAATGATATCCGTTATCTAGAAACAATCTATTCAATCTCAATTGAATCATTTATTACTGACTGGCGCTTCATTACTGAGACAGTAGAGGAAGCTTTAGATTTTGGTCCTTTGGCAGAAGCAGTTACATCTACGTTGGACTTTGGTTTGATAACCTCTTGATTAGTTCAAAGAATCTGCTAATCTAAATAGATCTGCATGGATGCCATGAAAACTGTTACCCTCAAAGAATTTGAGCTTAACTTTGATGTTTTCATGGACGACATCATTGAGAATGGTCGTCACTATAAAATTACCTATGGTGACGGTAAAGCCGTCATGATGATTCCTTATACTGAATATGAATTGCTTCTAAATACTTATAAAGACTGGATAGAAGAAACTAAAGATTCCATAGAAGAAAGCTTTTAGTTCTTTATCAAGAATTGGTCATCCGTTGAAATCCGTTATCACGGCCAGCGCCCATGCCTTGATTTACTTTAAGTGCATCAGAATAAGCTTCTCGTGGTTCTTTTTTCTTTCCTTCTGCTGGCGGCCTAAACATACCGCCTGCTTCTGCTGCTTCTACTAACTTAGTGGTATCGTAAATATCTGGTGCTTGATAGGGCTTGATAACTTCACCAGTAGAAGTTGTGTATGGATCATATGCAGGACCCTCTCCATAGGAAGATAAGTACCTGTTAAGAGTTGCTTGACGGGTTGCTGCAGCTTGCTGCGCACGTTGCTGATAAAAGCTAGATAAATTAGAAAGTTCTTTTAAGTACTCAGGAGACAAGTACTCCCGTACAATAACTGGCTTACCGCCTTTAACAACAGTTTCACTTTTAGGAGCGCTGGAACCCATTGCTAACTTTTACTTCAGCTTGACTTCTATACTTACTCTATCGGAGATAAACCTGTAGACATGGGGCACCACTTGGAATCCACCGATAACCAAGGCGATGATCAGAATCAGCTCAGCGTAGGTAATGGGGCGTTTCATCAATACAGTCCTTTTACTGAGGATTTTAAAGAGTTGCTCAAGGCAATGTCCACTAAGACGATGTTATCACTAATGTCAACCCAGCAGAAGAACTTTGCACATTCTTTATGGGAAGCCTCTAACTTTGGCGGTAAACCTAAGCCGGGTGACTTTAAAGACCTGGAACCAAAACGGGATTACTACGAACTGGTTCTAATGATGGACCATCAGCGCCAGTGGGAAGAGAAGCAGCGTTATTGCAAACAAGCAAAAAATTGTTAGGCTATGGCAAAACAACCTGTATGAATGAGCTATCGTTTTACCGATCTTGATATTGATCTAGTCACTGTCGAGAACTATCTAGAAATCTTAAAACCTTCTTTAGCTCAGCAGGTTACTCCATTCATCCCACCAGAAGGTAGTTTCGAGACCCCTGATCTTAAACGCTACCTAGAGCTAGTAAAGAGTTATGAGGTCAGCACTACAGATTTGATTCACGGTTTATCGCTGGCAGATCAGATCAGGATTACGTTTAGCGATATGAAACCTGCCACAATTTGTGAGAAGTTTCCCGACATTGACTTAGCAACAAAACGGCGATATCGTTGTGTAGCTGAATATCTTATACGCCAGCAAGAGTTAGCTAAACTCAAGGACGAGAATGGCAAACTCATCAAGAAACTAGGCAACATGGGAAAGATGGTTGTCATCTATCAACCACTGCCTAAAATCTGCAAAACCCTACAACAAACCGGACTCGGACAGTTTATTAAAGATGAGCAACAGGCGGCAAAGGTTAATCAACGGGCTTCTATCCACAGCCAAAACTGGTGGGGAGAAGAAGATGGCGCAGCTAGTGATCGAGAGGATCTGTGCTGACATGTGTGACTTCTACGAGAAGTTCTACGCCAATGAAGGTCCTGGAGCCATGATTTATGTGCCAGGCACGGAGAAACCAGAGGACTCAATGTTCTATCTGACTGTTCCTGCAATGATTCAAGCACAATCTGATTTCCGCTCCAGGGAAATGGATGGCCCTGCAGAGATTATGCAGAAAGCAATTGCACGTGCAGAATCTGTTGACCCTACAAAAGAAGGTGTTTTTATTCTGCAGGATGCTAAGCAAATGTCCTTGATCTGCTACAAACGTGATCAACCGTTGCCATTTGCTGAATTAGAAGAGGATGCATAGGCAGAGAGCTACAACAAATAATCATTTTGAAAAGCTCTATCGCATCTATCGATTAGAGGAAGATTGGTGTACACCACCTGAATATCTTCCTCTGATTTATCACACATTAGGAACTGTTGATCTTGATCCAGGATCAACGGAACATGCTAATAATGAGTTCTTAAAAGCAGATACTATCTTTACAAAGCAAGATGATGCACTAAACCGTACTGACCCTTGGCGCGGCAATGTGTATTGCTTTCCTCCTACCTATGGCCGGTGTTCCTTTAACAAGCATAGGGGCAGCTGGCGCTGGTCACTGCGTGGTGGCTTTGGGGCACAGAGCCCATCTACAGCCTGGTTTAGGCGGCTGGAAAAGGACTGGAAGCTGGGCTACGTGAATGCTGCTTTGTTCTTTACTGTAACGCCAGAAGTAATGAGAACAGCGCCACAGATCTGGGATTACCCAATCTGTATTCCTTCTAAGCGTCCTAAGTTATTGCACGGTAAAACTTTTTACCAAATTGAAAACTTCCCTAAGTGGGGATTCTTTGTATTTCTTCCACCTAAAGAGGGTGGGTTTAGCCGTCTTGATAAATTTGAAGAAGCCTTCTCAACGATTGGGAAGGTTGTACTTTGAACTAAGACGGTTGAGCGCGAAAGGAATTACGGAAACCAATAGAGCTGTCAGTGTTACCGAAACTGGAAGAACCACGTGGCTCGTAAGGGAGCGCAACGATAGGAACAGTACCACCTTGTGCAGGGAAAACAAATCGATCATCCTGGAGGCGCTCAGAAGTTATAGGTAGTTTACTGAAAGCACGTCGACCTTCTAGGTAATTTTGCAAAAAACCTAGGGCCTGATTGTTATCAGGAATTTCTTTTGCTTCTCGGTAGCGACTGTCAACCTTATAGGATTGACTCTTCTCAAATGCCATTCTATTATTCTGCCAGCAGTAAATGTTAACCTTGTCAGATCCCGTCGATCACCCCAGTCACTACACCAAAGGTGGTGTGGAATGTATTGATGCCATTCAATCCTCTATGACGGAGGAAGCATTCCGTGGTTACTGCAAAGGCAACATTCAGAAATACATTTACCGCTACGAAGACAAACAAAATCCAAAACAGGATTTACTTAAAGCGCGATGGTATCTGGATCGTCTGCTTCAAACGTTTCCTCAAGAATCTCAGTCAGCGCTTCAATCTCCTCAATTATCAGAACCCGAGCAAACTCATCTAGCTCCTGGAGATATTTCTCTCTCTGCTCAGGAATTAGACTGCTTGCGTACCTTAGAGGCTCTAGATCTTTTAGATCAGCTTCAAGGAAAGAAGAGCGGGAACCCGTCGCCTTTGGTTGCTCGTTCCACAATGTAAAGAACTTAGAAATAATTTCACCGCCAGGGTTTAAGCGGAGAAGTTCAGATTCTAAATACTCAATAGCTTTAACTTGCTCTAAAGTTCCGTTGTAATTTGCTGCAATGTTTAATAAGCACTGCGGCAAAACACATTGATGTTCAATCAACAATGGAACTTCAGTATCACTCTGTAAATAAAGATCTAATTCAGCCCTCCTTCTATCTCTTAAAGTAGGATCTGCTTGATAATTTCTACGCATAAAAGGAGACCATTCTTTAATGATCTCTTGTTTACTTGCATTGCTATTGATTAATTCAAGCAGCTTACATTCCTTAAAGTAAGTAATACCTACGCTTTCTGCATAACTTAATACTGCGCCACGCTTCTTCTCATTCAGTGGCATGTAAACCAGATCAGCAACATACTCAGAGAAGAGTTCTAAATCTTTCTTAAGTTGCTCATCAATTTGATGGCGGTAAACCTTGGTAAATGGTGTAACTGTTTGGCGGCCAATCTTCTTACTGCCGTAACCAATCAGCCAGGGACCATCTTCCTTGGTTGCTTTATAGGAGGTATATTCTTCAAAACCAACATGGATGCGGCAAGGTGTGTACCGCCGCACCAGTTCAAACGCGTACTCTGTATAAAAAGACAAGGGACCACTGGCCCCTTATCAGGGCTCAGGGAACAACAACAGAACCGTTATAGCTGATTTCGCTGTAATCGTCTGGCGTGGTCAGCAGAACAATATAGTTCTTAGAAGCATTGGTTACAGTTATGGCAACAGCACCTTTGCCCTTACCTGCTTTTGCAATGTTAAAGAACTTCTGGTAACCAGTTGGTGCAGTGCCTGCAGTGTAAGCATCTTCTTGGAAGATCTCGATGGTCTCAATACCAACACTGCGATCAATCTTGACGATGATGTCACCGGTTGAACCAGGGTTGACCAAGAAAGCGCGCTGGCTTAGATCACCAGAGGAACCAGGCAGAGCATCACCTTTATAAACCAGCTCAGCGCCACTAGCGGTAAAGGTGTCTTGCGTACCTTGAAAAGTGCGGGTAGCCATTATCAGTTAATTTGGTTTTGCGTTTGAAACTGGAAGGAGATGTCGGCATCAATACCGTGTTCTTTAAGGATGCTTAGGAACATTTGACGATCCATCATTTTCATGTGGAGCATGTCAACAAAAGCTTCCTCTAGTTCATCACGGTCAAGATCCTTGATTGCCAGAGCTGCTGCATGGATAGCAAATTCACTATCAATGGGCAGATCCAGGGCATTGGCATCCATTAAAAATTTACCAATCCGTCACTACATCCTAACAGCTCTGCAATTTTTGGCTACTAGGCCATTGCAGGTTTGCTGCCAGGCGGAATATATCGCTGATCAACAGTGAAGTGCGGCTGATCTGTTGCCCCATCAAAGAGCTCAGGAGCAACTTCAGGAAGCCTTTCTGTGACGTAAGCGTTGAGAAAACTTTTTGTATCCATGATTAAGGATTGATGAACTTACAACACAGGTGCAAGCATAAACACTGGCAAAAACAATGACCAGAGTTGCCATCTCACGCAGCAGCAACATTAAAAGTTACAACAGCATTTGTGCCACCCGACTCGCTAACAAAGCGAGGACGCACCCATTTCACAGGACAACCTGAAACAGAATAAACATAAGGACCATTGGCAGTAATTGTTTGCGGTCCAATGATTTGAGCAAAGTTTGTGCCATCAATGCTGCCATCAAGCTGGACAACAACATTAGTATTGATGTTACTAACAACAACAATTAGAGTATAGCTCCTTGTAGAAAATAAATTATTAACTGCAACTTGCAACAGATTACCAAGACCTGGAGCAGTCAGTGGCGAATTAATATCAAAAATTGTATCTTGAAAATAGTTGACCATGATTACCCCAGGGTGGACTTAAGCAGCCATTGGAACTTCTTGTGAACACGGCCGCGCTCTACAGCCAAGTCTAAGGTGAACTGATCTTGCATTGCTTCTGCTTCTTCTGCCAGCAGGTGGAATGATTCAGCTACCGCATTATTATTAATGGCAAGCGTGCGGATCATGGCATCTTGATCAAAACAATTCTCAGGCACTGGCGCCAGCATTGAATTATTAAGATCTTCCACACTCATTGGAGTGCTGATATCCAAAGAACGCAGGTGCTCTGCAATGGTATCTAAACCACCCTGCAGTTCTTCGTAGATCTCTCGGGTCAGCTTGTGAATGGAGTAAAACTTACTGCCCATCAGATTCCAATGGACAATATAAGTTTGATTGAGAAGATGCGACGTATCCCGTAGCAACTGCACCAGATGGCAGTAACAAGTTGTTTTGGAATCCATTTTTACTTTAGCCATAGAAGTTACCACTTCACCTCAAGCTGGAAAAAACTTTTGAGTTTTTGAAAACCATTTTCCATCTGCAAATAAAAACTCGGGAGGGCAACCAGTCTCAAGGCGACGTTTAAGAGCACCTGGATCTTTACCAGATATTCTAGCAGCGTCAGATAAACACATCTTTTCTCCGTTGTACTCAACAAAAACATTGTTCCTTTTGTTTCGGACTTGTTCTTTTATGGTGGCCCAACGAACATTTCCTAGTTCATAATGTCCGAAAGGATTTATCCGATCCAGTGTTGTACCTTCAGGACGTGTTCCAATGTGCGCAATTAGTTCTTCTAAAGACGTGAATCGAAATTCAATATTTTTATAGTAACCGTTGTGTCCAGTTTTGCAACGGTACTTAGCTTTGGAATAGCTGCTTCGAGTTCTAAAAAGTTCTGGGTCATGCTTTATTCCTTTTCCTTTATTTTTAGGTACCTGTCCTTTTTTATTGCAAGATCTACATTTCCACAATCCTTTTCTCCTGTTGTATTGGTCAATGCGAATTGATCCGGAACAACCACATTTTTCACATGTAACAGCTACAAAACGAGAATTGGCGTTAGCCATTGAAGGAACTCAGTTCCTTCTAATCATACCACTTGACCTTACCTACCACTTCGTTTTACTACTCCAGTATCGAGCCGACATTTTATCTGGATTGGGATCTTGTGCGTTATGTCTGGCATAGTATGATCGCCTTCTTGCTTTATCCTTAGCGGTTTTTGGATTTTTCCCTGCACCTTGAACACCCTGTTGACCAAAGCGAATGATCTTTTCCTTGCCGTCCGCACAGGCTTTTACCACATGCGATTTGGTTGGGTGGCCAGGGGTGCGCTGTGGTTTATTACACGCCATCCGTTCCTTAGCTAACCGCTTGGCTTTTGCACGATCTGCCATGGCGTTAAACGTAATTAGAGCGGCGTTCTTCGCTAAGGATGGTCATATCAGGACGACCTTGAGCAAGTCGTTGCCAGTTGGTAGGCCAACGCTCATCACGAGTTTCTTTCAGACTTTCTTCTGGAAGTGGAAACTCTTTAGTACGCATGTACTGATCTAAGAAATCCTTACCTGGCTCTGTTGTATCTTCTGGAAACATCATGCGCTTACAACAAAATCAGTAAAGTTGATTAAAGAAACAGTCTGCGGTTTCTGTTCTAACCACTGTTTAATTTTACTTTCTCTCTCCTCAGAGTACAATGGATGCCCTTTTTTAAACCAGGCAAAGGGCAAATCTGATGCTTTTGATTTATTACAAGACGTACAGCAACAAGCTAAGTTATTGCGGGTACTGTGACCACCACGATGTTTAGGAACAATGTGATCAATCGTTGCAGTGCGATCACATAATTGTTTCTCGCAATATGCACACTTCCATTCCCAGGCTTCAAATATTGATTCTCTAAATTTCTTGCGAGCACTTTTAGG
>JACCDY011307973.1_pt1 | contig 10735 bp, 11 predicted proteins | sample 7446391 | NCBI WGS metagenome assembly JACCDY01 (sample SAMN15323451, study PRJNA562643) | freshwater metagenome | isolation source: river surface water | place: USA:Blue River Watershed | collected 2017-08-18
ATAGATATTACTTTTGTTTTAATTACAATCAAATCTTTTTTTAAAGAGTCTTCACTCTTTTTCTCTTGGGGACCTTTTTTAAATGATTTAGTATCTCCAGATATTAATTGTATCTGCTTGTTTGAATATTTTACTAATGCGCCACTAGAAGATCCAGGTAAAAGTTTTTGGGAATTGATTGCCATTTATTTTAACCCTTTATCCCATAATATTTTTCCATAATATTAACTCTATGCATTGTTCCAGAAGATGGAGATGTTGACATCAAAGGTGCGGTAGATCCTCCCAAAATTCCAGACATTTTTGATTTTGCAGACATATCAATAACTTGATCTGGTAAATTAATAAATGCACCAGATCCTACTGGAAGAGGTCCTATATCTTTATTACGATATCCCATCTTTGCCCAGTGTGAAGTTGAATCATTATCAGCAATACTCTTCCTTATCTGATTTAATCCACCAGAACTTACAAATTTTTCTGGGATAACTTCATGATGTTCTCCTGGTTTCATTGCAACCATAGTCAATTGAGTATCTCCACCAAACAATCCCTTCATTGATATTCCTGTTTTTGAATTTATAGGTCCACCATTAAAAATCATTTTACTTAAAAGAGGTTGCTCATCACCAGAAATCATTTTACTTAAAGGAAGTTCATTTTTTTGTGTTACTTTTTCATTGCCAGAAATCATTTTACTTAAAGAAAGTTCATTTTTTGGTGTTACTTTTTCTTTGCCAGAAATCATTTTACTTGAAATAGGTCCGCCAAAACTTCTTCTTTGCGGTTTTAATAACATTTGTAGTTGCTGATTATATACTTCTTTCAATTTTTTGGGATCTTTTGATGGTTGTCCATAATAACTAGCATTTGTACCAACTCTTCCTTTTGCATCAGGACCCATGAGATTGGGGAAAGATGCCCATTCTGGAGCAACCATATCAATAGCGGAAGAAGATAATCCACCACTCTTAAGCATAGATAAATTTATTCCTCTATTTTTTGCAAGAGTCCATCCCAATTTATCTTGGAGTTCTGGAGTCATTATTTGATCTGGTTTTACTTCGCCCCTTCTAATCAAATCTTCCAGAGTAAATGGCATAAATTGATATGCACCAACAGCACCTGATCCAGATCCATAATTTACCGAACCTCCACCTAGTCTTTTAGGTAATCTTTTAGTATCATACATATCAATAACTTCTTTCACAGTCATTTTAGAAATAGGTGCTGTTCCTCCACCATATAAAACATTATAAGGATTTTTAGTATCTTTATAATGCTCAGCAAAACGAATTGTTGATAAAAATGCTTTACCTTGAGGAGTTTGCCAATCTGATAATGGTAGAGATGGTTTTGAAGCAGTTGCCTTTGCAGATCTTCCTGAAGGAATTTTGCCAGAAGAAAATGCTCCCTTTACCTTATCAAATACACCACCAAACCAATTGCCAACATTTCCAATCATATTTTTCATTGATGGTGGTTTAAGAGAGAAATTAGATCCTCCTCCACCAACTCTTCCACCATTTCTAAATGCTTCAATTAATCCACCAGTATTTGCAAGTCTTATATTATTACTATAACTAGGTCTATTAGCGTTTGGTCCACCATATGCAGAATTTAATGCAAGCAATCTATCAGCGCCTACAGCGTTAACTGCTGCTTTATTAATTACAACTTCTCCAGGTTGTGCTGCAATTAATTGCGTATCTGGACCTGCTCCAGTAATTCTTATTCCACTACTGTTTGAAATGCCACCACCAGAAGCATAAGAAATCTTACGAGCACTAATGGGAGTTGGGAGATTCTTTACCATCCCTCCCGCATTAAACATTTGCCCACCAAGACCTCCAGAACTTGCATAATCCAAAAATGATTTTTGTGGACTTGGAGTTTCACTATATCCAGGTTTTAACTGATCAAATTCTTTATCTTGGGTTTTAACTCTATCACCCCACGTACTTCCTGCCCAAGCAGCAAGAGCACCAGTTCCAATTATTGCAGTAAGTTTAGGATTTAATAATGCTAATCTTAAAAGACCTTTAAGTAGTGTACCAGTAATTGTTGCAACAAATCCACCTAAAGGAGTGCAAAATGCCAAAAATCCTGTTAAGATTGCTGGCCACCAATCTTTAACAAATCTACCCAAACTTGAAATTTTCTTTTGATTTGCTGGATTTCCCAACCAATCCATTAATTTAAAGAATGCCCTTCCCAATAAAATCCAAAAGAAGAATTTAAATATCCTATCAAAAATACTTTCAAATGGTGCTAGAATTTTTTTAGTAGCAGAAACTAAAGCACCTCCAATTCCACTTTTAGATTCTAATCCTTCTTCTCTTGAAGATCTTCTTTCATTTTCAGCACGTTTTCTATCAGAAGAATATGATCTATCTAAAAGTTTATTCTGCTGCATCAAAGATGTAGCAATAGACTCAACACTTTTTCTAATACTAGAAACAAGTTTTTGTAAAGTATTATCTTCCTTCTCTTCTTTTTTTGGTTTTATTTTTAAAGGTTGTGTTTTGGTTCCAGTTAATAATTTTTGACCAGCAGAACCTTGCAGAAACTTACTTGGACTAATTGTTCCGCCAGTATTTACCTTCTTCTTTTTTGGTTTAAATCTTCCTTGCTTAGTCTTAACACGCTTAAATTCCTCGCGAAGCAAAACTTCTTCTTCACGAGGAATTGTATTTTTTCCACGACTAACTATAACTAATTTTTCTTTTAAAAGAGTTGTGTAGGTCGTATAATCAAGGTCAAATACATCTTCAAGACCTAGCAGCCTGAGAATTCTTTCGTCTATAGATTCGGTGACTAAATTCTTAGCTGCCATTCTTCTTTCTCTTTTGCTCCTCTTCTTCTAGGTGCTGACTCAACAATGCCACATATATGTCCCTTTCCCAAGGAACCATATTCTCAATTTCCGTCAATGAATATTTATGATACTGCATCAACGAGAAATTGAGTTTATAATATCCTTCAAGGTCCATGTGGACCATCGCTATCCGAAAAAACTGGATAATCCCTCTAACGTTACGTCACTTTCAACACCAGTATTAGGATTTTTTACGTGAACAGTGTGAGTCAATTTGGGCATAGTATCAAAGAATTTTTCAACTTCTTTGAATTGACTTGAATTCATTTGATCTAAAAAGTCAACTAATTCTTTTTTAGTGACATCTGAAGCAGACCAAACTTCATCCTCTGTGTAAATTTTATCTATACAAGAAGCAACCAATTCAAAAGATTTATCCATTGTGTTATCACCAGATAAGTCAAAGTTATTTTTGATGAATTGGTCTAATGATGGATATCCCATTTCCATCATGATAGAATCATCAACTTTAATTTGTTTTGAATGGTCAGGATTCTTTGTTACTTTAATATCATCAATATTAATTTTTGTAGGAACTCCTGTCTCATCATCATCTGGGCAAATAATATTAACTTCAATTTCTTCACCAACAGATTTTCCACGAATATTTAAAAACAAATATTCAATATCAAAAGTTGGCAAAGACTCAACTTTAATTCCTTTAGTTTCAATACAGTTTTTAATAACTGTTTTAATAGCAGTTGTGATTTGCTTTGGATCTTCGCTTTCCAAAGCAAGGACTAAAAGTTTTTCTTCTTTAACTAGAAAGGGTCTATATTTAATAACTTGACCAGTAGATGGCAACTCAAGTTCATAAGTTGGTGTAGCAATCTTTGGTAAAGGCATAATCTCCTATACAATTCAGGTTTAGTTATTTAGCGTTAAAACCCTGGACCATATCTCCCTTCTTGACCCAATCCAGGACTATAACCTGCTTGTCTCAAACGAGATGCCTCCTGCATATTTTGAAGTTCATCAATTTGATTTTGAATTGTTGGTCTGTTCTGAGTAGTTTGAAGTTCAGGAACACCAGGAGCATTTTGTGCTGCTGGAGAAGTTGATGATTTTGCTGGAGAAGAAGGTTTCTTATAATTAATCAAATATTTTGAAAAAGAAAATGAAACCGTACACTTTAAAAGTTGAGATGATTCATATGAAATTGGCATTGAACTAATACTAATTGGAAATGCCTCAAAGAATGTATACTCTAGAGATGGACCCGCATCTGGTCTTCCATTATCTTTTTCAAATTTGGTAATAAAAATTGTTTTACACTTATAATCATCAGGATAATGAACTCTATAGAAAAATGATCTATCAGCAAATCTAGGAAGACCATCCCCACCACTTACTTGCTCATTTACAATGTAAGAAATCCAACCTTCAAAAAAACGTATGGTGGTATAATTCCTATCAACATAAAAAGTGAAATCTGCCCTATCATCATAAAGTCTTCTATACGCATTTTTTTGCGTCATTCCATGAAAGTCATTATTGATATCATGAGTTGCTAATGTGGATCCAGGTAAAGATGCATCGCAACACAAAAGATCAATTAATTCACCATTTATCCTATTTTGATATCTTGCTCCAGCAAGATTTGATTCTTCCTTTTCACCCTCCCAAGAATCGACTGCTGGTGGTGGTTGAAATCTACAAATATAATGTGATGTAGTTGCTGGTCTTAATAGTTGGGTTTTAATATCAGCAATTTTTTTAGGAGATGCTGATGGAGGAGCACCTTCTGATGGTTGAGATCCTCCTTGAGGAGCATTTGGACTTTGAGGAGACCCTGGAAAAGGAAGATTTTGTTGATCTATTTGAAATACTGGACTTGAATCAAAGACTGATAGACCATCATCAGCACCAAAAGTTCCTGTTGCTAGTGGAGTACCTAAAACGCCTGTTAAGTTTTCTCTATCGCGATATCCAACATTAACGGCTGCTTGTTCTGCGGGCGTTAACTGAAAATCAGAAAAACCAGAACTTGTTTGTTGGGCAGCCATCTATAAATAAGTTTAAGTATATAGTATGTATAATACATTAGTGCCAAAAGATAGTAGATACCTTCAAGGAAGATTTCATCCAAGAAATCCAGAAAAATATAAAGGAGATGTTAATAATATAATTTATAGGTCATCCTATGAATTAAAATTTCTACAGTGGTGTGATAGAAACGAAAATATTTTAGAGTATGGATCTGAAGAATTCTTTATTCCATATTATGATCCAACAACAAGAAAGGTTAGAAAATACTTTCCAGATGCTTATGTAAAAATTAAAGAAGTGAATGGAAATATTAAAAAGTATGTGATAGAAATAAAACCAGAAAAGCAAACAAGACCTCCTGTTCCAGGCAAAAAAAGAAAAAGCACCTTGATCAATGAAGCATTAACATATGAAAAGAATAAAGCAAAATGGAAAGCAGCAAAAGAATGGTGTGAAGATAGAAGAATTGAATTTAAAATCATAACAGAAAAAGAATTAGGAATTGGAAATGGCTAAGACCAAAAAGAAAAAGACACGCTTAGACATTTTACAAGAAAAAATAAAAGGAATTTCTGATCCTGAAGATATAATGATGGAAATTATTTCAATCTTTGATGAAAAAGATTGGGTTCCTCAAGTCGGAAAATATTACACATTCATATATAACGCAAAGACTCCTGGATTGTTATATGATCAACACCCATTAGTTGCATGTACAGAAATTTATAATTGGGGATTTCGTGGTATTAATTTTCATTTTGGAGATATTAGAAGTTATACCTGGGAAGAAGTTGCAGGTCAACTTCACATTGTAAAAAATGACGAGATAAGTTATATGAGATCATTAAAATATGCTAAATATATCTCTAAATAGATTAGAAAATAAATCCTCCTGTAAATGGCAAGCATACAACAACTGGGAAATGGGCAAGCAAAAATAACAACAGGAGTTGGAAGTTATGCATATCCAGGAGGAAACATTCAATTTCAAGTTGGAACAACTGCGAATGTTTCTGCACAAGGAGTAGTTCAACCAGTTAATGCTGATGGATCTGTACAACTCTCCGTTGATAGAGTTAGTCCTGGGGGTAATCCAATAAACCTTGGCAATATCAATGTTGCACAAAATGGATCAACAAATTTTACCGCAGGGGCAGGATTTTCCAATCTACCAACAGCATTACAAACTGGAGCAACTGCAATTTCTGGGCAAAATTTTACAAATATTTCTAAGGATTTGGTGAAAGGAGCAATTGGAGATTTAGGATTAACTGATAAGACTCCAATAGCAGCAAATGCTGCAGCAGCAGGCGCCGCTGCGGGCGGTATTGCAGGTGCTGTTGCTGCTGCTCCTGCTGCACCATCTCCAGGTTCTCAGTCAGCATCTGCTGGGGGATTAAGATATCCATTTGATATGGATGGTAGAATGGATTATGTTTTATTTACGTGCCCAGAAGAAGGATCTTATCCAGGACCAGTTTCTATGGGAATTCAACCACAAATTAGCGATTCAAATGCAGTTGAATGGGGAGGTTCTACCTTAAATCAACTTCAAAAAGAAATTGTTAATTTTGGAATGAAAGAGTTACTTGATCCGAAAAAAAATTGGGAAGAAATTTTAAAAAATCTTCCAGGAAGAATTTCCAAAATTGCAAAAGAAAATTATTCTGGAGGTGAAGAAGCTGGTAAAATGGTGAAGTTATGGATGATGGAACAAGCGATGGGTCTTCAAGGTTTATCAGCAAGAAGTGATGTTGGTGTTGGAGCAATTTTAAACCCAAATTTGGAACTTGTATTTACTTCACCAACTTTAAGACCATTTACATTTACATTTAGAATGACTTCTAGACATCCTAAAGAATCTGAAAGTATTAAAAAAATAATTAGATTCTTTAAACAAAATATGGCACCAAGAAAAAAGGGAACATTTGTTTTGAAAAGACCTCCATATTTTGAAATTGAATATAAAGGAAAAGCAGCAGATAATGGATTTTTAAATAAAATTGGTGGAAAAACAAAGCAATGCGCGTTAACAAACTGCAGTGTTGATTACACCCCAGATGGTTCCTATATGACATATACAAATGATGGTGCCATGACCGCATATAATCTTACATTACAATTCCAAGAAATTGCTCCACTATATGATGAAGATTATAAAGAACTTTCTCCAAATATAATAGGTTACTAATATGTCAAATTACTTCAGATCTATACCCGATTTCGATTATGTTAATCGTAATCCAGATTCTCAAAATATATCAGATTATGTAACTGTAAAAAATCTATTTAAAAGAGGAAGAATTCGTGAAGAAATTTTTGGAGATATTGCATTCTTTGATTTATATTCAGTAAATGGAGATGATAGACCAGACACAGTTGCTTATCAAATTTATGGAGATGAAACTTTAGATTGGGTAATTCTTTTATCAAATAATATTCAAAATGCTAATTCAGAATGGCCATTAATGCAAGATGAATTTGACGCATATTTGATAAACAAATATGGAGATTATAATACTCTTTACAATGGAATTCATCATTATGAAACTCTTCCAATTATAAATTCTTCTGGAGTAACTGTTTTAGAAGGTGGATTAGTTACATCAAATGAATGGAAGACAAATGGAAGTTGGGTTGAAAATAACTCATCAAAAATATTAGAAGTATATGCTGGAGATGGGATAAGAACATCCACAACTGTTACTATAACATTGTATGGTTCTGGACTTGCTAATTTAAAAGTTGGGGATCAAGTAAGAATTGCAAACGTCTCTCAAGAACCTTATAATGGATACCAAACCATTACAGAGTTAGTCGAAGTTACTAATCTGCCAAACGGAGAATATTTTGTTAAATCATTTACTTACGAATTAAGTTCCGCTCCAGAAATTCCAAATCCAAGATTATCATTTGTTTTAGATCAAAATGGACTTCCTGTTGGAAGTCAAGTAGAAGAAGTTCTTTTGACAATTCAAGAAAGTCCTCTACAAGGAAATGCTTATTATTTTGAATATTATGATGCAAAATTAAAGAAGAGCATTCAAGTTCCTTCAAATCAATTTATTGTTCCAGTTACAAATTATGAACATGAAGTAAATCTTGAAGATAAAAAGAGAAGCATCTATGTTTTAAAGGAAAGATTTATTCCTCTTCTTCTTGAAGACGTTGATAGAATTATGCCTTACAAACCAGGAGGAGATCAATATATTAGTCCAACATTAAAACGTGGTGATAATATCAGACTTTTCGAATAAGAAAGGGGGCATATGCCCCCTCTTTTTTTATCACATATCAACAAGTTTACTAAAGTAACTTAGTGCCTCATCTTCTTCTTCAGACTCATCATCTACACGGGCAACAGACTCTGGAACAGACTTACTCTTACGATAAGTTTGCTCAAGTTCTTCCATAATATTTTCTTCCTTTGAAGGAGTTTGAACATATGAATCATACTCTTCTTCAACTGAAGCAGTACTACGTGCAGGAGTCTTCTGACCAAGAACATACTTTAGACGACGTTCTAGATCATCATAAGACTTGAATTGATCTGGAGCAATAATTGCAGTCAGAGAATACTGCTTTTTCCAAAGTGCTTCTAGTGCTTCATCATCATCTAGAAGAGGTTGTACAGATTCAAACTCAGACTTATCATAGTTCCAGTAACCATCAACCTTACGGATCTTAAGTTTGAAGTTTGCACCTTCCCAGAAATCAAAGGGATTGATTGGATCTTCATCTTCAAATTCTGGTTGCATTGCTGCCATGATTTTATCAAAAATCTTTTTACCATACTTGAAGAGAAATACTTTTCCTTCGTTTGCAGGGTTTGTTGGATCTTTTACAACATAGATGTTGGAATAGAAACTGAGTTTACGCTTCTGCTTACGCACAGTCTCTTTATCCTTGTCACTACCTGTGTTCCACAGTTCACGGTTGTGATCAGAAACAGGATCTTTCTGTCCAATGGTGGTCAAAGAGTTTTCAATGTACCAACCACCAGGACCTTGGAATGCGTGGGTATACAGTTTTACCCAGGGAAGATCTTCATTTTCTGGTGCGGGAAGGAAACGGATTACAGCATAACCGTTACCAGTTTTATCAAGTTCTGGTTTCCAGAGACGCTCATCTGCGCCGCCACCATTGCTATTTACTTTTTCTACTTCCTTTACCAGTTTCTGAGTTAGAGAACCAAGTTTGGATTGTTTCTTGAGATCTTGAAATGACATTTGTGTACCTCGGATTAAATGGATTTGGCCTTTGTGTACTTCGTTATCTTACAAGTCTGTGCCTGTTTTGTCAACCCTCTCTTTCATGTTTTTGATTAAGGCGCTCATATTATTGAATATAATATTCATGTCAACATTTTGTGGCAGACCCATCATAGAAGCAGATTCTGTAATCCTCTGCTTCATTTCTTTTGCTTTTGGATCATCAGATAAACTTAATCTTGTATATAAGACTTTTTGTTTATCCAATAATCTTTCCAAAATTTCAATGTGCTCCAATTTCTTTTGAATATCCATTTTTGGAAATTCAAAAACATTTTTATAAACAATTTCCTGTAGTTCAGAAATTTCTGCCATTTCTGCCCTGACAACTTCAGAGTCGAAAAAACTCATAAAAGAGACTCCTTTAATATTTTTTTATAACGAAATACATCGATATTTAGAAAGGCAGAATACTTTTTCATTCGCATAGAAATAGTTTCCCATACAGGATCTAATAATTTCTTATCAAATCTTTTTCTAAATCCCAAAATTTTATCTAAAATTAAAAATGTTTCAAGAGACATATTATTCTGCAAATACTCTTTTAGTATTTGAGGATGTTTGTTTCCAGAAATTAAAAAGAAGTCATCAAAATTTTTACCTAAAAATATAGATTCAATCTCTCCTTTAAATGTGTAAGAAAGAGACTGAATCTTCTTTAACCATTCCCTATATCTTGTTTCTCCATCACGTTGTATTTCCCCAATCCATAATGATTGGGGATCTGAACAAGAGACAAAATTTGATATAAAAAATTCTTCAATTTCCTTATCACTTTTTTGTCGTGATAATTTTTCATAAAAGAATCTATCCTTCCTTTTATAGAAGGATTCTAAACTTGCTTTTGTCTTACCACAATATTTGTGATAATCGTAATTTGGTTTTGTGAAATGATTCTTTAATGAAAGGTATAATTTATAACATTCAAAAGGTGTCATTAAAAAACTAACCTAGCACGAGAAGTTTTTTTCAAGAAATTCAATTCCATCGCATCACACTTAATTTTTTCCTTAAGTGGTTTTGATATAAGTTTGGGAACTGACTCCAAATCAATATTGTTTTTCTCGCAAAAATATACGATTGCATCAATATAATTCATGTCTTGATTTAGGTGTACAATTGTCTCAATTTCTTGAGCAAACCTAGAAGGACAAAAGAATTTTTTCTCTAAAACCTTTTCTAACTCTTTATCGAAGTTGGGATCCATACCTCGTAATACTGTGACTTGTAGTGTTGTTTCAATCATAATTTTTGCAATTAACAATAAAGAAGAATCAAGATAGTTTATCGTTCATAAACTTTTTAATATACTGAACCAATAATTTTACATATTTTGCCTTATCTCTTTCCTCATATACTTCCACATCACCATTCTCACATGCCATAATAATAACAAATTTTTTAACAGATATTCCTGTCATCTCATGCAACATACATGCATATGCACAACATTGCACAAAATACCCATCAATCCATTCTCTTGGTTTTGGTTCTTTAGAAGTTTTGAAATCAATAATGGAAAGTTCTCCATCATATTCGGCAATACAATCTACCGTTCCAGCAATGCCAAGAAATTTGCTGTAAAGAGAACCTTCTA
>JACCDY010008191.1_pt1 | contig 10731 bp, 13 predicted proteins | sample 7446391 | NCBI WGS metagenome assembly JACCDY01 (sample SAMN15323451, study PRJNA562643) | freshwater metagenome | isolation source: river surface water | place: USA:Blue River Watershed | collected 2017-08-18
AGCCGGGTACTTCGCCAGCAAAGTTTAGCAAGGGTGTTCGTACTTTTTGATTTTACGTGCCACCCTGGACCATACGGAGTCTTAGGATGACACTAGAGTTTACCTCGTTTCATGTCATTGTCCGTTGTTAAAGTTTTACAAGTATACAACCTTTTAAGGTAGTTGTCAACCTAAAATGAACAGGATGGATTTTTACGGTTTGAATTATAAGTTCAATGTATAAATGTTGCTGTTACCATCCTTAAACTGGTGCTCCCTCACGGACTCGAACCGCGATCGCCGGACTACAAAACCGGAATAATAGCCTTTATACTAAGAGAGCATAACTGGTCTGTGTGGCAGGATTCGAACCTGCGACCTCCGACTTCCAAGGCCGGCCGTCTGACCTGACTGACATTACACACAGATAAAAATTGGCATCCCGCCAGGGACTCGAACCCCGACCAACAGTTTTGGAGACTGGTATGCTGCCATTACACTAGCGAGATATAAATATTTCATGAATCAATATTACAGATTTTTAAATCTTCCTAACGATCCACTCAAAGATAAGTCATCTATTTTAGAAAAATATTCTGAAAAAGTTGCCGGTTATCATCTTGAAGACTTATCGATTGTTAAAGATGATGTGTTAGAATGTTTTTCTAAAATAGGTTTAGATCCTGACTTTGTTGTTATTTTTCCAGCAAAAATAAACGGAGAACAAGATAAAAGATTTATTCATTCTGATATTAGTTATAATAGAGAAACAAATAAATGGATGCATGTACCTCTCGGAGTAAACTGGGACATCCAAGGTCATGGTATTTTTCAATGGTGGAATGCTCCTACTAATGTAAAAAGAATCTGGCCTAAAGGACCACCTGAAGATCCTGTGATTGAAAAATTATGCGGCATTCATTTTTCAGCTAGGAGATTTTTAGGTATACCTACAGGAGTAACACTAATCGATTCTGTATCAACAATAAATCCTATTTTAGTTAGAACAGATATTCCTCACAGTGTTATATATGATACTCCTAGAGTTTGTTTAAGTATAAGATTTAAAAATACTACTAACAAAAAATGGGATGAGTTGTATCATCTTTTTGATACTATTGCAAAATAAAAGTTGGTGGAAGCCGAGGGAATCGAACCCTTCTAGACACGATGCTTGCAAGGCAACGCCGTAGCCCACTACTGCCCCCATTGTTTGGCTCCGCATCTGGGGATCGAACCCAGCTAACCATTGATTAACAGTCAAGTCCATGCACCTTGCTCGGATTCTGCGGAATAGAAATTTGGCGCCGTGGACGGGAATCGAACCCGCCTAAATCGGATAGACAATCCGGTGCTCTACCCAGAGAACTACCACGGCATGTTTGGCAGAGGCATTAGGGATCGAACCTAAACTAACAGAGTCAAAGTCTGTTGTGCTACCATTACACAATGCCCCAACAAATTTAACAGGATACTATTTTTGGTTTCATTAACAGTGAAATTTTTGAAGTTGCTGTTAGTATCCTAAAACTGGTTCCCAGAACAAGAATCGAACTTGTAATAGCCGGTTATCAGCCGACCGTTATACCATTTAACTATCCGGGAATAAATGGTGGATGCGGATGGATTCGAACCACCGTAGCCTGAGGCGGCAGATTTACAGTCTGCCGGTATTAACCGCTCACCCACGCATCCATTATTGGTACTCCCAACGGGAATCGAACCCGTATTTCCAGATTGAAAGTCTAGTGACCTAACCATTAGTCGATAGGAGCAAAACTTGGTGGAGCTTGATGGAATCGAACCACTTGGCCAGCCACCCCACTTAACAAGGCCTACCGGGTTACAGCCGGCAATGGGGAACAAGCTCCAAAAATTGTAACACACTCCCCTATGGTTTTAGACTGCATCAGGAGCAGAATGGAATGTGTGTATTAAAAAGCACTAAAACTACTTAGGCTGCAATAGGAGCCATTGTTCGTAATAATGCTCTTTAATACGCTACCATTTTTTTATCCACACAAGGATAATCCATCCGGTAGGCCGCCCGTTTGTAGCATGTTTTAAGTGCGCTACCAGGTCCTCGTTACCTGAATGCTTCACACTTTGCGATACTAACGATAGTCTTGTTGAAGGACCGTCTCTCGCTTTCTAACTGATAGAGAATATACTTGGGCACGAGCCATCTTTTCCTCAATCAGTTTTTTAAACTGTTCGGGAGATAGAGTATGCTTTTGTATAAACTCAATCTGTCTAAGTTGTTTGTTACTATCTGTCTCTGTCATTTTCCTTTTGGCAAACAAAAACCCCAGGGTGTTTAGTCCTGGGGTCCTCTGGGTGTAGTTGTGTAGTGTTAACTTACACGATCCTCCCGGGACCCCTGGCAAATCTCTGGTGTACGATCATTACTTGACAGTAACCAAGAGGTGGGCACGAAGCCTGCCTGTTTGGCCATTCTATCAAAACAATAATGTATCGTTACGTTTTTCATTTGCTTTCTCTTTAAAATCCTTGTTTGTTAAAAAGCACCATTGCTTTCTAACTTGTCTCTATTGTAGCACCTTGCTACATCCTTGTCAACAACTTTTGGAATCTTTTTTTGTTGTATTTTTACAACACCTTCTGATCACATTGTTTGCTAACTTGTCTCTATTGTATGAGTATTTATATCTCTTGTCAAGAACCTATGTCAAATGTGGCATTTTTGCAACATTTTGAAAAATCTCGGTTGCTCTTCTTTCATAAAACTCGTACATGGTAGTTTTTGCCCAAACAACATTTTTTTCAAATCTTGGTTTGCATACTTTCCACTGCTGTTTTATATAGTCGATATCAGTTAATACCTTTTTATTTTTTTCTAATGCATTGTACATTCGATCGATAGGATTGTCAATACTGTCATAACTATGATCGAGTATGTCGTCAAACATGTCCATGCCCATTTCTCTTAGTAACTTGACAGCACCACATCCGGATAATAATATTGGAAAGTTCATTCCGTATATACTATTAAGAGTTTTTTCAGTTAATAGATAACATCTCTCAGTATATGACGTTTCAGTTATTATTTCAACAAATGTATTTTGATAATAGTTTATTAGTTTGTTTTTAAAGTTACTGACATTGTCATTTTTACCTTCAGGATATATATCTTTACTGTCTGTGATTGTAGGAGTAAAATTTTTGAAAATATCAAAACCTTTACTTATTGTTTTTTCTATGTGTTGTTGATCCGAGCTAAACTGCCATTTTGTATTTTCAATAATGTTTTGACAATCTTGCATATCAGCTTTAAACATACAAGATATTAAACCTTTGCTTTCTAATCCTAATCCGCAGAGTAAAGAAACTAAAATCTTTCTGTGGTTCCTTGCATTTCTATTCAAACTTACATAAGAAAATTGACTGTCAAAGTTTTTATATTCTAAAGCATTTAATGACTTATATTCAGTTTGATGATTTGTAATATCTCCGCCCCAAGGTACTATAGTTACATTAGATTTTTTAATGTAATGATCTAAGTTTTCAACAGAAGTCAATAATACTATATTTTTATCGTTATAAAACTCTGCAAAATCTTCTAAATATTGAGCTGTAGAAGGCATTTTATCTGTCCATGGATTAAAATCCCTGCTAGTTAAATGATCTTTTACTGCTAGAATAATGTTATCTTTGATAATATTTTCTTGTATAAAAGTTCTTATATGTAACTCAGTTTCTTGTTCAGAGTTTTTTCCGTCATAGTGATACTTGTTTGGATTAAAATAAGAAGGCTCTAATGCAGCAGACCAAATGTATATAGAGTTATAGTCAAGTTGATTTGAAGCTAACTTATAAAATAGCCTAAAAGTAAATGTATCACCGGGAGGTCTTTTTAAGATTAACATGTTAAAGCTTATAAAATTTTGTCTTGTGAGCAGCTAATCCATATTGTATATTTTGTTTAATCATATGTTTAGGATCTATTTCTTTTTTTAGATAATCAATAGCTCCTAGATAGTTTCCTTTTATTTGTTCTGACGCTGTTAACCAAAACCATCTATCCATAGGTCTTAAAATACGTGTACTAGGTTTTTCTGTTTGAAACTCAACTGTAACATCATTAGGGTAAATCACAGGGTGTATTACTGGACGATATTCAGATATGTGTCTAGATAGTATTTCGCTGGCCATAAACTTTGCCCATGCATTAGACTCGCAGTTCTTTTTAATTTCTTGAGCTTGTTTAACTACTATTTCAGGCATGTCAGGACTCCAGTAAAAAAACTCTGTTGCATATTTTCCTTTTGATAGTTCTGTATCATTAAAGTCTACTGGGCTTACATAATGATATGTTGAAGTATCCATAAAATATGAATAATAGTTATCCCCGTCAAAATATACCAGTGGCTTATCTATACCTAGTATTTGTGCAATAGATTTACCTGTACTGTATAAATTTAAAATATGATGATCGTTGTTTTGAGCGATTTGTCTAAAAACGCCTGACAGTGTAATATTTGTACACAATGGTACGGTTTCAAGCCAACTATCTTTTTTTAATATCTCAAAACCAGGTTTAGCAAAATCTTGATACCTAATCTTTGTATTAGGGTGTATTTTATTTTTTATTTTATTTAGGTAAGGTACTGCTGAATATTCTATTTCTGCGTAAAAATTTCCTTCTGATGTATCAGTTGGATCAAAAGATTGTCTAACAGGCTCTGGCAGTTGCATTACTATTTCGTCAAGAAAAATGTTATTCTCTACAAAAGTTCTTAATATAACTGCACTGTCTGCACCTCCGCTGAAATATAACATTAGATAATCATAGTTGTCCCTTAACTGTTGAGCTCTTTTACGATATATTTCAAACAACGGAGTTTCTATTGGAATAGTCCAGTCTATTTTTCCATAAACATCATCATTGAATATCCACTTTACTTCATAGCCTGTTTTTTTATATTCCATTAAGGCCTGTGTTTTATTATAAAACTTTTTCCATCCTACTAGGTAATAACCTAATCTATCTGTATTCATATTAGTTACTCAAAAAAAGAAGATATTTCATGAAATGTCTTTCGCCAGTTTAAATTTCTATGATAGTCCCATTTACCTAAATGGCCCAACATACTCATGTAATCTAACACCGGCACTTCTTTTAAAATATTAGATACACTATGATTTTCTGATAGTTTTTTATAAACAACTTCTCTTAGCTTGTCCGGAGTCTTTGCAATATCTAGTTGCCCTTCTCCCCGAATGTAGATTAGATTTACTTTCTTTCCGTTAACTTCACTAAAGTTTTTGTCCAGCCAAGTTTCTAACTCGTCCGTGTAATAGACATTTAATGGTGTAGCACAATAGTTAATATGATAATCTATGTTTGTTGGACTTTCTGTTTTAAATAGATTTAGATTTCGTTTTGCTTTTTCCCAACTTAAAGGATAACGAATATAATGAAATCTATCATTTATACCATCGATGCTTAATCCTATTCTTACTTTTGCAAACTTATCCCATAAATCAAATATTTCTTTTTTTGGAAATATACTAGTGTTAGTAATGTAGGTTAGTTGTACAGAAGACGGATCCTTTATGTCTTTTAAAATTTTTAAATGAGTATCTGTAAGAAGAGGTTCTCCTCCCCAAAAATGAAATATTTTTACTTTATCTAAATCTATTGACTGCTTTATTTGTAATATTTTTTCATCTATTTGAGATTCAGGTTGTATATGTATTATTTTTCTAAGACCGGCTTCTTCTTTCCTCCAAAGACTACTTTGAGTTGCATCACATTGAATACAGGCAGCATTACATGTTGTGTCTATAGAAAGCTCTATTTTATAAATTTGATTGCTGATATTATCGGGGATAACTTTATTTGATACGATTCTTAAGCTTGATCCGTTTGCTCTTTCTTGTAGATCACATTTTTTACAATCAGGTAAAAAATCTGTGGCTTTATCAAACTCTATTTTAGTCTTTTTAAAGTATGTAGGATGAAATGGTATATCTTTATGATAAAGACAGCATGGCTTAAAAGTTAATATGTTCTTATCACTAGGTACTCTAAAACTAACCGCATTACTTAATGACTTACAAAATAGATTTTGCATCTTTTATTTATGGGTCGCTTACTGCGACCCAGAATCATTGCGATCGCAATGATTCTTTTTTCTTCTTTAAACAATGATAGATATTTCGCTAGATGCTTGAGCCATACGACACCCTAGTTTGGATGCCGTATAGAGAGTTTCAGACATTCGCTGAGTGTCTCGCACACACTTTGACAGTAGGTATTTCTTTTCCGCTGCTCTGGGCTCTGTACCTTACCCCACCTACTACGACTTTTAAGAGAACCTCGGTGTCAGTGTTCTCATGGCAGTTTTGGAAAAACTTTGCAACTATTCCGATTAGACAAACGTTACTAGCCAAGGGGCCGTCGTTTAAGCATCTCAAGTCGTGGCTTGAGGTAGTGTCTAAAAGCCTTTTGCGGAGGAAAAGAATCGGTTACCGTCACACATCAGAACGGATTCACCAGCAGTATTGTAACCTGGCCTGCCAACCTTATGTCACGCTAGTTTGCCTAGGTGAGCCTATGTGTGCCTATTAATATCTTATTATAGAGGATTAGCCAAAAATGGTCTTTCTATTTTGGCGATTTGGAAAAAGAAAAAGGCCCCGAAGGGCCTTTTAAAAAGTGTTTTTAGTTTGCTAAAACTCTAGAAACACTGACCATCACTGATGCGATTCTTCCAATGTCGCGAAGTTGTTCTACTGTGTAGCCTTCTTTTTTCAGTGTGTCATAATGCGCTTTTACGCAGAAATGACATTTGCCAACAATACTAGCAGCTAAACTATAGGCTTCAAATCGAGCCTTAGTTGTACCACCATGTGTAGCAATAGCGTTCATACGTAGTTGTGCTGGTAATCCCTCAAGTTGAGGATCGTCAGTCATTTCAACATACGAATACCAAGTCTTATTTGGAGACATAATACTTGCGGCAGTTAGTGCAGCATCGGCTTCTTTGCGATCTGCAAGCTGACTGTGCAACCAAGTCCAAAATTTACTATTTCCTGTAGCAAATGCAGCCGCTAGAGCAATGGCTTCTGCTTCTTCCACCGGAAGACTACTACGTTTGATTACAGCATCTAAATTGAGTTTTGTATCTTTAGCATATTCAGGAATACTCTGTTCCTTTAATGCATCTACCCATTGTGTCATCGTGTCTGTTCTCCTAAAATTTTGTAACCACGGCCTGTAGGATGGACACCATCACCGCTCATATGATCTTTAGGTCTTGGGATAATAGTATCCCCGTATTCTTTAGCAATACGGACTATTGCATCATGCGGTATAGGTTTGCGATCCTGCCCGGGATCAATCCAAAAAACGCGATCTGCTTTGACAGTAGATCGCATCTTCCTTAGTTCTTCTTCTGTTTTAACACCTTTATGATCATTAGCTCCTAGACTAATGATCAGTGTCTTAGCGGGTTTAGAACTGACAACAGATAGGTAATCCTTATTCCATTGCCAACTATTCCACCCACCCCTGCTGTAGCTAACACAGTCTGGACGAGCCATAGCAGTGCCCACTGCTATGCTGTCACCAATGATCATGCAATCAAGCATTACAGAGTCTCGCCGCCAACACTACGGTTACAAGCACAGAGTTCGCCAGTCTGTAACGCATCTAATACACGAAGTGTTTCTTCCGGGCTACGACCAACGTTCAAGTTATTGACAGTAACGTGTTGGATTTCATTGTTAGGGTCAACAATGAACGTAGCACGAAGTGCTGCACCTGCTGGAGCGTAGAATACACCTAGTTGATTGATTAAGCTCAACTCGCCTCGTTGTGTGTCTGCAAACTGTACGTGTGTGATCTTAGCAAGATCTGGGTGTGCCTTCTGCCATGCTAGCTTACAGAATTCGTTGTCTGTACTACCGGTCAACAGAACTGCATCACGATCTTTAAAATCATTTGCTAACTTATCATAGGCAACAATTTCAGTTGGACATACGAATGTAAAGTCCTTTGGGTAGTAGACGATTACTTTCCACTTACCTTCAAATGATTTTTCAGTAATATCAAAAAACTGATCACTGCCTGGGTTTACGCCGGTTACGGCAAATGCTTCTAGTTTATCACCAACTGTTTTCATATTATCTCCTTTGTGTGTGTTTGAAAACTTAAGAACATTTTTGTTCTATGTGTATATTATATATCCTATTAATCTGCGAAATCAATAGGTTTTTCCTAAATATTTTTTAATGATGTTAATAGGTTTTTTAAATATGCTATTTCTTATCATCGCAGACAAGTAAATACTTATATGAAAGAACTACTATTCACTTTATTTGCTACTCATATTACTATTGTTTGTGTTACACTTTTTCTTCACAGGGGACAAGCCCATAAAGGCATTTTATTTCATCCTATCCTAAGTCATTTCATGAGGCTATGGTTATGGCTTACTACAGGGATGAATACAAAAGCCTGGGTTGCTATACATCGTAAACATCATCGATTTACCGACGCCGACGGCGACCCCCATAGTCCTCATGTTTTTGGAATATGGCGTGTAGTTTTTGGCGGAGCATTTTTGTATAACGATGCTTCAAAAGATCAACCGATGCTCGATCAGTACGGAGTTGGGACACCCGACGACTGGTTAGAGCGCAGAGTTTATACTCCTTACCCATGGCTGGGGATTATTTTAATGCTGGTTATAGACCTTGTTCTTTTTGGCCTAGCTGGTGCGCTGGTGTGGGGAGTTCAAATGCTATGGATTCCGTTTTGGGCTGCTGGTGTAGTCAACGGTATTGGGCACTGGTGGGGTTATCGCAATGGTGATAGCAAAGATCGCAGTCGTAACATCAGTGCTTTTGGTATTATTATAGGCGGAGAAGAACTGCATAACAATCATCATCTAGAACCTGCTAATCCTAAACTCAGCAGACGTTGGTTTGAGTTTGATCTAGGTTGGTTATGGTTATCACTATTTAGAATTTTAAGACTGGCAAAACTTAGACAATAAAAAAGGCCCCAAAGGGCCTTATTAAAGTAAGTTCTTATTAGAACTTAAAGCGTAAGCCAACGGTAACGCGATTACCGTCAAATGCTGCTACACGGTCTTGACCGTATTGACGAGCAACATCTAGCCCAAGGTTAACTTTTCTGTTAAGCGGTACAGAAGCACCAACACCAACAGTCATAGCATAACCATCAGCACCGAACTGGTTGTCAAGATGAGCAATACCAAGCTTAGGACTAATAGTAACCGGACCAACCTTAGCAACATCATAACCAGTCACTAGGCTTAGGCGATTCTGATCGTTGGTACCTTGAGTAGTACGCTCAAAGCCAGCGGTAACGCCAACTTTGCCAAACTTTTCCCCAAGTGTAACACCAAAACCGTTACGGTCTGTGCCAGCGTAGTCTCTTGTTGTAGTAACACCAACTTCAGCTGCTGAAGCTGCTGTAGCTGCCAAAGCTACTGCTGTTGCGATTAAGATTTTTTTCATATTATATTTCCTCTTTGTGTGTATGACTTACGTCATTCAGTATTATATAGTGTTTTTATTAGAGGATCAAGAAAAAAGGCTACCAAAGTAGCCTTTATTGTGTGTAACAAGTTCTTTCTCGAATAACAGTCCCGTCTTGATGTTGTACTTCTCTCCAAGCAGTACAGACTGTTTCTTTTTGGACAATAACAGGCTGTTCAACAATAACAGGCTGCGGTCTTGTTAAAGCGTAGGTTACTACACCACCTACGATTAGAGGTGCAACCCAGTTGTAACTATGACCATGTTTATGGTGATGATGAAAGTGTCTAGGTCCATGATGTTGAGCCATTGCAGGTACAGCAACAAATAGAGCCATTGCTAATAGTAGTTTTTTCATAGTTTGCTCCGACAACTTATATTTAATAGAAAAGCCCAAAGCTTTAACCATGGGCTTCTCTATACTTCATTAAAGCTAACTGCCTTATTAGAAATAATTTCCAGCGTATGTCATCTGAAACATAATCTGGATCGTCTTCGTTATCGTCTTGAACTTTTGGACGACTGTAGCCTCTATGAATATAGTCGCCTAATTCTACTTCAACTTCACTGTCGTTAAGATCAAGAACAATAACTCTAATCGGTTTACTTCTTAGCAGGCTCGCTTTTGACAGGCTCAGCCTTTTTATCAGCAGGCTTGGCTGCAGGCTTGGCTTCTTCTTTCTTAGCGGGTGCAGAAGCTGCGGGTGCTGGTGCAGCAGCGGCTGGCTTGGCTTCTTCTTTCTTTGCAGGAGCAGCCGGTGCCTGAGCAAATGCGCTTACTGCAAACATACTAGCGATTAGAGTTGCGATAACTTTCATAATATTTTCCTTTTAGGTTAATATACAGATTTCTTTCTGTACATATATATTAACGCCTTAGCGGTCAAATACGTTGACATTTTTTGGCAAAAAAATAGGCTCCGAAGAGCCTATTGCTATTTTTGGTTACAAGGTATAACTACCCCGGTACTTGCTGTTTCTTAGGCAGCTAAAGCAAACTCGCTGTCATTGACAGCTACTTTTGCTTCGAAGTACTTGAATGCGTTGTCTGCATTTATAAGTTTTGCTTGATTTAGGGTCATCGCCTACCCTGCTGTCCACTCTGTTACTCTTTGCCCTGTCGAAACCAGTCACCCCCATCAAAAGCACACATTAAGCAGATATTACTTCACCACTATCATCTGTACCATCGCACTATTTCAGGTGAGTAGCGATGTA
>JACCDY010667298.1_pt1 | contig 10730 bp, 10 predicted proteins | sample 7446391 | NCBI WGS metagenome assembly JACCDY01 (sample SAMN15323451, study PRJNA562643) | freshwater metagenome | isolation source: river surface water | place: USA:Blue River Watershed | collected 2017-08-18
AGAATTGTGGTCGATGCTGGGTCAAACAACCGAGCTCACATTTGCTCCGTTCCCCGTTGCCGACCCTGCTTTGTTGGTAAGCGACACCATTGAAATTCCAATTCAGGTGAACGGCAAAGTTCGCTCAAAGTTGTCGGTGGTGCCAACCGTTACCGACGACGAATTGCGTGCGCTTGCACTTGCAGACGAAAAAGTTATTGCTTTGCTGAATGGCGCGGAACCAGCCAAGGTGGTCATCGTTCCAAAACGTCTCGTCAACGTCGTTTTATAAGACGGGGCTGCCTTCAATACGGGCAGCATCTGGCGTGCCTCGCATCAACAAAATCAATCGGTTCACGCCTTCGCTTGCCAACTGTTTGCGGGCTTCACTGGTTTCATCCAGTAGCGATTCATCAAACCAGTCCCATACCGACACCATAAATTCGCGATCGCCAGCAGCGTCGCGCGCTGCATGCAATATTTCACCGCGGCGCTCGTGACTGGCACGAATGTTGACGCCATCGCATCGCTTTCCCGCAAGGGTCGCGAGCGCCACCGAGTTCACGCCAAGGATGCGCGGAATGGAGTCTTGTGGAAGCGGAAACGTTGCAAACTTTTCGTCGCGGCTGTTTGACCACATTGCATCCAACACATCAAGCACGTGCTCAAGTCGCTTGTGGCGCTGTTCCATGGTTGCGGGAATTTGTACACCAATGGCGTTTAGCTCTGAAGCGAAGGAACTTGAAGGCGAAGCACCTGCACCAAGACCCAGGATGAACCTGCCGCCAGAAATCTCCTGCACCGTTGCAGATGCATTGGCAACAATCGCCGGGTCGCGTAAACCGGCATTCACAACAAGCGATCCAAGCCCAATATTGCGAGTTGTAGCGGCAAGCGCGCCAAGTGTGGCAAAGCATTCGGGCATTGAAGGTGCGTTCATAACCGAGCCCGACAAATGATCCGCAATCCACAACGTGTTGTAACCAGCGCGGTCTGCAGCATGAGCCACCGACCATAGTTCTGGCCACGTGCACTGACCCTGATTGACCTGTAGGTCAATAATCACAATTAGTTGCTTCTCATCGTTTCGATATTGCCGTCCACTGGTAGCACCTGACCCGAAATAAATCGACCAGCAGGCGAACTCAGGAACACACATGAAGCTGCAATATCTTCGGGCTCGATAAACGTTTGCAGTGATACTTGCTTTTCGTAACCCGTGCGAATCTCTTCTGGAGTCTTGCCTACAGCTTTTGCCTCGCGCTCAATCACACCGTCCATGCGCGGTCCACTCACTGAACCCGGACAAATAGCGTTCACACGAACTCCAAATTCTCCAAGTTCCATTGCCCACGACTTCGTGAGTCCAATCACTCCCCACTTGGCTGCCACATAAGGTGAGCGCAATGGGTAACCAAAGATTCCAGCGCTCGTTGAAATGTTAACCATCGAACCTTTTGTCTTCAGCAACATCGGTACAGCAAAATGTGTAACGCGGAATGTTCCACCCAAGTTCACGCGTACACACTCGTCATACGCATCGGGGTCCATTTCATCTACACGTGCAGTTGGCCCAGGCACACCGACGTTGTTCACCAAAATGTCGAGCCCGCCAAGGTCACGTTCAATTCCTTTAAACATCGCTTCAACATCAGAAGTCTTTGACACATCGCAGATGTAGTTGGGTTTCGTGGAATCTTTTACGTCGCACACCACTACGGTTGCGCCTGCGTCGCGCATTGCATCGGCAATTACCTTGCCAATTCCTGAACCTCCGCCTGTTACCAGTGCACGCAAACCATCTAGACGAAAACTCAATGAAGTCATGGGAAAAACCTAGTCCGCTAGAGCGAACCAACTCCGACCACCAGTTGTGGAGCTAAGGGGAATTGAACCCCTGACCTCTTGCATGCCATGCAAGCGCTCTACCAATTGAGCTATAGCCCCGCTATTTCCTGAAAGAGCCTAGCGTTCTGCACCCGATTAGCGCAGAGTTGAAAGTGCTTTGCCTAATTGATAAACAAACACCTTGGCAGGGGAAGGATCAAGTTGGTCCAAAAATGCTTTTTCGACCGTGTCACAACCTGGTCGCAACATCACAACCGTGAGATCTTTTGACGGCACCCCAACCCCAAATTGTCGGCATGCACCCTGAAACAGAAATGTGTCGGTTGGCAATTCTGGATACAGCGACCCCTGTCGCCCAACCGTAATGGACGTACCTTTGTCACTATTGAGCCAAATCTGCAATCCATACGAACCATTCATTGTGGCATTAGCCGCGACACTGGTGACCTGCGGAGTAAGGGAGTCCACAACATAGTCGGCAGAGAGTATTTGCTCACCATTCCATTTGCCTTTTTGTAAATAGAGGCGAACAAGTTTGCCAACGTCTCGGCATGTTGACATAAATCCAACGAACACTGCCTCAACACCTTTGGGGTCCTTCTGAATAGTTACTGTCATTTCCATTTTCGCAAACAACTCGCGTTGCGCATATGACGACACAGACTCACCCGTAGCACGAGAAAGCACGAGCTCAAGAGCTTGTGTACTTGCATTGTGGTACGCCCATGAAAGACCGGGAGAAATTGCATGCCGCGAACCTCCACGAGCATCAAAAATTGCTTGCCCTCGGGCATCATCTAGCGCATTAACTAAGTTGAATTCGCTTCGTGTTGAAGTCATGGCAAGTAGATGCCTAATTGTTACAGGCTCACTTTTGGTTCCCGCCCATTCTGTAATGAACTTCGAAGCTTTGTCGTCAATGTTGAGTAAACCTTTTCTTTGGGCAATTCCTACCAAAGCACTTGTAAACGACTTACTAATTGAGGCAGTAAGAATTTTTGTGCTTTGCGTGTGGGAACCAAAATTCCACTCTGCAACAACTTCGTTTCCTTTCATAACCAGCACACATTGGGCTGCGAAATCTTTTACCGCAAGAGCAAGATCAATAAATGGCACACCCTGTGCGTTCAGCACTGTGGCCTTCGTGCCAACTTTTGCAGAAGTCATCTTCCAGACCTTGTTTTTTCCAGAAAACGCACAAATCAAATAGTCAGTCTTTTTCTTTGTAACAACCTGTCTTATTTGACCAACTACCTTGCATGAAGTCCCAGACGACGCTTCAGCCAATCCGGGAACTAGCAACAACAAATTTATAGATATAAGTACTGCAATTGAGCGCAGATACTTACGTCTCAATTAATCCACCAATGTGTCACCGCGCATGCCTGCACGCTCAAGGTGAATTGGCAATACGCGTCCATATAACTGTTTGGTGCGTTCGGGGCTACCAACGACGCCTTCCATTTCAGTGAAACTAAAAATTGCTACGTATCGCATGGTTGGGCCGCTCAAAGGTGTTACTCGATGCAACGAATAACGGCCTTTGAATATCTGTAGATCACCAGGCTCGAGGTGCAACGTATGAATCAGCGACTGATCGCCGTCCAACACCTTTCCAACGCCGTCGTAGTTTTCATCAGTTGGTGTGCGCAGGTTCGGACTGAATTCAAATTCGCCGCCATGTTCTGCGTTTTGTATGGCAAGTGTGACGGTGTAGTTATTGGTATCGAAATGCCATGGGAAACCATTCCCCTCTTCTGCCAAGTTGATAACAACATCAGCAAGTGGGTCGGCATATCGGTAGAACGAAGGCTCTTCCAGAACTTCTTGAATGAACGGAGCAAATGCCGGCCATTCGTACAGCGAGCGAATGATGCTGTCTTCACCAAAGTTGTCGGCAGGAACAAACGCATTTGAACGATCGTAGAAACGTCGCAGCGGATGTGTATCCGGCAAGTCCGGAGGAAGTTGCGTGAAGTACGGATTCGTGCGATTGAAATTGCGATGCCCTAAATGCGAAACCCTGTCGCCTTCAGCAACCAGTGCGGGAATGGCTGCTGGTTTTACGAACTGCTTGATTACTGCGCAACCGACAGAGCGAACGTCTTTTTGTACATCGGCTACTAATTGCTTTCGAGCTTCACCATCTACATGAATGGGATACCGCTCAAGGTCAATGACCTGCGAAACATCGATTGCCATAGCCCCATGTTGCCACAACGCCGATAAGGGTAAGCGTTGTGGCAACGATGGGCAGCGTGAACTAGCTTCCGATCACACCACCATTGATGCGCTTGATCACGATGGTGCAGTCGCGTGGAACCGGGCCAGATGCACCGACGAAGAACTCTGGGAAGTTCGACACAGCGGCACTTCCGTCTCCGGGGTGCTGCAAGTTGACAAACATTGTCTTGCGGTCTGGCGTCGTTGTCACACCGGTAACTTCACATCCCTTTACACCGGTAAAGAGACGCTTGAATTCGCGGGTTACTGGGTCTGCGACGAGCAACTGGTCGTTGTTTCCGCCAGGCTGAGTTCCGTCAGTTTGCACGAATATGCGACCATCTGGATCAACCCAGATTCCGTCTGGCGAACCAAACATTTGTCCACCAGTATCGGCAACATCCTTTGCAAGAACGAAGATTTCCCAATTGAATGTTTTGCCTACGTGCTTATCCGCATCCTTCCAGCGAATGATGTGACCACTTGAGTTCACTGCAGTTGGGTTTGCGCTATTCACGCCAGCCTTTCCAGTTGTACCGCGTTGCGTGTTGTTCGTGAGTGTTACATACAACTCACCCTTTGGTGATGCAGCAATCCACTCTGGTCGGTCCATCTTGGTTGCACCAACAGCATCGGCTGCAAGTCGAGTGTTCACCAAGATGTAGTCCATCTTCCAGCCTGCAAGCAACGGATTCTTTGGGCTGAGTTCTAGCCACTCGCCTGTTCCATTGTCGAGATACTTTGCTGCGTACAGCGTTCCCTCATCGAGTGGACTCTTGCCCGCAGCGATCATCTTCTTCCAGCTGTCCTTCGAGACAAACTTGTAGACGTAGTCAAAACGCTCGTCATCGCCCATGTACACCACTGCGCGTCCGTCTTTGCCTTCCACGAACGTTGCACCTTCGTGCTTCACCCGGCCAAGTGCAGTTCGCTTAACCGGAACACTCTTTGGATTATTTGGGTCAATTTCAACAACCCAGCCAAAGCGGTTGATTTCATTTGCATACGATGCGTTTGACAAGTCAAAACGTGCATCAAACTTATGCCATTCGTACCCAAAACCTGCTGCAGAAACGCCGTAGCGAGCCTGCTCGGTGTTTGCTTTCCAACCGGTGTCGGTGGTGCCGAAGTAACCGTTGAAGTTTTCTTCACAGGTCAAATAAGTTCCCCAAGGTGTGTAGCCGTTTGCACAGTTGTTCAATGTGCCCAACACTGGGTTGCCGGCAGCGTTTACCAAAAGATCGCTCTTTGCGGCAGGACCACTGAACTTCATTGGAGTGTTGCCATGGATACGACGGTTCTTCGCACTCTTCACCATCTTCCAACCGGTCTTCGTATTTTCAATCATCACTACCGAAACACCATGTGCAGCTTGTGAAAGCTTCACATCATCCAAACTGGTAGGCACGTTTTTGCCCATGATGTGTGGAGTAGTTCCATACTCATGGTTGATGCACAGAATGCCCTTTTTGTTGTCACCGAAATAATGCACACCGTCGTGGCCAATACCAACGCTCAGCGCTTGGTTGTCTGCAGTGAATCCTGCGTAGTCAAATGACTTTCCACTTCCGTCAAGCTTTTCGCGCCATGGAATCAACACGCTGTATTCATATTCAGGTGCAATGGTTGGCATTGCAGATGATTGCAATGGAATGGATGTAAAGCCGATCTTTGCGCGCTTTGCTAACGCAGCACCAGAAGTTGGTTTTGCATCAAGTGCCGAAACCTTCGAGCCGCCCATAAACATAAGTGCGGCTCCTGCCACACCACCCACGATGAGTTGACGACGGGACATGTACCCGTTGAGAACCTCTTCGAATGTTTGATTATCTGAATGATTACTGAATTCTTCTTCCATTGTCTCTCTCCTTGTTGTGAAGTTGAGAGGACAGTAGAACTCGCATGTGGCTACGAGGTTTTATGTCAGGAACGATCAGAGCAATTTCAGGTAAACAATGTGCAAACTATGCGCTGGCTTGCCAGTCAACTACGGGAACGTCTTGATACAGGCGCTCAATCTCGTAGAACTCGCGAATCTCTTCCGAGAAAATGTGAACAATCACATCGCCGTAGTCAAGCAACACCCACTGCTGTTCCGAAATGCCTTCGCTGCGCAGCAATGGGCGGTCCGACTCTTCACGAATTTTTGCGGTGATCTCATTGGCAATGGTGCGCAACTGGCGCGAGTTGCTGGCACTTACCACGACAAACATTTCGGTAATCGCAAGAATGTCGCCAACGTTGAGAACAAGAATGTTGCTGCCCTGCTTCTCATCGGCAGCACGCGCGGCAATCACGGCAACAGTTGCCGCGTCAAGTTTGTTCACAGTTTCTGCCATTGTCTTATTCACTTGGCGCAACCGTAGTGCTTGGAAGCTCTGGGAATGCAGTGATGAACTCCATAAAGTCTTTTCCAATCACAATTTGGGCGCTGATTCCCTGAACGGGCTGCTTTTTCTTCATGAATTTGATTTTGCCCAACACCGACTCCAGCCCCGCTTTGCCAACTTCAACAATGGCCGGGTCTGAATAGCGAATTTGTGTTTGCTGCTTCACTTCGCCTTCAAGTTCACGAATAAGGGCCACCGAAAGTCCGATGTAATTCAGGCGCTCCACCACATCGTGCGTAATGTTCGGGTCGTTAAACGAACTGTCAATTTGCACCGTAAGCGAACCGGTTGGAAGCGACAAACTACTTGGCGCAACATTTGCCAAAATCATAAGCACTTCAAATTTGTCGAGTGCATACAAGTCAAGTCCTGCAGGGTTATCTGCACCCGACAACGGTTGTGCACTAAGTTGCCACACCTGAATTGGGCCGGCAAATACTCTGCGCATAAAGGCGCCGATATCACTCGGTATTTCGCCAGCAACACTGGTTTCGGTAATTTGTGCTTGCTCTGGCGTTAATCCTTCACCAACCGCTGCAGCAATTCCATTCCACACCGACTTCGTTCGCGCAAATCGATCGAGTTCAAGTTCTCCAACTCGCTTCGATGTGAGCACACTGGAAATTTGATCAGGAGTCAATGTTGTTTCACCCGCAGGAAACACTTCGTTGTCAACTGGCACCGGCTGAGGTGGAATTGTTGTCTCGGACGCTTTCAATTTCACTGTTGTTGTTGATGCCGGGTCGGGCATCACAAAACTGCTAGTCACCACCGGTTGATCAAAATTCACATTGATCGGCGGCAACACCGAGAACACGCCAGTCAAATCATTTGCACTTACGGCAGCAGCAACACTGAATGTCACATCAAGTGCGCCTTCAGCATCGAGCAACATTGCTTCCAAACCTGCTTGCGCATAGGTGTCGCCCAAACGATGTGGGTCTTGGTTAGCAATAACGTCGGCACGTGTTCCAACTGGCAGCGAAATGATTGTTCCACCTACACCAGTGGTGTTCAACACGAACGCAGTCAAGCTGGTTACGTCGTTAACGTCATTGATTGTTGCGAGCAATGCAGCAGGCGTTGCAGGAATTTTTAGTGCACCACTTGAGTCAACATTTTGTCCACCCGACGCACCAAGCAACGACTTTGCGCCAAACACCACTCCAACTGGCAATAAACATGCTGCGCCAATTCCGCACAATGCAGCTGCCAACAAGCGACGACGTTGGCGTGAAGGTATTGCGGTCATGACTACTTCATTCTCGCAGCAGAGCCATACAACCCACGCTCTTCGATCACACGCAACACAGGTTCGGTCACCAAGTAATCCAGTGGTCGTCCGTCGCTAAAACGCGAACGCAAATCGGTGCTGCTCACTTCAAGTCGCGGCGACTCCACACGCAACCAGTTGAACTGCTTCGGCAAATCCACTGCAACACCAGGTCTATCCACCACAACGAGCTGCGAATACTCCGCAACTTGTTCAACACGGGTCCACGAAGTAAGCCCTGCTGCAGCATCGTCGCCCACAATGGTGAACAACTCTGCGCCTGGGTGCTTTTCTGCAAGTGCCATCAACGTGTCTGCTGTGTAACTGGGGCCACCGCGATCAATCTCGTCGCGCCCCGCAATCACTCCGTCCACTGCACTCACTGCTGCTTCCACCATGGCAAAGCGATCTTCAGCGGTAGTTACATCGCGCGCACCCGACTTTTGCCACGGGTCATTAGCCACCATCAATATGACGATGTCGAGGTTGAGGGCGTGCCTCACGTTTACGGCGGTGACCAAGTGGCCCACATGGGGCGGATCGAAGGTGCCCCCGAACAGACCGATGCGCAAACTGGCGGTCGAGGTCACCCTTGCAGTCTAGAAACCAATATCTATAAGGGAAATAAAAATAAAAAAAGTTTCTTCTAACCCCTTCACAAAAACGTGCCGATGAACTAATGTCAAATACCCCGCTACTACCCCTTGAAACGGGTTTTAGCAACCCCCCACCCCCCGCAAGAAAAGGTCCAAATTCACATGTCTGACGCAATCGGTCTCTACCTCAACGAAATCGGCAAAGTTCCCCTTCTGAACGCAGAAGATGAGCGCAATCTTTCCAAGGCCATTGAAAAGGGCCGCGATGCCACCAAAAAGCTTGAGGCTGGCGAGCGCGGTGCCGCCCTTCGCGCCGACCTTCGTGCGGCTGCCAAGGCCAAGGACCATTTCATTCGCTCAAACCTCCGACTGGTGGTTTCCATCGCCCGTCGTTACCCATTGCCACAGGGCATGGACTTGCTCGACCTCATTCAAGAGGGCAACTTGGGCCTCGAGCACGCAGTAGACAAGTTCGACTGGCGCCGTGGATTTAAGTTCTCCACCTACGCAACGTTCTGGATCCGTCAGGCCATCGGCCGCGCGCTCGACCAGAAGGCAAGCCTCATTCGTATTCCTGGTGACCGCTCCGCAACCTTGCGTGCAGCACTTCGTCAGGGTTCGGGCGATGCCGAAGGCCTCGATGCCATGAATGCCGAATTGCACCGCCTCACCACCCCGGTCTCACTAGACAAGACCATTGGTGACGACGGAGACGCAACTCTTGGCGACCTCGTTCCAAACGACGACATCAGCCCAGAAGAAGCCGTTATGTCCATGGTGGACACCGACTTGTTGGACGATCTGTTGAACACGCTCGATGAGCGCGCCCGTTATGCCGTTGAAGCACGCTTTGGCATGCACGACGGCGAGCGCAAGAGCTTCCGCCAAGTTGGCGAAGAGCTTGGCGTAACCGCTGAAGCAGCCCGCCGTTTGGTGAGCCGCGCAGTTGACTCGTTGCGTGACGACGCTGGCGATTTCCTGACCGTCTAAACCCACTGGGTTTAGCGGCGCCTCGTTCGTACACTAAGAGCCCAACCATGAACAAAAACTGGACTCCATCTTCATGGCAGACATTTCCTGCCGTGCAACAGCCACAGTGGCCAGACAATGGCGCACTTGATAACGCACTGAAGCAAATTGCCACGTTTCCGCCATTGGTATTCGCTGGTGAAGCTCGCTCGCTGCAGACCGCTCTTGGTCAAGTAGCAAGCGGCAATGCGTTTTTGTTGCAAGCCGGTGACTGCGCCGAAAGCTTTGAAGAGTTCAGTGCGGTAAACATTCGCGAAAAGTTGCGCGTCATTTTGCAGATGGCCGTCATGCTCACCTACTCAATGGGCGTTCCTGTTGTAAAAGTTGGTCGCATTGCTGGTCAGTTCGCAAAGCCACGTTCGAACAACACCGAATCCATAAATGGTGTGGAGTTGCCAGTGTTCCGCGGTCACATGGTGAATGGTCCTGATGCACATGCAGAAGCACGCATTCCTAACCCCGACCGTTTGGTGCAGGCGTATCACCAAGCAGCAAGCACACTCAACTTGGTGCGCGCATTTACCAAGGGTGGTTTCGCCGACTTGAACCGCGTGCATGCATGGAACCAAGAGTTCGTTGCACAGAGCGCCGAAGGCAAGAGATACGAAGATGTGGCCAGCGAAATTGAGCGCGCACTCGCGTTTATGCGCGCATGTGGCATCGACACCGAGACAAACACTGCACTGCATCAGGTCGACGTGTACACCAGTCACGAAGCGCTTATTTTGGGTTACGAAGAAGCGCTCACCCGCCAAGACTCCCTCACGGGTGGTTGGTACGACTGCAGCGCACACATGTTGTGGATCGGTGAGCGCACTCGTCAACTCGACGGTGCACATGTTGAGTTCTTGCGCGGTGTTGGCAACCCAATCGGTTGCAAGATCGGCAAAACAACAGATGTCGATTACGTACTTTCGTTGTGCGAAACACTGAACCCTGCTCGCATTCCTGGCAGGCTCACACTCATTTCACGTATGGGTGCAAACGATGTTGAAGAATCATTACGTCCGTTGTTGCGCGCAGTTCGCGACGCTGGTCACCCAGTGGTGTGGGCATGCGACCCAATGCATGGCAACACCTACAGCGCACCAAATGGTCGCAAGACGCGTCACCTCGAAGACATCGTTAAAGAAATCACTGGTTTCGTGAAAGCACACCGCGCTGAAAATACTTGGCCAGGTGGAATTCACATTGAACTCACGGGTGAAAATGTGACCGAATGCTTGGGCGGCTCTGAAGGCCTTGGCAACGACGACCTTGATACTCGCTACGAAACCGTATGTGACCCTCGCCTGAATGGCCGTCAGTCAATTGACCTGGCATTCCGCGTTGCAGAACTGATTCGCAGCAATAATTAGTGCCTGTGGGCGCTGCAACTTTGGAGTCATTGAA
>JACCDY011374054.1_pt1 | contig 10730 bp, 8 predicted proteins | sample 7446391 | NCBI WGS metagenome assembly JACCDY01 (sample SAMN15323451, study PRJNA562643) | freshwater metagenome | isolation source: river surface water | place: USA:Blue River Watershed | collected 2017-08-18
AGCACAGGCTACCCCAACCTGCGCGACGATGACTGGCTGTGGGGCGGCAACATCAAAGAAATCGAGACCACGCTGATCAACGGCATCCGTCAGCCGGGCAATGATGCCACGCGCCAGAGCCTGATGCCGAACTTTGGCAAGGATGGCATCCTGCCGCCAGCCGACATTGCGGCGGTGACCGATCACGTCTTGTCCTTGACCGGTAAGAGCAAGCCCAATGCCCGCGGTGGTGAACTTTTCGCCGCCAACTGCGCGGTTTGCCACGGTGCCGATGCCAAGGGTGGGCGCGCGGTCGGAGCGCCGAACCTGGCCGACGCGATCTGGCTCTACGGCGGCAAGCGCGATCAGGTGATCGGCAGCATTACCCAGGCCCATGCCGGGGTGATGCCAGCCTGGGGGGGCAAGCTTGATCCGGTGACGATCAAGATGCTGGCAGCCTATGTCCACTCGCTGGGGGGCGGTGAGGATTTCGTGGCGGCACCGGCGGCAGCGCCGGCAGCCACCACGGCCGCAGCTCCTGCGATGGGGGAGGCCAATGCTAAGCCCTGAGCCTGCGGGCAAAGTGTCTTACTACGAAAAGCGGAAGGCCGTCTTTCCCAAGGTGGTGAGCGGCCCCTTCCGCCGCTTCAAGTGGCTGATGCTGGTGGTCACGCTAGGGATCTATTACCTCACGCCTTGGCTGCGCTGGGATCGCGGTCCCTATGCCCCGGACCAGGCTGTGCTGGTCGATCTGGCGCACCGCCGGTTCTACATGTTCTCGATCGAAATCTGGCCGCACGAGTTTTACTTCGTGGCGGGCCTGCTGATCATGGCCGGGATTGGGCTGTTTCTGATTACCAGCGCTTTCGGCCGGGCCTGGTGCGGTTATTCCTGTCCGCAGACGATCTGGACTGATCTATTCCAGCACGTTGACCGCCTGATCGATGGCGATCGCAATGCCCAGCTGCGGCTCGAGGCTGCACAGTGGGGGGCGGCTAAGCTGTTCAAGCGCGGCCTCAAGTGGTCGATCTACCTTGCCATCAGTTTCTGGACTGGCGGCGCCTGGATCATGTACTTCGCCGATGCGCCCACGCTGACGGTTGATTTCTGGACCGGACAGGCCGCGCCGGTCGCCTATGCCACCGTCGCGATACTGACCGCCACGACCTTCGTTTTCGGCGGCTTCATGCGTGAACAGGTTTGCATCTACATGTGCCCCTGGCCGCGCATCCAGACTGCGATGCTCGATGAAAAGAGCCTGATCGTTACGTACAAGGACTGGCGCGGTGAACAGCGCGGATCGGTCAAGGCCAAGGAGCGCAACCCTGACCTGATCGGCGACTGTGTTGATTGCAACCAGTGTGTCGCGGTCTGCCCGACCGGCTATGACATTCGGGGTGGGCCGGATATTGCCTGCATCACCTGCGGCCTGTGCATCGATGCCTGTGACAAGGTGATGGATCAATTGGGCCGCCCGCGCGGGCTGATTGACTATGCCACGCTGGAAGATTGTGAGCATGAGCGCGCCGGAGGCGAGCGCCGCTCGATCCTCAAGACCGCGCTGCACTGGCGCACGCTGGTCTATTTCGGGGTCTGGGCGGCGATCGGTGCCGGCCTGCTGTTTGCGCTCGGCACCCGCCAGCGAATTGATCTGAGCGTCGCCAAGGATCGCAACCCGCCCTTCATGCTGCTGTCGAACGGCGAAGTCCGCAATGACTACACGATCAAGCTGCGCAACATGGAAGCCCGTCCACGCCCGATGTCAGTGTCGCTGGAGGGGCTGCCGGGCGCGGTGATGTGGACCGACGAGATGGGCCGCGAAAGCGCCGCGCGTGAACTGCAGTTCACCGTCGCGCCGGACCAGACCAAGCCGGTCCGCGTTTATGTTGTCGCGCCGCAAGGGACCGAGGAAGAGGAGTTCACCTTCGTCCTCGCCGCGCGTGACCGCGAGGCCGGCGGTGACCGCGCAGAGACTCGTTTCGATGCTCCCGAAGAGGACGACGACGAATGACCATCGCTGCCAACACGAAAGGCCAGCTGACTGGCCATAAGATCACCGCGATCTTCGTTGCGTTCTTCGGGGTGATCATGGCGGTCAATTTCACCATGGCACACTTCGCCAGCTCGACCTTTGGCGGGGTGGTGGTGGAGAACTCCTATGTGGCCAGCCAGCATTATAATCGCTGGCTCGATGAGGCTGCGGCGCAAAAGAAGCTTGGCTGGGATGCGACAGTTTCGCGCCTGCCGGATGATCGGGTGGCGGTGCGTTTCACCGGCGTCCCGGACGAACTGACCGTCTCCGCGATTGCCCGGCATCCGCTGGGCCATGCACCGGATCAGGCGCTGTCCTTTGTCCGCGCTGGCGATGGGGCCTTTGTTTCGACCAAGGCAGTCGCCCCGGGGCGCTGGATGGTCCGTCTCGCTGCTGAAGCCGGCCGGGCCAAATGGCGCGAGGAGCAGGAACTGCGGTGAACGCCCCCGCGCGCCTTGCTGATGCCATGCCGCTCGAGGCGACCGTACTGGTCGTTCCGGGCATGCATTGCGCCGGCTGCATGGGCAAGGTTGAGCGAGCCTTTGACGGCCTGCCGGGCGTCCACTCTGCCCGCGTCAACCTGACCGCGCGGCAGGTTCGGGTTGAACACGAAGCATCGGTGCGCGAACCGGACTTGGTGGCCGCGCTGGCCGATGTGGGCTTTGCCAGCCAGCCCAGGGTGGAGCACCTGTCTGCCCCGCCGTCGGCGGTCAAGCCGCTGCTCGCCCCGCTCGCCGTCGCAGCCTTTGCCTGCATGAACGTGATGCTGCTCTCGGTCTCGATTTGGTCGGGTGCCGAAGGGAGCACGCGCGACCTGTTCCACTGGCTCTCCGCGCTCATCGGAGTGCCCGCGATTGCCTATGCCGGCCGCCCGTTCTTCACCTCGGCCTGGGGCGCGCTCAAGAAGCGCAGCACCAACATGGATGTGCCGATCTCGATCGGGGTGACGCTGGCAACGGGCCTGAGCCTTTATGAAACCGCGACTGGCGCAGACGAGGCGTGGTTTGATGGCACGTTGATGCTGCTGCTGTTCCTCCTGGCCGGACGCGTGCTCGATGCGATGATGCGCGACCGCGCCCGCGCCGGGGTCGATGCCCTGCTGCGCCAGGCCGCGCCCGGGGCGATGGTCGTCGGCAAGGACGGCACAACGCAGTGGGTCGCGGCGCGTGACCTTGTGCCGGGCATGACCATGCGGGTCGCAGCCGGGGAACGGCTGGCGGCTGACGGTGCAATCGCCGCCGGGCAAAGCCGCTTTGACCGATCACTGCTGACCGGTGAGAGCGCGCCCGTGGCTATGCTGGCCGGGGATGCGGTCCACGCCGGCACGCTCAATCTGGATGCGCCGGTTGACGTGAAAGTTACCGCCGCTGGTGCCGATACGTCTTTGGCAGAGATCGCGCGACTGATGGAAGCCGCTGGGCAGGTCCGCTCGCGCTATGTCCGCATCGCTGACCGCGCCTCGCGGCTCTATGCCCCCGCGGTCCATACTCTGGCAGCACTCACCTTGGCCGGCTGGCTGATTGGCGGAGCGGGATTGCACCATTCACTGGTAATCGCGATTGCCGTTCTCATCATCACCTGCCCTTGCGCGCTCGGCCTGGCCGTGCCGGTGGCACAGGTCGTGGCCAGCGGGGCGCTGATGCGTGCCGGGATCATGGTCAAGGACGGGGCAGCGATCGAACGCCTTGCCGTGATCGACAGGGCCCTGCTCGACAAGACCGGGACGCTCACACTTGGCCACCCGGTGCCGGATCGGGCTTGCCTTGCCGCACTCGATCCGGACGAAGCCGCAGTCGCTCTCGCGCTCGCCTCGCATAGTCGCCACCCGCTGTCGCGGGCATTGGCTGACGCGCTCGCCAACATTCGGGCCGTCGAACTGGACGACGTCTCGGAAGAGCCCGGGCGCGGAATTTCCGCACAATGGCAGGGGCAAACAGTTGCCCTGCGTCGACCCGACAGCGCCAGTGGCATCGCCACGGCGCTGGTCATCGGCAGCCGCCCGGTGCGGCTGATCAACTTCGCTGACCAGCTTCGCCCCGATGCCGCGCAGGCCTTGGCCGAGCTCAAGGCCTTGGGGGTCACGGCGACGATCCTGTCGGGTGACAACCCCGCTGCCGTTGCCGAGGTTGCCAAGCAGACCGGGCTTACCGCCCAGGCCGCCGCCAGCCCTGCCGACAAGCAGTCTGCCATTGCCCGCTTGCAGGCCGCGGGGCACAAGGTGTTGATGGCGGGAGACGGGCTTAACGACGGCCCCGCGCTGGCCGCTGCGAACGCCTCAATCGCGCCGGGCAGCGCCAGCGACGTCGGGCGGCAGGCGGCGGATCTGGTGTTCCTGGGGGATTCGCTCCTTGCCCTGCCGCGCGGGGTGCGCGCCGCGCGCCGGACCATGGCGGTGGTGAAGCAGAACTTCGGACTTGCCATTGGCTACAACGCGCTGGCTGTGCCGCTGGCCATGGCCGGGCTGGTCACCCCGCTTATTGCAGCCATTGCGATGTCGACCAGCTCGCTGATCGTCATCGCCAATTCGCTACGGCTCTATGGAGCGGCGCGGTGAACGGCCTTGCCATCCTGATCCCGGTCGCACTGGGCCTGGGCATGCTGGGGCTGCTGGCCTTTTTCTGGGCCTTGAAGCGTGGCCAGTTTGAAGACCTGGATGGGGCTGCCGCGCGGATCCTGATCGACGATGAGGATGATCGGTCAGCATGAGCCGCGCCGCGCCTCTCTTTGCCCTGCTGGCGATCCTGCCCGCCGCGCTCCACGCTGCGCCGGTGATGGCCGGTGACAGCCTGCTCGTCCCGATTTGCACTGGTGACGGGCAGACCCGGCTCGTCGCGATCCCCAAGGGTGGCACCACGCCGCGCAGGGGGGGGGAACAGGATTGCGTGAAGGGTTGCCATGCCGGTTCTTCGCGCAAGCGCACGGGGGCCCCGCAATTTGAGCCTGCGCAATGACCGGCGCCGAGGGTACCGCAATAAGCGGCGGCATGTGGCCCTATTACCCCGATCTGCTGGCCGTACCGGTCCCACGCTACACCAGTTTCCCCACTGCGGCGGAATTTGGTGACCGGATCGGCCCCGCCGATGCCGATGCCGCGCTGCGTGCAGTTTCTGGCGACGTTTCGCTTTATGTCCATGTGCCGTTTTGCGAGCAGATCTGCTGGTACTGCGGCTGCAACACGGGGGCGGCCAACCGCCGCCAGCGCTTGGCCAGTTATCTTGATGCCCTGCACCGCGAGATTGCGCTGGCCGGGGTACGGCTGGATGGCCGGATTGCGGCGCGTCGGATCGCGTTCGGTGGGGGCAGCCCCAATGCCATTGCCCCAACCGATTTTGTCCGGCTGGTTGATGCACTGACGCTGCACGTTTCGCTGGAGGATCCACTATGGTCGATCGAAATTGACCCGCGCACGCTGACAGAGGAATGGGCGCAGGTGCTCGGCTGGGTTGGGGTGAGCCATGCCTCGATGGGGGTGCAGACTTTTGCCCCGCATCTTCAGGCCGCGATCGGGCGGGTCCAGGACGATGCGTTGATTGCGCGCGGAACGGACATGCTGCGCGGGGCAGGCGTAACCTCGCTCAACTTTGATCTGATGTACGGGCTGCCCGGCCAAACCCTTGCGGACCTGGAGCACACGCTGCGCCGCACGGTGGAACTGGGGGCAGATCGGATCGCGCTGTTCGGCTATGCGCACGTACCCCACATGATCCCGCGCCAGCGGCGAATTGATGCCAGCCACCTGCCGGGCCAGGCTGACCGGTTTGCCATGGCCCAGTTTGGCTACCAGCTGTTGACCGGCGCGGGCTATGTTCCGGTGGGCTTTGACCATTTCGCCAAACCTGGCGATCCCCTCGCCGTTGCTGCAGAGTCCGGCACGCTGCGGCGCAATTTCCAGGGCTTCACAGATGATCAGGCGCCCGTGCTGGTCGGCCTTGGCGCATCGGCGATCTCGATCGCGCCCGATATCATTTGGCAAAACGAGAAGAACGCCGGACGCTATCGGATGTTGCTTTCGCAGGATCGGTTGCCGGCGAGCGGCGGGCTGGAGCGCAGCGCCGAAGATCAGCGCCGCGGCGCGGTAATTGAAGGCCTGCTGTGTCGGGGCGAAGCCCAGTTGGGCACTGATCTGGCGAATGAAGTGCTGGTGCGCCTGCTCCCCTTCATCGACCGCGAACTGGCCGAGCTTGACCATGGCACCCTGCGCCTGCTGCCGGAAGCGCTGCCCTATGCGCGTACCATCGCCGCGCTGTTCGATCCCTATCGGCAGGATTCCGCCCGCCGGTTCAGCTCAGCGGTTTGAGCGCAAAAAAAAGAGCGGCTGAACTGTGCAGCCGCTCCAGGTGGGGAGAAAGGTTGGAAAGGAAGCCAATTGGCCTCCGCCTTGTCCCCCTGATGGAACAGCTTTGCGGGCAATGCTTTGATCGGGATCAACCTTTGCGAAAATCTCAGCGCTGGGCCAATTGGACCAGGGTGTCGGGGCCTAGCACCTGCGGCAAAGGTTCAGGCGCAGTGCTTCCGGCCGGATACCACAGGTACAGCGGCACCCCAGCTGCACCCTGGGCGGTCAGGAAGCGGGTGATCGCCGGATCGCGCCGGGTCCAGTCGCCACGCAGCACGATTACCCCGGCTGTCTGGAAGGCATCGCGGGTTGGCTCACGCTCGATCGCGACGCGCTCGTTGACCTTGCAGGAAAGGCACCAATCAGCGGTCATGTAGACGAACACCGGCTTGCCACTGGCCTGCGCCCGGGCGAGCGCTTGCTCGCTGAATGGCTGGGCATCGAGCAGCCCGGCTTCGGCGCTGGCGGCTGGGGCGCGGACCATGCCGGGCAGGCCGATGGCCGAAAGCGCAAGCAAGGCGGCAAGCCCGGACCACCACAGCCGTCCACCCGCCAGGCCATTGCGCTGACGCCGCCCCAGCAGGACCAGCGCGGCGATCATGATCACCGCGATCAGCACCAGCGCAAAGGCAAAGCCATTGCCGCCGGTGCGGGTGGCTAGCCAGATCAGGGCGAGGGCGGTCAGCCCCATTGGCAAGGCCATCCAGTTGCGGAACTTGCCCATCCATGCCCCCGGCTTCGGCATCCGCCGCCGCAGCGCCGGGATCCAGGCGATAGCCAGGAACGGCAGGGCAATGCCCAGCCCCAGCGCGCCGAACAGCAGCAGTGCGGGCAGTGGCGGCAGCAGCAGCGCGGCGCCCATCGCCGCGGCCATGAACGGGCCAGTGCATGGCGTTGCGGCAAAAGCGGCGAGGAGGCCGGTTGCAAAGGCGCCCTGCGGTGAACCCTCGCTGGCAAAGCCCGGGACCATGAATTCATAGAGCCCCAGGAGGTTGGCGGTGATCGCCACGGCCAGCAGCAGCAGCGCCGCGATAACCAACGGTTCCTGCAGCTGGAAGGCCCAGCCCACTTCCTGCCCGGCGGCACGCAGGGCGAGCAACAGTCCGCCCAATGCGAGGCAGGCGACGATCACGCCCGCGGTGTAGGCCAGCCCTTCGGCGCGGGCGTGGCTTTCGCTCTCGCCCGCCCGCGCCAGGCTCAGCGCCTTGAGGCTAAGGATCGGGAAGACGCAGGGCATGATGTTGAGCAGCAGTCCGCCGGCCAGTGCCGCCAGCACCAACCAGGCGAGCGATGGTGAATCTGCAGCCGCGCTCTTGAGCGGCGTTCCGCCGATCGGTACGTCACCCGGTGCGGCGCTGATCGTCACCCCATCGCCTGCGGGGTTAAGTCGCAGCACGGCCTCGATTGCGCCCGGCTGGGCAGGATCAAACCTTGCCATCGGTACTTCGGCCAACAGCAGGTCACCCTCGCGGAAGAATGCCTGCGGGGCGGCATAATCGACCACGCTTTGCGTTGCGAGAAACAGGTGCGGCTGGCTGACCTGCATGGTGGCCGGCAGCGGAATGGCCACGCGCAGCTTGCCGCCGGCAAAGGCGAAGCGGGCCGGGCTGCCAAGCGGGGCGGGCAGGGCGGCGCGCCAGCGATCGAACCGTGGGTCCGGCTGGCCCGGGGAGCCAACGGTTACCTTGGCGGCCAGTTCGCCCTGTTCGGGCACGCAGATTTCATCGGTGCAGGCCAGCCACTGCGCCTTGGCGCGCAGGTTCAGGATCTGTCCCGGTTTTGCATCGGCCGGGACGGTGAAGGGTACCAGCAGCGCGTATTCGGTCTTGTAAACGTGGTTCATCAGCCCGGCGATGGTCAGCGTGGCTGGTACCGGATAGGCCAGCGCGCCCACCTTCGCCCCCTTGGGCAGAGCCCAGTCTACGCTCATCCCCTGGCCGGCATCGCCGGGGTTCTGCCAATAGCCGTGCCAGCCGGGCTTGGGCTTCATGTCGATCGCCAGGGTGACCGTGCTGCCGGGCGTGGCTGGGCCTTCCGCCAGCAGGCTTGCGGCGATGTTGGTTTCGCCTGCCTGCGCCGGGGTGGCGGCCAGAATAAGCAGTTGCAGCAGGAAGGCGATCAGTGCCGCAAGACGGGGCATCAAATTGTCTACTCCTTGGCCCTTCGCAGGCCTTGCACTCGAGCGCTGGCAACGCCATCAGGGCCTTGCCGATTTCAGCGACCAAAGCAAGGATTCACCCATGCGCCGCACCGTTCTTCGTCTGCTTGCCACTGCTGCCCTGGGGCTGTCAGCCCCGGCTTTAGCCCAAGGTCAGCCGGCGCAGGTGGCCCCCACGCAGCCCGCCGCCGAACCGGCGCGGCCCCAACTGGTGCTGGCGGTGTCGATTGATCAGCTCTCGGCCGATCTGTTCGCCCAGTATCGGGAGCATTTTGTTGGCGGTTTTGCCCGCCTGCTGACCGGCGCGCTTTTCCCTTCGGGCTTCCAGTCGCACGCCGCGACTGAAACCTGCCCCGGCCACTCGACGATCCTGACCGGCGCCCACCCGGCGCGCAATGGGATCATCGCCAACAACTGGTTCAACCCTTCGATTGGCCGGGCCGAGAAGAAGATCTATTGTTCCGAAGACCTGTCCGACCCGGCCAGCACGCCGAATAACCCCGTCGTTTCGGCCAATCTGCTAAAGGTGCCGACGCTGGGCGAGCTGATGAAGGCCGCCAACCCTGCCACGCGCAATGTTGCTGTCTCGGCCAAGGATCGCGCCGTGGTGATGATGGGCGGTCACAAGATTGATGCCGGTTACTGGTGGAAGGGCAATGGCTTCGTGACCTTCAAGGGGCGTGATCTGGCCCCTGCGGTGCAGCGCGCCAATGCCGCTGCCAGTGCCCTGCTGGCCAAGGGTGCCCCGGCATTGAAAGCGCCGCTGTGGTGCGGTCCGCGGGATCGCCCGGTTGCTATTGGCGCCGGTACGGTGGGAACTTACCGCTTTGCTCTGCCCAAGGGGGCCAAGCCCGATGTCCTGCGCGTATCGCCGCGGATGGATGGGGCCACGGTCGATCTGGCCCTCGCGCTGGTCGATGACATGAAGCTGGGCCAGGGCGCGGCGACCGACGTGCTGTCGGTCAGCCTTTCGGCCAATGACTATATCGGCCATGCGCTCGGCACCGAGGGCGTCGAAATGTGCATCCAGATGAACGAACTGGATGGCACGCTAGGCCGCCTGTTTGCCGCGCTCGACAAGCGCAAGATCGATTACCTGGTCGTGCTGACGGCTGACCACGGCGGCCACGATGCGCCTGAACGGCTGCGGCAGCAGGCCATGCCAGGAGCCACCCGCGCCGATAAGGCGCTGATGCCCGCCGCACTGGGCGCGGAGATCACCCGCCGCACTGGGATCACCGTGCCGCAGGGGCCGCTGATTTATGGCGATGGGCCGTTCGGTGACATGTATGTCAACGCCGCGATCGCCGGCGAAGCCAAGGCGCGGGTCATTAACGAGCTGGTCAGCCTGACCCGGAACCATCCGCAGGTCGCGGCGGTCTTCACCGCTGCCGAACTGGCCGCGACACCGATGCCGGCCGGCAATCCGCAAGACTGGACGATCAAGGAACGCGCCCGCGCCTCGTTCATGGCCGAGCGTTCGGGCGATGTGATCGTCGCGCTGAACCGCGCCGTCACCCCGATCCCGGAACCGGTTCCCGGTGCCTTCGTTGCGACCCACGGCAGTGTCTGGGATTATGACCGCCGCGTGCCGATGCTGTTCTGGCGCAAGGGCATGACCGGGTTTGAACAGCCCAACCCGGTTGAAACGGTCGACATCGCGCCGACCCTCGCCGCAGCCATCGGGCTCAAGATTGATGATGGTGCCTTCGATGGCCGCTGCCTCGATCTCGATGCCGGTACCGGTAATACCTGTGAGCGGGCCAAGTGAGCGGGCACCGCGATCTCATCATCCTTGGCGGCGGGTTGGTTGGCATGACCTTGGCCCTGGCCGCGGCGCGGCAGGGCATGACCAGCCACGTGGTTGACCGGGCTATGCCCGAACAATTGACAGCCGATGGGGCTGACGGACGCGCATCGGCCATTTCGACCGCCAGCTGGAACCTCTTCGCCAATATCGGTCTGGCTGAAGCGCTCGAGCCGCTGGGCTGCCCGATCGATGCGATCGCGGTGACGGATCAGATGAAGCCCGGGCGGATCGACTTTCAACCGGGGGCGGAAGACGGTTCGCTGGGCCGGATGTATGCCAACCGCGATATCCGCGTGGCCCTGTTCGAAGCAGCCAAGGCCGAGCCGGCAATCGCCTGGCATTCCGGCGCAGAAGCGATCGAGCGCGAGCGCGGCGAGCATGGCGTGCGCGTGGTGCTGGATAACGGCACAGAGCT
>JACCDY010010725.1_pt1 | contig 10726 bp, 8 predicted proteins | sample 7446391 | NCBI WGS metagenome assembly JACCDY01 (sample SAMN15323451, study PRJNA562643) | freshwater metagenome | isolation source: river surface water | place: USA:Blue River Watershed | collected 2017-08-18
GCTCTCAACTATATCCGCAGACTAAAATCCATGCCTATGCGCCAAATTTTAGTCACTTCAGCCCTCCCTTATGCCAACGGTCAAATACATATTGGTCACTTGGTGGAATACATTCAAACCGACATTTGGGTTCGATTCCAAAGAATGCGCGGGCATGAAGTTCATTACGTAGGCGCTGACGATACGCATGGTACTCCCATCATGCTGCGCGCTGAGAAAGAAGGCATCACGCCCAAAGAGCTGATTGCCAATGTTTGGAAAGAACATAAAAGAGATTTTGATGATTTCTTGGTCTCTTTTGATAACTACTATTCAACAGACAGTACTGAAAACAAGACGCTTTCAGAAGAAATTTATATCAAGCTGCGTGAAGCTGGCTTGATTGAGAAGCGTGCCATTGAACAAGCCTATGACCCCGTCAAAGAAATGTTCTTGCCAGATCGCTTCATCAAAGGCGAGTGCCCCAAGTGTGGCGCCAAAGATCAATATGGCGATTCTTGCGAAAAGTGTGGCGCGACTTACGCCCCCACAGATCTAAAGAACCCATTTTCTGTGGTCAGTGGCGCAACTCCGATTCGCAAAGTATCCGATCATTACTTCTTCAAGTTATCTGATCCACGTTGTGAAAGCTTCCTCAGAGAGTGGACTCAAGTTAAAACTCCGCTGCAAGCTGAAGCTCGCAACAAAATGAAAGAATGGGTCGGCGAGCCAGGCGAAAGCCAACTAGGTGATTGGGATATTTCTAGAGATGCGCCTTACTTTGGCTTTGAGATTCCAGATGCGCCAGGCAAGTATTTCTATGTGTGGCTAGATGCACCGATTGGCTACTACGCCAGCTTTTTAAATCTATGCCAACAAAAAGGTTTGGACTTTAACGAATGGACCAAACCAGACACGACCACTGAGCAGTACCACTTCATTGGTAAAGATATTTTGTATTTCCACACTTTGTTCTGGCCAGCGACTTTGCATTTCTCTGGCTATCGCACACCTACCAACGTATTTGCTCACGGCTTCCTAACGGTTGATGGCGAAAAAATGAGCAAGTCACGCGGTACATTCATCACCGCGCACAGCGTGATTGAATGTGGCTTGAACCCAGAGTGGTTGCGCTATTACTTTGCAGCCAAGCTGAATGCTAGCATGGAAGATTTAGATTTGAACTTGCAAGACTTCACTGCACGCGTGAACAGTGACCTCTTAGGCAAATACATCAACATCGCGAGTCGCAGTGCTGGATTCTTAGTCAAACGCTTTGGCGGCATCGTTGATGATGCAGCGATGAATCACCCATTATTGGGTCAGTTGGCAGATGCCAAAGAAGAAATCGCCGACCTATACGAAACTCGTGAATACGCCAAAGCTTTGCGTCGCGTGATGGAATTGGCTGACTTGGTCAACGGCTTTGTTGACAGCAACAAGCCATGGGAAATTGCCAAAGACCCAAGCAAAGAACAAGAGCTACAAACTATTTGCAGCATCACTTTAGAAGCCTTCCGACGTTTGACCTTGTACCTCAAACCCGTGGTTCCAAATGTGGCTGCAGGTGTTGAAAGCTTCTTCAACATCCCACCGATGTCTTGGGATGATGTGAACAAGTCTCTATCCTCCAAGCAAGCGATCAATCCTTATCAGCACTTGATGACTCGCATTGATCCGGTGATGATAGAAAAACTCATCGCAGCCAATCAACAATGATGAACCTAGCGCGTTTTCGACCCAAAATCGTCAACGCCGCTAAAGGCTACAACAGCCAAACATTTATCAGCGATTTAAGCAGTGGCATCACCGTTGGTGTTATTGCTCTTCCCTTAGCGATTGCATTTGCGATTGCCTCGGGACTTAAACCTGAAGCTGGCTTAATCTCTGCAGTGATTGGTGGTTTTTTAATTTCAGCCTTTGGTGGCAGCAAAGTTCAAATTGGTGGTCCAGCCGGCGCCTTTGTCGTGATTGTTTACGCGATCGTTGAAAGATACGGTGTTGCCAATTTAATACTCTCAACATTCTTTGCCGGAGTTTTATTGTTCACCATGGGTTTGTTTCGCGTGGGCAATTTGATTCGCTTCATTCCTGTGGCCATCATCATTGGCTTCACTAGCGGCATAGCGGTATTGATTGGTCTATCTCAAATCAAAGATGCCTTTGGTTTACAAGTTGAGAAGTTACCGGCGGATTTCTTTTCTCAAATTCATGCGTTTTATCAATACGCCAACACCGCCAATCTCTTTGCATTTTCGATCACTTTGAGCACTTTGGCTTTGATCATTCTGTGGCCCAAAGTCAGCGCCTTAGTCGCCCGCATTTGGCAACCCATCAGCTTTGTTCCAGGCATCATCGTCGCCCTACTGTCGATCACCATTTTGGTTTACGTATTAGATATCCCTGTAGAAACCATCGGCAGTCGCTTTGGTGAGCTTCCCAATCAAATACCAAGCCCCAAGATACCGGCCTTTGACTGGGAAACAGCCAAACAACTGTTTGCACCAACACTGACGATAGCCATTCTTGGAGCGATTGAATCCTTGTTGTGCGCGAGAGTTGGGGATACCTTAAGCGATGATAAACACGACCCCAATCAAGAGTTGATGGGACAAGGCATTGCGAACATGGTGGTTCCATTTTTTGGCGGACTTCCCGTTACAGGAACCATTGCTAGAACAGCGACCAATGCCAAAGCTGGAGCAAAAACACCCGTGTCAGGCGTGATTCATGCGGTGGTGATTTTATTGATCATGATCATTGCCGCACCTTTTGCCAGCCACATTCCTATGCCATGCTTGGCAGGCATCTTGATCTACATTGCTTGGAATATGTTTGATCGCACTGAATTCAAACGCTTGAAACAATTCCACATCACCTACCAATTGATTTTGTTGGGCACATTTTTCTTAACGATCATTTTTGATCTGACCGTGGCAGTGCAAGTTGGCCTTATCTTGGCGTGCATTTTCTTTATCTACAGAATTTCATCATTGACTCGCATTGAAAAATTAGAGCTCCCAGAATCATTCGCCCATGAAGATGATTTGCCACTGAATGATTCATTTGACTTAAAAAACAGTGTTGAGGCTTATGGCATTTATGGATCTTTATTCTTTGGGGCGGTCGATAAAGTTGAAGACTTATTCAACCCTCAAGATCCAAATCGCTTAAAACCAAAAGTGATCATTTTGGAAATGCATCAATTGATCAATATTGATACCAGCGGTATTGATGCTTTGAAAGCCTTGAATAATTCTCTGAATAAACATGGTGGTCAGCTCTTGGTCTGTTGCGCCAACAGCCAACCATCATCATTGATGGTGCGCAGCGGCTTCATTAATGAGATCGGCCCAGAGAACAGTCTAGATACCCTGGATTTAGCCTTTGAACAAGCTAAAAAGCTCAGCGCTGAGGCCTGTAAGGTAAATGTAGGCAGTTGAATCTGTTAAATCGCTACAATTGACAAACTATGGCCCAATACAAATCAAATATCACTCATTTTTTGGAAGAGCTAAAAGCTCAAAACCCAGAGCTAGAGCAGGCTCAGCAAGAGGGACGCGCCCTTTTATGGGATAAAGCTCCAATCAGCCCAGAAGAGCAAGAGCGCCAAAAAGCAGTTCGCGTGAAGCAAAAAGCGTACGTTTATCAATGAGTGATTTAATTACCGCCATCCCTGATGTCACTGATGGCATGTCAGAGTCTTTTGCGAGACTATATGGGGAGCCTTTATTTCAGCTGCCCTCTGATTTATACATTCCTCCTGATGCCTTAGAGATTTTTCTAGAGGCTTTTGAAGGCCCTCTGGATCTTTTGCTCTATTTGATCCGCAAACAGAACTTCAACGTTCTAGATATTCCAATGGCTGAGGTAACCAAGCAGTACCTTGGCTATATTGAACAAATTCGTCACACCAACCTAGAGTTGGCGGCTGAATATCTTTTAATGGCGGCGATGCTGATTGAAATCAAGTCACGCATGCTCTTGCCAATGAAAAAAGCTGATAGCGATGAAGAGGTAGAAGATCCTCGCGCAGAATTGGTTCGACGCTTACTTGAATACGAGCGCATGAAACTGGCCGCTCAAGAACTCGACAAGATGCCAGTGTTGGGTCGTGACTTTTATAAAGCCAACGGTCACGTTGACACCACAGTGGCGGTTACTTGGCCTGATATCAATCCAAACGACATCCAAGCCGCTTGGAAGGATGTTCTATATCGCGCCAAACTCAATCAACATCACACCATCACCCGCGAACAATTATCCGTGCGTGATTTTATGACGCGTATTTTGCGACGTTTGCAAGGTGAGCGCTTCATTGAATTCACCGACCTATTCGAAGATGCGATTGCCACTGGTCAAGGTGCTCCGATGGTGGTGGTTAATTTCATTGCGATGCTAGAGCTCTCCAGGGAGGCTTTGATTGAAATCACTCAAGCAGAACCGTACGCCCCTATTTATGTGCGTTTGGCGTATTCGCCTAACTAACATCAACACCCAAAGAAAAACCCCATGAAGATCATCAGCGACATTCAAGACTTGCGTGATCAATTGCGCGGACAAAACCGAGCAGTGTTTGTTCCAACCATGGGCAATCTCCATGAAGGTCACCTTTCTTTGATGCGCTTAGCCAGACAGCACGGTGATCCAGTGATTGCCAGTATTTTTGTGAATCGTCTGCAATTTGGGCCAAATGAAGATTTTGATAAATACCCACGCACCTTTGAAGCAGACGTTGAGAAACTAGAAAAAGAAGGTGTGTACGTACTGTTCGCACCCACCGAAAAAGACTTGTACCCAGAGCCTCAAGAGTATCGCGTTGAACCTCCCCAGAATCTAGGCAAGATCCTTGAAGGAGAATTCCGTCCAGGCTTTTTCCAAGGAGTGTGCACGGTTGTTTTAACACTATTCTCTTGCGTTCAACCGAAGGTTGCAGTGTTTGGTAAGAAAGACTATCAGCAGTTGATGGTGATTCGTCAAATGTGTCGCCAATTAGCTCTGCCAGTCGACATTGTTCCAGCAGAAACAGTGCGCGCAGAAGATGGCTTGGCTCTTTCTTCAAGGAATGGTTACCTATCGACCGAAGAACGCCAAGAAGCTGTGCAGTTGATTCAAACGCTCAAAGAAATCCAAGAAAAAGTATTGCAAGGCAAATTAACAGCTGCAGACATCTTGAAAATCGAACAAGATGCTTGCGCCAAGTTAAGCAAAAGAGGCTGGGTTCCTGATTACATCTCCGTGCGTAAACGCAATGACTTGTTAAGCGCCAATGATGCCGACCTTTCTAGCAATCAACCATTGGTTGTTTTGGCTGCTGCCAAATTAGGTAAAACTCGCCTCATCGATAATCTAGAAATCTGATCAAGATGCGCTCACAAGGCTTTTCAATAGCATTGATCGCCTCTCAACTACTGTTTGGCATCTCAATAAGTTTTAGCAGTCATGACAGCCTTGCTAAACAAGAAGGCTCACAACCCAAGCTACAACGCATCATCACCCTAGCACCTCATTTGAGTGAGCTTGTGGATTCAGCCGGAGGATCTGAGCGCCTCGTGGGCGTGAGCGCTTACAGCAACCATCCAACTTCAGTCAAACAATTACCCATCACCAGCGATGCAAGATCCATTGATCTTGAAAAAATGAAATCACTTCGCCCAGATTTAATCATTTACTGGCGCGGCGGAACCTCCGAATCTCAGATTCAATCAATCAAAAAGACATTCAATAAAGATGTGCAATTCATTGCTGTTGAGCCTAAAAAGCTATTGGATATTGCTACTGATATTGAAACTATTGGCAAAGTCTTAGGCACTGACCTAATTGCCAAAAAAAATGCTGATGCTCTCAGAATAAAAATAACAGAGCTCAGAAATACTGAAAATAATCAAAACAAGCAAAACAAACAACAAAATATCAGCCAAAAAAAAGTCAGGGTGTTTTATCAAGTCTGGGCACAACCCTTGATGACACTTAATCAAGATCACATCATCAGTGACATCATTCAACTATGTGGTGGGGAGCAATTATTTGCCAATGAAAAAGTTCTGGTCCCAACAGTCAGCAGAGAAGCTGTCATCAAAGCCAACCCAGAAATTATTTTTACCGCAGTAGACAATCAAAAAATGAGCGGCGATTGGTCGATGTGGACTTCTTTCCCACAGCTTGCTGCGACAAAAAACAAAGCATTTGTTGATCTTGATGGCGACATCATCAGCAGGCCATCACCTCGAATCATGCAAGGCGCTCAAAAGATCTGCGCCGAAATCAATCGACTTCGCTAAGTTACTCACTAAGTTATTAAGCTGGCACGTAAACGACTTGACCATCAACTGTTTGAGCAGTTGCAATTGGATGGCCCAATGATTTTTCCAAATTAATCGGATTAATCACTTCAGATAAAGATCCAGCCAAATAAGACCCATCATTCATGAGCAAGAGTGCATGAGTGAAGCCTCGATGAATCAAGCCAATCTCATGCAAGCTTGCGATGATGGTTTGATGACATGACTGACTTCTTTCAGTCAATGTTTTTAATAAACTCACTTGATGACCAATGTCTAAATGAGAGGTTGGCTCATCCAACAGAATGGCTTGGGTATTTTGCGCAAAACATGCTGCCAAAGAAACTCTTTGACGCTCACCCCCTGACAAGGTTTGCCACTGAGCATGCTCTAGATGAGCAACATCACAAGCACGCAAAGCCGCTTGGGCTTGATCATTCTCTTCTGCAGAATCAAGATGCCATGGCCATTGGGCTGCCAAGACCATATCGATGACTCTTAGACCCACGCCACTCACCGGAAACTGCTCTGCATACGCCCGAATCTTTGCAAGCTCTTCTGGCTTGTAATTGAGCAAGGCTTTATCCAACCAATTGATATCACCAGCAGAAGTATTGGCTTGAACACCAGTAATGATTCTCAGTAATGTTGATTTGCCAGCGCCATTGCGACCGATCAAACACCAGCGCTCACCCTTCTTCACCTGCCAATTTAAATCTTTGATCAAGCTTCGTCCTGGAACCTCAACATCCAGATGTTTTGTTTCTAGAACGATGTTGGCATTTTCAACAGAATGAGTAGTCATCATGTATTCCAATGCCTAAAACGAGACAAGATCCACAAGAAACTAGGCACCCCGATCAATGCGGTGATGATGCCCACTGGCAACTGAGACGGAGCAATGATGGTTCTGGCAAACATATCAGCCAAAACTAAAAAAGTACCGCCCAATAAAGCAGAGGCAGGCAATAAGAACTTTTGATCAGGGCCATGTTTTTTAATGATGCATGCTCGCAGAAGATGAGGCACCAACAATCCAACAAATCCGATTGATCCTGCGATCGACACAGCTGCAGCAGCTGATAAAGCAGACAGCAACACCATCATCCATTGAACGTAAGACACATCGACGCCCAAGGTCAAAGCCTTATCAGTGCCCAATTGAAGCAAATGGATTTTTGGGGAGAGCTTCCACACCAAAATCAACACAGATATCCAAACACCTAATATGGCGCCCACAGTTTCAAGGCTGATGACAGAATCTAAATCACCCATTAGCCAATGAATCATGCCGGGCATTGCCACATTGGAAGCAAAGGTGATCATCAGAGTACTGATAGCACCACAAGCGGTGGCAAGCATGACACCAGCCAACAACATCCGTGACGGATGAGCGGAGTAACCACCAACCAGTACCCACAATAGGAGCATCACAACGATTGCCCCCATCCAAGCACCACCAGCAACCCAAATAGTTCCAGCACCACCCATCATCAAGACAGCCAAAGCACCCACAGACGCTCCACCAGAAACACCCAAGACAGATGGCTCAGCCAATGGGTTGCGAGTCAATACTTGCAAAAGACTGCCAGACATTGCCAACAAACCACCCACAGCAAATGCAACCAACACTCTGGGTAAGCGCAATTGGTAAATGATGGCAGCATCTGCATTAGAGACGCTACCAACCATCAGCCCCAATGCAATACTCAAGAGAGACATTAGCAAGAGAATAAGTAATAGTTGAACCTTAGACATAAACCGAAATATACAGGGTAAAAATTAACTTAAATGCTAAAATTCGTCATCTGCTGTTAAATCAGAAGATAGTAAGCGTGGTGTCAATGTTCATCTGAGCATTGATTAAATGGGAAGTCAGTGAGTAAATACAAATCTGACGCTGCCCCCGCAACGGTTAACGAGTAAGCAAGGCAATACGCCACTGGATAAAAAATCTGGGAAGGTAGCCAAGCTAACCAGCAATGGAACTCGCAAGCCCGGAAACCAGCCCACTTACTTGGTGGTCATGCTACGGGGAGTGGCATACAAGCTCGTCTTGATCAACTCCTTGTGCATGACATTGTTAATCCTGGTTCGGGGTGTGACCAGATCAACGGATAGACACGTCAAAAGAAATTGTGTCTAGCTAATTGGAGTATTTACTCATGTCATTCAAAAAGAAACCCTTCATTGCGGTCAGTTTGCTCGTGCTTGCATCAGCAACTCAAGCACAATCAACTTCCGATCTAAAACCCGTGACTGTTTACGGCTCAAGATTTCAAGAAACAATTGAAAATGCCCTACCTCAGACAACCATCATTACTGCAACTGACATTGAAAAAAGTGGCTTAACGAATGTTTCTGAAATTATCCAAAAGCTTGGAAATATCCCAGTCAAAATAGACTTAAGAGGTGGCAACAATGTCAGTATTGACATGCGAGGCTACGGCGATACAGCTGATAACAATGTGGTGGTTTTACTTGATGGGGTCAGGCTATCTGAAGACGAAGGTGCACCTGCAAGAATCTCAATCATTCCCGTTGAAGCTATTGAACATATTGAAGTACATAAAGGCGGATCAAGTGTTTTATATGGCAATGGTGCAACCAGTGGCTACATCAACATCATCACCAAAAAACACATTAAAGATCAAACTGTCGTGTCTGGTGGTATTGGTAGCTTCAATGCATTGACTTCAAGTGCTTACTCATCAAAAAATATCAGCGATCTCAGCATCAGCGTATTTGGCAAAACAAATCACTCTGATAACTATAGAGACAGTAATAAAACGAACGAACAATCTGTTGGATCAGTGGTTCAGTGGAATCCATCTGATAAAACAGCGGCAGGCATTAGAGTATTTGGAAATCAAGAAAAAGCAGCGCAGCCAGGGGCGCTTCCTTCCATTTACCTCAATACATCTCCCAAGCAAACTCAAGTTCCGGGGTATCAATCGAACTTTGAATTTGACTCAAGCAACATTACTTTATTTGGCTCCCACAAGATTGACAATCTTGAATTAAGCGCGGATCTTAACAACCGAAAAAAGAAAACTGACTGGGTGTATAACTATGATGCATCGAGTGTTTCATCTCAGTACTATTCGGGTGGTTACCCTACAGCATGGGGACAAACAAATAGTGAGACAAGCACAAATTCATTCAGTCCTAGAATAAAAGTTAATCATTTTCTAAGTAAAGACAATTCAATTATTTTCGGTTACGACTGGTCAAAGTGGAACTTAAAGTCCACAGGCAGAAAAAATAATACCGAAACAGGCTATGAAGAGAGTCCGTCTTTCACCAATAAATCCGGTGACCATAGAGCAGACGGTATTTACTTTTATGATGACTGGAAACTAAGTTCTAACGATAGAATAATTGTCGGTGGCAGACGTCAGCGTTACGAGCAAACAGGAAATACCATCTATGGGGCAACACCTAGCTATGCAAGCTCTTACGTATGGCAAGGAGTTACTTATTCATCGGTATCTGATGGCAGCTATGGACATCAAATTAGACAATATCTTAATGCCTATGAAATTCAATACTCAAAAAAATTAGGGTATGGATTTGAACCCTATATAAAACAGGGCAACAGTTTCAGACTACCAACAGCTGATGACAACAGTCTGACCTCGACTGGAAGCCCTTTAAAACCACAAACATCACAAGATCAAGAGCTTGGATTGAAGTGGAATAATTCTCAAAGCATAATTAAAGTGAGCTTATTCAAAAGTGACTTAACTGATGAGATCATCTTTTCAGATGGCTCAAATAAAAATGAAGTCCCCACAACAAAAAAAGGGATAGACACAAGCATCAGACATAAATTCAATTCAACATTTACTGGCCGATTAAATTTACAAATTATTGATGCACAAATTTCTCAAGGCGAAAATGCGGGTAAAAAAACCCCAGGGGTAGCTCAACACAGCGGTGGATTTGGTATTGAAACTACTCTAAAAAATAATCACATTATTGACATTTCTGCACGCGGAGCAGCTGGTAAATATGCGTCAGAAGACACCTCAAACACCCAAGGAAAAAGCTCGGGATACTTAGTTGGAGATGCTGCTTACATCGTAAAAGACAAATCATGGACTTGGATTGCAAGAGTTGAGAATATTCTTGATAAAAAGTATTCAGATTATTCGATTTACAAGTCCTCATCTGCTTATGATATTCCCTTCAAAATGACCTTATACCCAAACCCTGGTCGCAACTTTAGCCTAATGGGGCGCTACGTTTTCTAGGACTTTCATCATTAAAATCAAGCCCGCCACAAGCGGGCTTTTTTATTTGTTGCCCTAATGCCAGAGATGGATACAATATATTCATGTCAGAACTTACAAACAATTCATATAGCCGTTTGCAAGACAGTCTAGAGCGCCTAGAGGGTAAAACCAAGGCTTTACTAGAAGCTGTGGAGCAATCCCATAAAGAACGCTTGGCCCTTGAGACCA
>JACCDY010558831.1_pt1 | contig 10726 bp, 13 predicted proteins | sample 7446391 | NCBI WGS metagenome assembly JACCDY01 (sample SAMN15323451, study PRJNA562643) | freshwater metagenome | isolation source: river surface water | place: USA:Blue River Watershed | collected 2017-08-18
CCAAAAAAACAGGAAACAAAATACAAAGTCGCCGATGACCATCTTTTTATGGATAGTTTTGTAGGCCGGGGCGGAACGGAGTGACGCCCCAATACAACGATCCTCCCATAAAAAAATCTCTTCATCTCTCTTTTTTTGTGAAAACAAACCTCCAAAAAAACAGGAAACAAAATACAAAGTCGCCGATGACCATCTTTTTATGGATAGTTTTGTAGGCCGGGGCGGAACGGAGTGACGCCCCAATACAACGATCCTCCCATAAAAAAAATCTCTTCATCTCTCTTTTTTTGTGAAAACAAACCTCCAAAAAAACGACGGAGAGAATGCAAAGTCGTGGATGACCATCTTTTTATGGATAGTTTGGTAAGGTTTAACAAATGGGACAGAAAACAGAAAACACACGGTTTACGATGCGGGGGTGTAACGGAGGACGAGAAGGGTCATGGAGCAGGAAAGAAACCAATATAAACCAAGGATGACATGATTGTCGCAACGAAGAAAAGAAAAGAAAAGAAAAGAAGAGAAGAGAGATATAAAAAGTAAAACGAAAATGAACTTTGTGAAGCTGGAGATCCGATATGGATATCATCCCCCAATTGATATTGTGACATGGACTCCGCAGGAAACGGAGGTGGTATTGGAGGCGGGATTGAAAATCGTGAATATAATACGCAACAGCGATTGGAAAAGTCAGGAAATCAAAGCGGAGCTGAAGACGGAATTCGAAGCCGAATGGTTGCAGAAAATAGGGGAGTGTGAGGCAAAAATGAAAGCGGAAAAGGAATGTCACGAGGAGACGCAACGTCGACAACAGGACATGGTGACAAAATGGATGGACTTGTATGAAGAGGAACGTGCGAAGGCGCAACAAACGAAAACGGCTGTGGCGGAGGAGGCGATGCGAATGATGCAAGAGAGATTTGCGACGGCGCAGGCGGTTTTGAAAGAAAAGGAGAAACACATCGATCGGATGTGTGAGGTGATGGAGGAGGCATCGAAGAAACTGGCGGCTTCGACGAAGCGGGGGGAAGTGGCCTCGGTGGGGAAAGTGGGGGAGATGCAATTTCGTGCGTTGGCGGAGGAGACATTCCGCGATTATGCGGGGTTTCAGATACGGGACGTGCACGCGGTGGCGGGCATGGGTGATTTCCATATGGAATTTGCGGAGATGTCGATCTTGGTGGATGCGAAACTGTATAGCAACAAGGTGACATCTACATCGCGTCAAAAGATCCAACGTGATTTGGAGACGAATGCGCACATGGATTTTGCGTGGTTGATATCGATGGAGACGGGAATCGATATGTATGACAGGGCGCCATTCATGTTTGATTGGCACAAGATGCGATGTGTGTGTTATGTGAATGCGTTGATGCGCCAAGAGAATCCGGGGGAGATATTGCGCGCGTTGTGGTGTGCGTGTCGTGCGATCAAACATTTGATGTCGACGGAGGAATCGGAGAGGGGCATGGTGTCGATGATGCGTGAGAAGGAGTCGAAACTGCGATCGATAATGATGGAATTGGATCGCAATCACAAGGAACGTGATGTCTTGTGGCGAAATCTGCGAGAGAATTTCAAACGAGCGGACGAGATGTTAATGAAGATGATGAATGACGAGACGAATGTGTTGGGAGCATGGTATGGTCGAGTGATCGAATGGTGGAATCGATCGATTATGGATGTTGTCGGAGGGGAGGGAGGTGCCGACGCGACGATAAAATCATCGGAATTATGGAATCGTTTTAAACGGGAACATGAAGTGCAAGGAGAGGGGGAGGAGACGTCATTGGATTGCGAGACATTCAAGGAAGTGTTGGTTTCTGTGTTGGGAGATCGTATAGAAAGGGGCAAGGGTGGTGGATTTGAAGTGCGGGGTGTGAAATGGTTAACGTTGTCGAAGAAGAGAGGTCGAAGTGGTTGAAATTTGTTTTGTTTTGTTTTGTTGGTTGTTGATTATGTAATTTTCATGTAACTAATTTTGGTGTTGCCTTTTTGAACAATGGCAAATCCGCAGGAATGAATGTAGGGGTCAAGATTTTGCATGTGAGGATATTGGTTGATGTCGTCGAAGACGATGACTGCGCCGGAGGGCATTCTATCTTTGAAGAAATCGAATTCATTTTTGACGAGTTGTGTGGTGTGTGGTCCGTCTAGGAAAACGAGAGCATATTGATTGATGACGTGTTTGACTTCACTGTAGACGGGAACGCCATCCGCAAATTTGGCGAAGAATTCGGTGTCTTCCAAGGGGAAGAACAGGCATTCCATGTTGTTGTCGGAACAAAAGGAATAGAGATGTTTGAGGGTGTTGTTTTTCATTTGGTTGGTGTAATCGAGGCGTTCTTTGCTGGTTTCCCAGTGTTCGTATTCGATGTTGCCAAAGGGATCAATGGCGATGTGAACTTTATTTTGGTTGGTTTGTTTGAGTGTGGAGAGAATGATGGCGGAACTGCCTCCTGCACGGAGTCCGATTTCGCAGGTCAAACCTTGCACATTTTGAACTAAAGTGACGGCATGGGCTAATATATCATATTCGGAGGAATCCGTTTGCATTTTTTGGGGGTATGGGTTGGGATGGGATGAGGAAAGAAAAAAAAAGAAGAAACAAAAAATGAGTGATGAAATGTTTCGAGAAGAAATATTGGAACATATGAACGAAATCGAAGTTTCTTTTTTTTTGTTTCGAACTGAAGGATCCGTCCCGCACTTTTTTCTTCTTTAAATCATTTTTTTCAAAAAAATAAGTAAGTTTGGGTGTATAAATCATAATTTAATTAAATTTGAATTGAAAATCTTGTGACCCTCCAAAAAAAATAAATTTAAAAAGAAACAAAATGGCGCGAATGAATACCCGTTCCATGAAAAGTGCTGCTATTCAGGAGCATAGTTCTCGTGTAGCACAAGTTGCGCATCGCATACCTCATCGTTCTTCTTCTTCTGGTTCTCTTCGTCAACGTCGTGCTCGCGGACCTGTCAAGAATGCTGTCCCTTCACAAGCGGAGGAGGAAAAGGAAGAGGAAGAGGAGGAGGAAAAGGATTTTGTGCATTATACACAACATCCAGGTTATCAAATTATTTTGAGATGTCGTGCGATCACGGAAGCTTATCATCTTGGAAGAAGAATGATGACGTGAATTATAATCGAATAATATATGTATGATGTATAATGTATGCTTGTTCATTCGTGTAAACAAACTTTAATTACAAAATGAAATCATGAAGAGTCTTTTTTATGATAAAAAATAAAATACAAACATGCCGCGCATGCATCAATACCTTTTTTTATGATAAAAATTTACTCGCGCAGCACAATGCAGTATATATTTGATAAAAAATAAAATACAAAATAAAATGGTGTGATATTAGAACATGCCGCGAATGCATCAATACCTTTTTTATGATAAAAATTTACTCGCGCAGCACAATGGAGTATATATTTGATAAAAAAATAAAATACAAAATAAAATGGTGTGATATTAGAACATGCCGCGAATGCATCAATACCTTTTTTATGATAAAAAGAAAGAGGAATAAAAAATAATAATAAAAAAATGCAATAATTAAAATAAACAAAATTAAGTGAAGTTTACAGATACAAACAAATTTCTTTGATCCAGTCATTGTTGCACAGAACGTCATAGATGGAAGACACATGATCATGATGAGTGGCGGAGGAGGAGGAGGAGGAAGGAGACACAAGGAAGGAAAACACGTTCTCAGACACCTGCAATAAGGGCTCACGAGTTGCTATACGAGCATTTCTCTTTTTAAATATGATGTATCTTTGAAGATAGTCACAAATGACACGTTCTGGACGAACCCGGCGAAAGTAGGTATAATGCAAATGTTCTCGTTTGTCGACCCATGCTCCTTGACTCATGTGAAATGAGTATGGATATTCTTCGTTGACATTGATGGGGTGAACATGTTCAATGTATCCAACGAGCCAATAATTAACGGCATTAGTGGCATGTGATGGATTGGTATGGCTTGGTTTGCCTTTTTTACAGAAAATAAATCTGCCCATTTTTATTTTTATTTTTGTTGAAAGCAACAACGAATCAAATTTGATTTAAAGAATTAAATTATGAATGGAACGGAATAACTTAAAGAAAAAAATAGAATGACAGAAACATCTAGAATGGTGTGTGTGTGGGGAAAAAAGAAGGTGAACAATCACGTGTTTTTTTTCTCTGCATGGTTGATGCTGTAATTTAATTGTCACCAAGAAAAAAAATATCATAAAAAGGGGCATCCCATATTATTATAAAAAAAATGATCATGGAGAATAATCGTTAATGGAATCAATCCACGCATTTTTATATCCTTGCCTAAATTTTGCATTAAATGGATATGGGTGTTTTTTTAATAAAAACGACATTACATAAGCATGTAGTTTATTGCTCATTATTTTTTTAAAATTATATTTAAAATTTTTTAAGTATTGAATAATATTTGAATAATAATTTACACGTCACAAAAAAACAAATCACAAGCACGCATTAATTAATTGCATCTTTGGTTGCAGTTGCAGCAACAACCTTATTGCGCTTCATGCGCTTTCTTAATTCCTCTTGTCGCTTCTTCTCGTACTTGTAAGCTTCTGCTTCCGCCACGCGACGTGCAAACTCTTCTTGTTCTTTTTTCTTCAAAAGAAGCGCCTTGTTCGCATGACGAGTGTTAGAAGCCTGGACTTCCTTCTTACCAGGAACCTTGACCACCTTCTCGTCTTTCGACGCCATATTCTCCAACTCCGACTGCGCCGCATGCAATCTTCTCACATCATTCTCAGTTAAAACATTATCCACAACGCGCCCCTTTCTGTCCACCAACTTGAACGACATGACCTCGGTCTCAGTCAGACCAATCATTCTGCCCAATCTTCTCAATTCTTTAATTTGCTCTGCAAAAGAAAGGTTTCCCAGTCCCTCTTTCTCGTAAGCATTCTTGTAAATCGCATTGAAACACGCAACACGACTATTGTTGTTGTCTCCATAAGTCAAATCCCCAGCGCGAAATAAATTTACACTCGTCATTTTTTTTTCAATCAATTAATCAATTTAATTATGATGCCCACTGTTAATTTTTGTGACTGGAAAAATAAAAGCACATAAAGAACCGTGGGATGTTTCACCTTGAAAAAAAAGTAAGGGATCCCTCCCCTCTTAGCGAATTCGTGTGTCATCTGCAATGAATGCGAACATTTTTTTTATCATAAAAAGGGCACGAACCTTTTTATGATAAAAATTTTCTTATAATTTTTTTGACGCTATATTTTTTTCAAATTTTTTTCCAACGGTTATTGGTGAAATTTCCCTGGCCTCATATTCACATAGTCATATTGAAAATATCACACCGAGGATGAATCCCTTATTTTTTTGGTTTATTTCATCACTGAGTTTCTTTATATCACTCATAATTTAATTCAAATAAGAAATCAAAATGAGTCGCACTTTAACTTCATTCGCTCGACGCAGGGCCACGAATGGTCGCGCCGAACCTCGCCGTCGTATTTCCAACATGGTTATGTCACCTCCTCGTGGTCCTTCCCCTCCTCGTAGATCTCCCATCATTATATCTACTGTGCCCAATTTTCAAAGACCTGTTGCTCCTGTTGCTCCTGTTGCTCCTGTTGCTCCTGTTGCTCCTGTTGCTCCTGTTGCTCCTGCTGCTCCTGCTGCTCCTGCTGCTCCTGCTGCTCCTGCTGCTCCTGCTGCTCCTGCTGCTCCTGTTGCTCCTGCTGCTGCTCCTGCTGATCCTGGTGATCCTGCTGATCCTGCTCATCATGACTATTGGATGAATTTTTTTGCCTTTCATGCAGAAAACATTCGTTTGCTTCGTCTCGGATTCCCTGCCACGCTCAGACAATATAATGAAGAACTGCAAGCTGTTCCTCGCAGATTCTGTAATCGTGATTTCTCCATTCCACCGGTCTTCAATGAGGACAATTCCGACTCGTTTACCTGCGGAATCTGCGCCGAGACTCCTACTGATCGCGGTTCCTTGTGTCAAACCGCGTGTGCTCACACCTATTGCTTGAACTGTTTTGAAGCTTGGGAGCAGAAACTCATTGACGAAGCAAGGGAAGTGACTTGCCCTATTTGTCGCAGCGTCGTCACCTCCATTCATGTTTCTGTGGATTAACATACACATACACATACACATACATATACACATACATATATACATATATTATTATTATTATTTAATTATTATTTAATTATTATTGTAATTATCCAATTCTTTTATTACCATAAAATGGGACTTGTGTTTCTTTCTGTGTCGTGTTTGTTTTCGTGTTGTGGATTGGTAAGTTTTTTTTGTTATAAAAAAGTATATTAAGTAATGCGAGGCTTTTTTATAATAATTTTTACGTTCAAGAAAAATGTGTTTGGTGTACTTATGCAGTAATTCTGTGAGGTATTTGCAAGAAAGTCTTTTTTATAATAATAAAATAGATCATTATAATTATTAACAATAAAAAGCACATATAATAATAAGTATTTAATCTTCGAATACTGCCTCTTCCTCGTCTTCATTGGCTTTCGTTGGTCTTGACGTGGTCTCTTGTTTGATGTGCAATTGTGTGGAGTCGTTGTTCACGCAAATGCAGTTGATGTCAGTGTCATTTTCTGTGTCGGAGTCGTCAACTTGAAAAGCTTTGGATGAATTATAGTGGTATGCTTTGGTTTGTGAGTATAGCAAGTCTTTCTCGTCATGTCCTTTATTATGGTAATATTTTTCAACGACTTTGTAGTTTGGGTTGATGTTTTTGATTTCGAAGTATTTGGTGAAGCATTGGCGTTTGTTTGTGGGTCTGCTTGGTCTGTCGTATATCTGTGCGAGCTGAAGTTGTTTCTCTTCCAGTGTAATATCGTCGTTTGACAGGATTTGCTCCACGAGGTTTTCTTTTTCAATAGTTCTTTTACGGTTGTTCATGGTTTTACTTATTTGGTTATTTAATTTATGACTTGGGTTTGCATTCTTCGTGTTGACGGTTACTATATTATTGTTCTGGATGCTTCTTTGCTGTGAATTTTCTCATGTTCTTATTGTTGGGTGTATTTGGGGGGTATTTCTCGTAAGATGAGGATTTTTAAAATTTTCTGGTTTTATTACCAGAAAATGCTGTGGATTTTTTATATTTTTAAATTTCTAGAATTTTATGTTTTGGCTTAAATTGGAAAATATTGGAAATTTCCTGGGAATTTGGATTTTTGGGAGGTTTTTCGAGTCCTTAGCAGAAAATGCTGTGATTTTTTATATTTTTTAAAATTTCTAGAATTTTATGCTGTGGCTTAAATTGGAAAATATTGGAAATTTCCCTAGATTTTTGGATTTTTTGGCGATTTTTTCGGGTCCTTAGCAGAAAATGCTGTGGATTTTTTAAATTTTTTAAATTTCTGGAATTTTATGCTGTGCCGGATTTTTCTGGGGTCGGGAAAAAATCTAGGCGGTTTTTGGGTCAGTTCGCGTCCAAAAAGTGCGTAGGCAATGGTTCCAGCCACATCAAAAGCCACATCAAATATTTTATTTTGTTTCGAAACGCTTTTTTATGATAGATATTGCTACAACAAACAGGATAAAAGTCAACAAACAACAAGCAACAAGTCAACAAACAACAAGCAACATCTAAGTTGTCCTTTTTTATGATAGAGATTGCTACAACACTACAGCATAAAAGTCAACAAACAACAAGCAACAAGTCAACAAACAACAAGCAAGATCAGTGTTGTCCTTTTTTATGATACAAATGTGTACTTGAACGCATCATTCGCTTATATTTTTTTCCCCCACGGTGTATTATTTTCTATAGCAATACTTCATATATATATTTTAAGAAATTGGCGATTGTGCGCCATATTTACAACGATTTCGCCTTTGATTATGGAACACAAAGACGAGAGAAAGAAAAAAAGACGAGAGAAAGGAAAAAAGTGGAGGAGGGATCATCATGTTTTTTTTATATTATTTTTTTTTCATTTAAAAAATAATACAAAAATCAAAAATAAATTAATGTCTATTCTGGGAAACCCATAACGAGTTGCTGCCCTTCGGTGGATTGATTTGTGTTTGGGTCCATAGAAGGGGGGGGAGTCATGGTCGTATTTTTCTCAATCGAAACAATGTTAAATTGACGCAGTGTCTGGCTGCAAAAGCGAAGACATTGGACACGTGTATCATCACGAGGGAAATTCGCAAACAATATCGAAAGGTTGTCGTGTGACGCATATGTAGTGCCCTCAAAAAATTTGGCCAATTGTTTTATATTGTTCCAATTATGCTCTCGAAATGAATAGACGGTATTCACATGTTTCAAAACCCTGGGATATTGCATGGCAAGTACCACATATCCTTTCTTGTACTTTTGAAATATGGCTTCTACCGCTTCAAACGCGGAATTTCGATAAATCGAATCGTTGAATAAAACCAAAATAGGTTTGGGAAACGAGATATAATTTCTTGTCAAAACGTCCATATTGGACCAAAAGTGAATAGGCACATTCACTGTAAGAAATTCCCTTGTTTTGGATCTCATATCTTCATTGTGGTCAAAGTTGACATCATACACCCAGATTTCCTCTATTTTCTTTTGATTTGCCATTTCACGAATCAAAGAAAGCAACAGAATATTTCTGTCCTCGGTGTTTGGTCCAAAGACACAAATGTTTTGAGTGGTCGATCCCGTTAACACAGAAGAAGTATACGATTCAATGTTCATTGTTGTTGGTTGGTTTTGTTTTTGTTTTGTTGGTTTTATTTGTTTGTATAATGAAAATCTTTTTATAACATCGTCTTTATATCGATTTGTATGAAAACGTGTTTTTTTTTTGTTATATTTGTAATAAATAATTAACAATATGTTCTTCATATTTAATACTATGATATTCGATGTCATAATATATATCCTTGGTTTTTGTATATATGTAAGGATGCGTTCTTTCGAAAATATTTTCAATGTTACGTAAAAAAATATTGTTTCGTACGTTATGAATCCCTTCAATATATCGATTTCCCCAAACGGATCTATCAACATATGATATGTCAGAATTCGGAAAAGACCCGTTTGTAAATCTAATTAAATATCCACCCAGTTTTAACAAATTATGATATTTCAATATTTCAATCGAATTACAATACCATGCATGTTCTGTCACAACATAATCAAAAGAATTGTTTAAAGATTTATCAAATTCTATGAATTCCTCCAATTCAATATCTATCGAAAAAAATTTATTATTATTATTATTTTTCATAATTCCATCATTGACAATAAAATAACATTCATTATCATTACCAATATATAAATCAGAAGCGAAATGAAAGCGAGCCGTATATGGTTGTAAAGTAATAAATGAAGTATTACAGACACTAACATCATTATTCAATTTATGTAAAATCTCTATAATATCATTATGATATTTATCATATCCTTTTATTCCACCTACCAATAATATTTTATACATTTTTATATACTTACTATAAATTTTTAAAATTAAAATGAATGAATTGACTGACTATTTATTGTGTGTTAGATAAATATCTTTATGTTATTTTTGTTTGTCCTATAACCTATTCTATCTGTTGTCCGCGATGTGATCTCTCGAAAAAAAAGAGAGAGATTTTATTTTATTCATTCTCTCTCTTTGTACAAAACAAAACAAAAGTAAAAATAAATGCAATTTCGACGATGTCATTCATAATTTTATTTTTTTTTTGGTTTTTTTATTTTTATAAAATCAAAAAAAAAACAAAACAAACAAAACAAAAAGACAATGACCACATCCAATACGTCGGTGAATGTACCTGTAAGTACCAATTCGATTCAATTAAATCCCCATGATTACATTAATAAAGGCATCAATGAAATCATCACGGAATATTTGAGTTTGATAAGTCCCGACAAAAAACGAACCATACGAACCTTGTTTTTTGGTGTAACCATGTTAATGGCGGCGGACATTTCGAAGAATATCATTCAAAATTTTGTTCGAGAAAATAGTCAACATATCAATGGGGTCATCATGTCTGGATTCCGATTGATATCGCTCGAAAATTTGTGTTATGTGTCGAATTATGTGTATGGTGGCATACAATCGACATTTCATGGCTTTGTTGGATTGTTTCGTAGAAACCCCCCTTCGCATGCACATCTATGCAATCCAGAAGAAAACGACGACCCTGCCTCCCGTTATGTCAAAATGTCATTGATGGTTACCAATGATTATTTAAAGAAAATCATTCATGTACTCGTTTTCTTGGGCCTTGTCATTCATATCCCACAACAAGGTGAAGTCCTTTTTTATGATGTTTTTTAAGTGTCGTTGGATTTGTGTTGGAATTTTTTGGATATTAGGAGAAAATGCTGTGATAATTGTAGTGTTTCCGGAATTTTTGGTTTTATGCTGTGGGCTTAAATTGGGAAATCGTGATTTTTCTGGATTTTTTTTGATTTTTTTTAGAATTTTTTGGGGTTCGCAGCATTTTCTGCTGTGAGTTTGGAAATTTCTGGGAATTTTGGAATTTTCTGCTGTGCCGGAAATTTCTGGGGTCGGGAAAAAATCTAGCCGGTTTTTGGGCCAGTTTCCGTCCAAAAAGTGCGCAAATTACATTTGCAGTAGACATAGTCTACGCACTTTTTGGACGGAAACTGGCCCAAAAACCGGCTAGATTTTTTCCCGACCCCAGAAATTTCCGGCACAGCAGAAAATTCCAAAATTCC
>JACCDY010328319.1_pt1 | contig 10725 bp, 8 predicted proteins | sample 7446391 | NCBI WGS metagenome assembly JACCDY01 (sample SAMN15323451, study PRJNA562643) | freshwater metagenome | isolation source: river surface water | place: USA:Blue River Watershed | collected 2017-08-18
AGAGTTCGATCTTCACCATGCCCTCGAGCACGGTGGTCCATGTGACGGCCTGGGTGGTGCCCTGCGCCCACTTTTCGCCACCCACGGGAGAAGTGAGGGTGAGTGAGGGAATGATGCTGAAATTCGCATTGCTGTCATCCGTCTCATTGGGACTCTGCAGCCGGGTGATCCTGAGTTTGTAATCCGTGCCGTAAGCGAGCGCGGGCACCGTCCATTCGTAGGTGCCGTCGTTGGGAGTGGAGTTGACAACGGTGGAATGGAACTCACCTCCCTTGCGGAGCTCGATTCTCACATCTCCACCCGCCGACGAGCCCCAGTAGATCTTTTGGGTTGTTCCCACACCGTATTGCTCCCCGCCATTCGGGGAGGTGAGCAGCATGCCCGATGAGTCGAAAACCGTCAGGGTGACGGTGGCATAGGAGCTGATTTTCCCGTCGCTGATCTTGTAAACGAAGCTGTCCGCGCCGATGAAGTCCGTGCCCGGTGTGTAGGTCACGGACTTGCCGGAACCACTGAGCGTACCGTTCTTGGGTTGGTTAACGATGGCGAAAGTCAATGGGTCCGAGGCATCCACGTCATACGCGGGAAGCTCAATCGTCTTGGGGACATTCTGTCCGGTGGCCACATGGATGTCGTTGGCGACGGGCTTTGTGTTTCCATCCGGAAAATCGAAACTCACCGTCACATATTCCTTGGAAGGTCCATAATGTTCCACAATCACATCAAAACCATTGGCCTTGAATGTGCCTGAGCTCAAAGGGGGGTATTTGCGCGATATTTGACCCAGTCCGATGTTGGTGTGGATGATGACCTTGTCCTGGTCCGTGGTCGAATGCACATAGCCGTAGATGCTCGGGTTGTGGCGAACATATGAGACGCAGTAGCCTGTTGAGGATCGGACGATGCGGGTGCCAGGCACATTGTCGGGATTTACGGCGATGGGATACAGGTCGTAGGTAGCATCACTCTGGAGCAGGATGTCGCTTCCCGGATAGGTGGAGGTCCATCCCATCTGGCTTTTTTTGGATGCGCTGAAGGTGGAGCACTTCGTGCCGTTGTGGGAATAGCCCATGACGCAGGTGGAATCCCCGTATTCATTGGATACGCCGTATTCGCCGGCATGGTTCAAACCGAAGTTGTGTCCAAGTTCATGGACGAATCCGTCAACCATGGTGCCGGACCAGTCATAGCTGTAAGTGGTTCGATCGCCCGGCCTGAAACCATAAGCCGTCCAGTTGGAGGTGCCATTGTTCAGGGTGTTTTTGGGACACATGATCAGAATGCGGTCGTAATCGGCTGTGTTGTAACCCAGGTTGGTTGCCGCCTGGATCATCCTGTCCGCAATGACGCCGGATTCCGTGGAGGCAGCATTCAGGTTGAGGCTTACCTTCACGGCATCGCCCAACACCAAGCCGTAGTTTCCGTAAGTGGCCGCCCGCATCGCCGCGTCGGCGTTCTGCGAATTGTTGAACAAGACATTCAGCACCTGCTGCTTCTTGGTATCGGGGTAGAGCTGGTCGGTGGTATCCGCAAACAGCACGAGGCATGAGAGCAACTTTATGGATGGCGGCGCAGGTTCGGCTGCGGCAGTCTCAGCAGCCTGCAACTCGCTCACTTGATCGTAAATGATCTGGTCCGCCTGGAAACTGCCACCCGAGAGGACGGATGATGCTGGTGCCGGCTGCAGGGGCCTGCCGCCCACATTCGCGTGCTTTCCCAGCCAGTAGTCAGGCAGATCCACACCGTTGGTATCGAGGTCGATTTCCCTGCCGGTTTTGGTGTCCAGAAGGTGGTAGGTCTGGCGCGGTCCCGCGTAATGCGGGTTGTGGCAGTCGTGGGCTATCGCATACAAGGTTCCCTGGACGGTTGCTTCGGTTGCAGTGGGGCTGGAAGCCTCCACCATCTCTCCGGCCTTTCCTTGCGGGCGGGTGTCGATGCCGATCGAGCCATCAGCAGTGAGGAACATGTGTGCCAGATCACGATCGGTGAACTGCATCGAGTTGAGAATGGCGAGTGCCTTCTCGCGCTTTTCCTTATCCGCAGCCAACAACTGAGCCTTGAGCCTGGTTGCGGGCAGGCGAGCGGGGATCACCGGGTTCATGTTTCCTCCGTAGACACGGCCACCATGGCCCTGACATGAGGCGCAATCATGCCCGTGATCCGGATCCGCAGAGATCGTGGCATGCGTGTCCCCGGGCTCGGGAATCACGCGGCCTTGGGCACCACTTTCATCGCGAGTCGCCTGTCCGCGGCGCACGTCGGCAGGAATGCCGCCGACATTCGTATCGGCCGCAGGGCGGGTTGCGGAATGGGCGCGGGTTGCATCCGGCCTCTTCGCAGCCACTTCGGGCGGAGTGGATTTTTTGTCATGGCGCGCGCCATCCTGATCGAATGACAAAAGGGCCATGATTGATGCCAACGAAATGACGATGACAAGAGTGATGCGTCCGAGGCGTGACATGGGTTTTGGGTTTCCATTGAATAGCAATTGGAATACCCCCGCCCGTCAAAGCGTAAGAATTGTTAATTCATGATTCGCAATAACTCTTTGAGTAACAAAGTAGGGGTGGTTGATATCGCGAAACGGAGTCATTTGGCCAAGCCCTGCGAAGTGCCGGGTTCATGCCAAAGCTTGGGGTCTGGGCCTAATGTGGTCAATCCATGCGCATTTTTTGCTATTTACCCTCGGCGATGTGGGAGCAGAATGAATTCAGCAACGAAGCCGGAACACACTGACCCTTGGCATCCGTGATGCTCTGACCCTTAGCATTTGAAATCATGATTATTGGTGTCCCCAAAGAAATCAAGGAGCAGGAAAACCGGGTCTCGGTCACGCCAGCCGCCGCTTACCAACTCATCCGGCGTGGCCATCAGGTGTTGGTCGAAAAGGACGCTGGCGTCGGTGCCGGCTTTTCCGATGAAGCCTACATCAAGGTGGGTGCCGAGATGATCGCGGATCACGCCGAGGTCTTCCAGCGGGCGGAAATGATCGTCAAAGTCAAGGAGCCGCTGGCGTCTGAATACGGTCTTCTGCGCAAGGGGCAATTGCTGTTCACCTACCTGCATTTGGCGGCGAACCAGAAGCTGACCGAAGCCCTGATGGCGTCCGGGTGCACGGCGGTCGCATATGAAACGATCGAGGTGAATCGCCGGCTGCCCTTGCTCGAGCCGATGAGTGAGATCGCCGGTCGCATGTCGGCATTGGTCGGAGCCTACACGTTGGCCAAGCATGCCGGCGGCAGTGGGGTGCTCCTCGGTGGTGTTCCCGGGGTGCTTCCTGGCAAGGTGCTGGTGTTGGGTGGTGGTGTCGCTGGGGTTAATGCGGCGCGCATGGCCACGGGTCTGGGTGCCGACGTTCACATTCTGGAAGTCGATCTTGAGCGGATGCGCTTCCTCGACATGACCTTGCACTCCGCTCACACGGTGTTTTCCAACGAGGCCCAGCTCATGGAGTTGCTGCCGTCGGTGGATCTGTTGATCGGTGCGGTGCTGGTGCCGGGCGCCAAGGCACCCAAGCTGATCACCCGTGAGATGCTGCGCTCCATGCGGCCGGGATCGGTGCTGGTGGACATCGCCGTCGACCAAGGCGGATGTGCCGAGACCACGCGTCCGACGACCCACCAGGATCCGACTTATGTCGAGGAAGGGGTCATCCATTACTGTGTTGCCAACATGCCCGGTGCCTACGCCCGCACGGCGACCCAAGCCCTGATCAACGTCACCCATCGCTACATCGAACTGCTGGCGGACCATGGCCTGGTTGAAGCCTGCAAGCGTCAGCCCGCCTTGATCGGCGGCATCAACGTGATGGACGGCAAGCTCACCTGCAAGGAGGTGGGTGAGGCTCACGGCATTGAATCTCATCCGGTTTTGCTCTGAAGCCATGCCAGTTTCCGCCTTGGATTTGTTCACGATTGGTTTGGGTCCCTCGTCGTCCCACACCGTCGGTCCGATGCGGGCGGCCAGGCAGTTCGTCAAGCAGGTCGAACAGTCGGGGTTGGGTGATCGTGTTGCCCGCGTCCGTTGTGATTTGTATGGATCGCTGGCTTCCACCGGCAAAGGTCACGGCACGGACAAGGCCATCGTCCTCGGTCTGATGGGTGAACAACCCGAGCGGGTCGATGTGGACGGCATCGAATCCCGGCTGAGTCAGGTGAGGGGGGCGGGACGCCTTACCCTGCCCTGGGGACGGGATATCGTGTTTTTGGAAAAGACCGATCTGCAGTTCAAGCGGGTCAAACCGCTGCCACTGCATCCGAATGGCATGCATTTCACGGCGCTCGATGAGGCGGGTGGGATTCTCCAGGAAGCGGTGGTCTATTCGGTGGGCGGTGGATTCATCGCCACTGAGGAGGAGTTGGGTAAGCCGGTGATCGAAGGGCATGGCTTTCCTTATCCGTTCGAGAGTGCGGCGCAATTGATGGCACTGTGCGAACAACATCACCTGAGCGTCAGTGAGCTGATGCTGCACAACGAGTCGGCGTTCCGTTCGTCACGGGTGACCCGGGCGCGCTTGGATGAGATCTGGCAGGCGATGCAGGCGTGCGTTGAGCGTGGGTGCGAAGGGGAAGGGGAATTGCCCGGCGGTCTGAAGGTGAAACGCCGAGCCAAGGCGATTCATGCCAAGTTGCTGAAGTCGGCCGAAAGCTCGCTGCGGGATCCGCTGACGATTCTGGATTGGGTGAATCTCTACGCGCTGGCTGTGAACGAGGAGAACGCCGCGGGTGGGCGGGTGGTCACGGCACCGACAAATGGGGCGGCGGGTATCATTCCGGCGGTCCTGCATTATGCTGTGCGCTTCCGCAGCTCACCACATGCAGACGGGGTGCATCGCTTCCTGCTGACGGCGGCGGCGATCGGATTGCTCTATAAGCGCAACGCGTCGATCTCCGGGGCTGAAGCCGGATGCCAGGGGGAAGTCGGCGTCGCCTGTTCGATGGCTGCTGCCGGGCTGGTTGAATTCCTGGGCGGTACGCCGAAACAGGTCGAGAACGCTGCCGAGATCGGCATGGAGCACAATCTGGGGCTGACCTGTGATCCCGTGGGTGGTCTGGTGCAGATCCCCTGCATCGAGCGCAACGCGATGGGATCGGTGAAGGCGATCAATGCCGCACGTCTCGCCTTGTCGGGTGATGGCTCGCACTTCGTGTCTCTGGACAAGGTGATTCAGACGATGCGCGATACCGGGCGCGACATGAATTCGAAATACAAGGAGACCTCGCGCGGCGGACTGGCGGTGAGTGTGGTGGAGTGTTGACGCAGCTGCGCAGCGAGTTCCTGGACTCGTGGCCTCGTTCGTGAGAACGAATGGGTCCTATGGGTCCTATGGGTCCTATGGGTCCTATCTAACAGAAGCGTATTTTTGGTGATTGCTCAGACCAGCTCGCCATAGAGCGTGAATCCGCTCGATTCCCGGATGTCGACATCGAGGAATTGCCCGGTGAGACGTGAGGCGTCACCGTCAAAAATGACGATCTTGTGCTGTGAGGTTCGGCCGGATAGCCGGTTCGGGTTGTTTCGCGACGGCCCTTCGCAGAGCACTTGTTGGCGGGTGCCGACGAGTTCGGCATTCTTCTCCTTGGCGATGCGGTTGATGACGTCGAGCAGCCGCTGGTTGCGGTCTTCCTTTTCGCTTTCGCTGAGTTGCTCGTCCATCTCCGCGGCCGGTGTGTTGCGGCGCTTCGAGTAGCGGAAGACGAAGGCGTTGTCGAAGCGCAGCCGTTCGCAGGTGTCGATGGTCGCCTGGAAATCCTCCTCGGTCTCGCCGGGGAAGCCGACGATGATGTCGGTGGTGATGGCGAGCCCGGGGCGGGCCGCCTTCATGTTTTCGCAGATTTCGATGAACTTCTCGTTCTTGTACGGGCGGCGCATCGCCTTGAGGATGCGGTCCGATCCGCTCTGCATCGGGAAGTGGATGTGCGAACACAGCTTCGGCAGATAGGTGAATGCCTGCACCAGATCCTCGCGGTAGCCGATCGGGTGGGGTGAGGTGAAGCGGATGCGCTGGATGCCATCCACCTCGTGCACGGCCTCAAGCAGCTGGACGAACGGGGACTTGCCGCCGATGCGGGGGAATTCGGTGCGGCCGTAGAGGTTGACGATCTGGCCGAGCAGGGTGATCTCCTTCACCCCGTGGGCGGCCAGGTGGCGGACTTCGCCGACGATTTCGGCGATCGGTCGCCCGCGTTCCTTGCCGCGGGTGTCGGGAACGATGCAGAACGAGCAGCGCATGTTGCAGCCCTGCATGATCGAGACGAAGGCCGATGCGTGATGCTCCTTGTCAACGTGGTCGCGGATGGTGTTCTGCGATCCTTCCTCTTCGGCAATGTCACAGACGGTCGTGCCACGCAGTGAGAACGACGGATCGTCCATCCGGGCTTCCAATCGTTGCTTGAGGATGCCGTCGACGTATTCGAACACCTTGTGGTATTTCTGGGTGCCGACGACCACGTCGAGGCTCGGCACCGCCTTGAACAGTTCTTCGCCGCGCGATTGGGCCATGCAGCCCATGAAGCCATAGACGACATGTTTGCGGTCGCGGCCGTTGAACATCATGTGGCCCATCTTGCCGATGGCCTTCTGCTCGGCCTGATCGCGCACCGAACAGGTGTTGATCAGGATGGCATCCGCCTCGTTCTCGTCAGCGGTCACCGTGTAGCCGCCTTCGGTGAACATGCGCGCGACCTGCTCCGAGTCGCGCTCGTTCATCTGGCAACCGTAGGTCTTGACGTAAACCTTGGGCATCGGAACGGTTCAGGACAAGGACAGGCGCTCGTCGCCTTGCAGCTTGGCATTCAACGCATCCCAGCCGCCTTCGTGCTGGAGGTTGAAGCAGGTCAGGTAGAGGGTCACCAGTTTCGAATCGAACTTGCCGAGCAGGGTGTCGACCGCTTGATCGAGTTTGCCTGCGTCCAGCACCTCCGGCAGTTCGCCATTCACCGATCCTTTGCCGTCGTGCTCGATGCCCATGGCGTCGCAGAAGGCGGCCAGCATTTCCTGTTGTCCGGCCATCAGCCAGGCCTGGAGCAGGTGTTCGCCGATCGCGCTGCAGGATTTCACCGTGAGCATCTTGTGGATCCAGGCGTATTGTTCGGCGAGCGGCTTCTTCTGGATGAACACCGGTCGCAGTTTGCGTTGTTGGGCGAGCGACGCGATGGCGGATTTGTAGATATTGCGGTCGTGGTCGCGGAACCAATCGAGCATGTCGGTCACGATCGAGGGGGCGATGGCAGCGTAGAGTTCGTAGGCTTTCACGGTGGAGGTGTCCGGGTTGACGGGCAGGCAGTCAAGACGGGGAATAGCCCGGTGACAAGGGTGAAGAGGCCGGATGGCCACGGGAGATCGCGGATTCGGGCTTTTCAGGGGCGAGGGGCGCGCTTATGGCTGGCTCATGAGTTTGCTCAGGATCTATTCGGACACGCCATTCGATGAACCGGCTTTGACCTTGCTGCGTGATGGGGTGGCTGCTCACGAACTGGTGTTTCCCGCTAAAATGGCCGAATCGGTGCTGGGGCAGAGCCTGGCCGGCCCTGAGTTCGCGCAGGTCGAGGTGGCGTTCGGCCAGCCGCAGGTTGAGGCGGTGCTTGCGTCCGACAAGCTCCGGTGGCTGCACGTTTCGACCGCCGGTTACACGCGCTACGACAGTGCGGAATTCCGTGAGGCGATGCGTTCGCGCGGGATTCCCGTGACCAACAGTTCATCGGTGTATGCCGATGCCTGTGTGGATCAATTCATGTCCTTTCTGATGGCGCAGTCACGCCAGTTGCTGCCGAATCTGGCCAGCCGTTGCCGGCCGGGAAGCGAGGAATGGTTTCAATTGCGCGAGTCAGCCGTGCCCTTGCGTGGGCAGAGTCTGGTGATTCTCGGCTACGGCACCATTGCCAGGCGCTTGATCGAGGTGCTCAAGCCATACGACATGCAGATCACCGCCGTGCGCCGTTCTCCACGTGGCGACGAGCCGGTGTCGGTGGTGACCCCGGATGCGATGGCGGGGCCTTTGTCGACCGCAGATCATGTGGTCAACATCTTGCCCGATAACACCGATTCCGACCGCTTCGTGGATGCTACGCGCCTGGCGTGCATGAAACGTGGAGCGGTGTTCTACAACATCGGCCGCGGTCGCACGGTGGATCAGCAGGCATTGGCTGATGCTTTGCAATCCCGCCACCTCGCGGCGGCGTGGTTGGATGTCACCGACCCTGAGCCCTTGCCGGATGATCACGTCCTGCGTGGCTGTGACCAGTGCTTCATCGCGCCGCATACGGCCGGTGGTCACCGGGCCGAGTCGATGACCTTGGTGCGGCACTTTCTGGCGAACCTGCGCCGCTTTGAGGCGGGGCAGCCGCTGCTGGACCGGATCATGTAAGCGGCTGTGCGGCCGCATCCCGGCGGGCTTTGGCGCGCAGGTTGAGCAGTTCCACGCACAGCGAAAACGCCATGGCGAAGTAGATGTAGCCTTTGGGAATCTCGAAATGCAGTCCTTCGGCGACGAGAGCGGTGCCGATGAGGATGAGGAACGAGAACGCGAGCATCTTCACCGACGGGTGGCGGGACACGAAGTCGCCGATGGATTTGGCGCAGAGCATCATGACGGCCACCGAAATCACCACGGCGAGGGCCATGACCGAGAGATGGTCGGCCATGCCGGTGGCGGTGATCACCGAGTCGAGCGAGAAGATGATGTCGATGACGGCGATCTGGATGAGGATGGGGACCAGCGCGGCCGATCCCTTCATCAGTTTCTCTTCATCCGGTTCGCCTTCCAGCTTGTGATGGATCTCGCGGGTGGATTTCCAGATCAGGAACAGCCCGCCGACGAGCAGGATCAGTCCTTTGCCGCTGATGTCGAGTTGACCGCCGTGCTCCGCTGCGTGCGGGCTGAGTTTCCAAAGCAGCGGATGGATGGGGATGGCGAACAGCACTGCGGTCAGCCCCATGATCCATTTGATGGTGCCCAGCAGCATCAGGCGGGTGAGCATCGCCAGTCCCAGGCCGACATAGCGGCCGGTCGCCCGTTGTTCGGGAGGCAGGCGGTCGACCAGCACCGAGATGAAGACGATGTTGTCGATGCCGAGGACGATCTCGAGCAGCGTGAGGGTGGTCAGCGCCGCCCAGGCGCCGGGGTCGGAGAACCAGGAGAAGTCGAACATGGGGTCAGGAGGCGAATCCGAGTGCGCGTTGTTTCATCTGGGTGGCCATCAGGTTCAATGCATTGGCACGGGTCGGTGCCAGGTGCTCCTTGAGGCCGGTCTTGTCGATGAAGTCCATGTCGGCGGTGAGGATGTCGTCGGGGCTTTCGCCATCGAGCACGCGGATGAACAGCGCGATCATTCCCTTCGTGATGAGTGAATCGGAGTCGGCGTGGTAGCGGACCTTGCCGTCGCTGAATGAGGCGTCGAGCCAGACTTGAGACTGGCAGCCTTTGATCAGGTGATCCGGGGTTCTGGACGATTCATCGATCGGGGCGAGTTTCTTGCCGAGTCCGATGACGTATTCGTAGCGCTCGGTCCAATCCTGGAACAGCGAGAGTTCATCGAGGAGTTCAGCGGTTTTCTGCGCGATGCTCATGGCGGGGTGAGTGGAGCGTGGATTGCGTGCGCCCGCAAGTCCGGATCAGGTGGCGGGAACGAGTCGCTGGAGCAGTCGTCCGGCGAGGAAGAGGGGAAGCCAGGCAGACATCAGGATGACATGCGAAATGTGGAGGTGCTGCAACCACAGCCAGATGAGCCAGGGGATGAGCAGCATGGCATCCACAAGCGGGATGCCAGCCAGCAGTGCCGAAACCTGGCCGCTGACCGGCTTGCGCATTCGAGTCAGGGAGAGCGTGGTCCAGATGCTGAAGGGAAGCAGCCCGGCAAGGATTGCAATCGGGCTGTGGTCACTTGAGCCTTTGGCCACCCCGAGAGCAACGATGGCGAGCAGCGGTGGGATCAGAAATCCGAGGCTGCTGCGCATGGCGGTCTTCCTGCAAGGTTCGGAGGACTCGGATCTCGCGCGAAGGCTCAGCATGAGGATGTAGCTGAAGAGCATGAAGGCGAACAGGACGCAGAGATTCAGGAGGGGAGTGTCCGCACCCGGATCATGTTGAATGGCGTGGTAGCCCAGCAATGGCAGTAGGGCCCTGCACAGGGCCATGAAAATGACCGACCATGCATGCTGTTTGTGGGACCAAGTGTAGAGCAGGATGGAAATGGTGATCGCCAGAGTAAATGCGAAGGCCATGGCCGACAGCAGGATGCTGATCGTCAGGGCGGTGGTGATCAGGATGAAAGCGGTGGCCAGATAGGCAAGAGGATGGAACAGCTTCCGAGGGAGCGCGCGTTCAGGTCTCTTCGAGCGGTCCCATTCGAGGTCAGCCCAGTCGTTGAGCAGGTTGCCGGCGAAGTAGAGGCACGTCGCTACGCACATTGCCCAGGCAGGGTGTGCCGGATTGGCGAATCCAGCGATGAGGGTGCCGGTCAGCACGTTGCACAACACGCTGGGCAAATTCGGCAGCCTCAGGCTGGCGGCCAGTGCTCGAGCTTTTCCGTATTCCGACATGGTCAAAAAAATCAGGGCAGACCCTGAGGTCTGCCCTGTGGAAGGTTATGCTGATCAAGCCATGGCTCAGTGGCCGGTCTTGGTGCCGGGCAGGAAGCGGTAGTAGACTTCCAGCATGAAGGTGGCAAGGCAGGTGGCCATGTGGTCGTTGACCGGGCCGTGGCTCATCTTCTGTTTCCACGAGCC
>JACCDY011194753.1_pt1 | contig 10725 bp, 11 predicted proteins | sample 7446391 | NCBI WGS metagenome assembly JACCDY01 (sample SAMN15323451, study PRJNA562643) | freshwater metagenome | isolation source: river surface water | place: USA:Blue River Watershed | collected 2017-08-18
AAAGTAGTAAAAACAGTAAAAAAAAAGAGTACAAGTCGACTTCCTCATTTTTGCTCATTTTCCTCATTTTTTGCTCATTTTCCTCATTTTGCTCATAAAATAAATTTAATATAAACATATTTTTATATAACATAATTAATATATATAATGACTTTTAAATGTAATATTTGTTTTAAAGAGTTTGATAAGAAATTTAATCTTGACAGACATGTTAGTAATAAAAAGAAACCATGTAAACCAGTTTTACTAGTTCCGCCAATATCCACCAATGCTCCGCCAGAAATACACCAAAAAACGCCAGAAAATGCCATAAATTCTGATAAAAGCCATCAAAATGAACAAGATGAAGAAAACGAAATAACTAAATCACTTACCTGTGTACATTGTGATTTATTATTTACAAGAAAGGATACATTAAAAAGACATATGGAATCTAGATGCAAAGTTAAAAAGTTATTGGATCAAGAAAAAGAAAGACAAAATGAACAGTTTGAAGAATTAAAACAATTGATATATCAACAATCTAAAGAAATTGCTGATTTAAAGAAACAAAAACCAACTAGTATTACAATAAACAATACTGATAATTCAGTAAAAAATAATGTTAGTAATAATGTAAATAATAGTGTAAACAATATAAAATTAATGGCCCATGGTTCAGAAGATTTATCTAAAATAGAAACAAAAACCATTCTTAAATATTTGTGTTCTGATAAATTTGAGTCAATTGTACCTAATGTTACCAAAGAAATATTTCGTAACAAAGAAAGACCGGAATTTCTTAATTTAGAAGTAACAGATTTAGCTAGAAACAAAGCAAAATATTATGATGGTGATAATTGGGTAACAGGTAATGCAAATGATTGTGCTATGACTGTATTTGAGAATGTAAATTCACGGATTTTAGAACCATTTGAAGAAGATAATATTGAAAAAACTGTAAATATGATTATTAAAGACAAAGAATTAAAACCAAACTATAAGACAATAAATTACAGTAGAAATTACTGTGGAAAACTATTTTCAGAAGATAAAGAATACATTGACCAAAGAAATAAAATATGTGAAAATATTAAAAATATGATGTACAGTAAAAAATGTGGTCAAATTAAATAAATATAATTTCTTCATCACTAAATTTTATAAACTTATCAATATTATTACCAAAATTAGTATTTTTCTAACCATTTTTATTAACTGCTTTTTTATTATAAAAATAATCAATAATTTATTATTTAATCAATATTTATTGAGTAAATACAAAAAATTGAAAAAACGAGTCTCTGGTATGCTTTAAAAAATCTTAAATTTGCCTCCCCAATTGGGTGAGTGCACCTCTTTTCCTCCGCTTTTTAGCAAAACTCTTCCCATCCCCACCCAACCACAACCTAGTAAGATGTTCACGACTGAGAACCAGATTCGCAAGGAGATTGACCTTGCACTTGCGCGTGGAGACTGCGACGAGCTCTTTTTCCTCTCGTTGTATTTGGCGAGGATTACCGAGTACGAGACTAACACGAACCTCATGAACCCGAGCAAGACCCACACCAAGAGCGGACCCGCCCGTGGAACTATCCGCAAGACCAAGTCAGGCTACGTGACCGAGGCCATGTCCCGGGACCACAACAAGACCAAGAAGCAGGTCAAGAGGCAGAGTGGCTTAGGTCGCAGGAACCCCAAGCACATGAGCTCCAAGCACGTGGACTGGGAGGATGAAGTCTGTGAGGACTATCCATCTGACCTGATGGAGGCTATAAAGTGGGACCTTATAGATGATGACTGGGATGTCATCGAGGACTGGGACTTTGCACATGAGCAGTGGGAGTCTGAGCTCGAGTCTGAGCCTCCACTTGAGCTCGATCCCATGCCCCAATGGGAGCCTCTGCCCGAGTTGACCAACGAGGTAGACAAGCAGGTCAATACACAGGCGTTCCAAGAGCAGGAGGTCAACACTGAGCTGTTCAACGAACACAAGACCCATGCCAAGTCTGGACCTACTCGGGGAACCATTCGCAAGACCAAGACAGGTTATGTGACAGAGGCCATGTCACGAGACTACACCAGGACCAAGCCTACCAAGGTCAGGTTCTACATAAAGTCTGGTCACAGGAACCCCAAGTACATGAGCTCCAAGCACGTGGACTGGGAAGACGATGATTCCTACGACTGGAAGGTCGAGCTCTCCGACTACTATGAAGAGTGTGACCTACAGCACGAGTCAGAGTCTCCACTAGAGCTCGACCCTATGCCTGAGTGGGCCGAGATGCTTGTTGAGTTTGGTTGTTACACCACCATATATGGCGAGAACGGTAAGTTCTTGGGTGTGGAATAGACACATGCAAGTCAGCCACACATGTTTGTTTATATTTTATGGTGGCTAATTATATTTTATGTATATTTTAACTATAAAAAAATAGTTTAATAACCTAAATAAATAATTAGATTTATTGTTAATTAAAAAAATAATTTATCAATATAATTGATCAAGTACTAGAAGTTGCTTCAATGATAACTTTCTTTTCTATATTAACCAGTTCATCAGAACCAGGTTCTCCTTTAGATTTGCGTGATTTAGTTTTTTCTGTCTTGGATGCACTAGATTCAACCATTATATTTGAGTCTGTTGATAAAACATTTTCAGTTTGGGTTTCTTGAAAGTGTTCACGACAAACCGGAATATATTTATCAGAACCACCAATCTCTGTAATTTTTTTAGACTTGATGACACGCTTTGAATAAATAGCAATCCTGCATTTTTTAGTTTTGGCACATTCAGAACAATAAGCATGTAAACGCTTGATATCTGTACAGATAGGGATTAAATCAAGAATTTTTCCAAACTTGATACCCCTAAAATCAGCTTGTAAACCAGCTACAATAATTTTTTTTCTTTCAGTAAGACACTTATTTGTAAAATCAATTAAATCGTCAAAAAAATGTGCTTCATCCACTATAATAACATCATAAGATTTAATATCTAAATCTTGTAAAGTTTTGGTTTTAATCATTAAAACATTTTTTTGAATATTTTCTTTTTTAACAAAATCAGTATGGTTTTCAAAAAAAGGATTATGTGTTGAAAATATTTGTGCAGACCTATTGTCAAATTCTATATTAATGTATAGGATTTTATAATTTAACTCAGCCATCTTGGTAATTTCACCCAGTATATAGGATGTTTTACCAGAAAACATAGTTCCAAGAATAATGTCTAGTCTTCCTTCATTGTCTGATAGGTCAATATGCATATTATAATAATATATATTAATTAATATTTAAACTTATACAAAATACAAATCAATTTTTTTTAAGACAAATTTATGAATGGTAGTATAATATCGTTATAAAGTTCAGGCATTCTATCAATAAAGTCTTTAAATGATAAATTTTTATAACTAGAAATATCAACAGTATAATCTGTTTGGAATTCATTCCTTGCGATTTTAATCTGTTCAATAATTTTAAAAGCAACATCTTCTCTAAAATAACCAGACTTAATTAGTAGAGTAAATGCTGTCCTATGGTTTCCGTCAGAAAAAACTTGCGCATTAATAATAAAACATGCAGTTAATACAAGTTGATATTTGGGTTCAATTTTTCCATACCAACTTATTGGGCTTGATGAAATACTGTTAATACCAGATAAAAATAAAATTAATCCTTTTAATCTATCAATACCCTTTGATGAAATAATTTTACCAGTCTCACTGTCATTATTTTTATAAACAATACTATGAATTAACTGAGGTGTTATTCTAATCCAAATTTCTCTCACTTCACAATTGTATGTGACTATTTCTGAAGTTCTGTTGAGTATATCCATATTAAAGTTCATATCTTTAATTTTCCTCTATGATCATGTTAATTTTTCAATTTTTGTTTATACTACTAATAATATATTTAAAATATGGTTACTTATATAATATTATTAGTATCAAGCATGATTTTGGAGTATATAAATGAAAATAAAATATATAATATACATTTAATTTATCACTACATAATGAATCTATATTTTAGTCTATTTTTTATTGGACTAGGTTGGTTATATTTAAACAAAAATATTACTTACTGTTTTAATAGTTTATCTGATTTTGTTTACACTAATATATATGATTACTTTTTTGGAAATATAGAATTTAAATTGTCAACTCCAAATCTTTTTTATTATTCTATAAAAAAAATTGAACCAAATTCAAGGGTATTAGATTTTGGATGTGGTAATGGTATATGTTATAGTAATCAATTGGTTAAGGACATTATAATAAAAAATAATATAAAAATTCAAGGAATAGACATTGATAAAGTTTATATAAATAAATGTTTACAAAGAATTAAAAGGGAAAATCTTGATTCAAATGTAAATATTCATATACAAGATGTATTTACATTTAAACTCGAAGACAAAGATAAATTTGATTATATAATATTATCAGAATCAGCTCCTCTTCTAAATGAAAAACTTTTAAAGAATATTGTACAACATATGCTTAAATATCTTCTTAAAAAAAATGGTAAAATTATATTTATTAATAATTTAACAGAAAATTATACGCCAACTATGGAAAAATTAAAACCATTATTAAAATATATATCAATGATTGATTTTGGAAGAATATTAACTAAAAAAGAGTTTAAAGAATTATCAAAAGAATTAAAATTAGATGTAGAATTTAATTTAATTGCCAAAATGAAAATTAGAAGTATTTTAAATTATTTTAACCTAGGATGGACATATTATTTTTGGAGGATGATTGGTATTCAAAATTATGAGGTAGAACAATATGAAATTAAATTTTTTTAATATAATTTAATATATATTTGATATATATTAAGAAATAATGAAAGAAAAAGCAACAGGAGTGTTTGAAGTTAATAAATCTGATGGAAATATATATTTAATTGGGGATATACATGGTGATTATCAATGTATGGTACATTGTTTAGTTGATTTATGTAAAGTATGTATAACAACAAAAATATATAATGATACAGAATTCAATACACCAAATAGAGAATATTTAGAATGGGAAAATAAAAATAACTCTATTTTGGTTTTTTGTGGAGATATAATACATAGAAAAAGATTTGAAGATCATGTTCTAGATGATGAATGTTCTGATGTTTTTATGTTAAATACATTAATTAGATTAAAAAGAGAAGCAAAAAAAAATGGTGGTGATATAATTATTATTGCTGGTAATCATGAAATTATGAATATATTAAATCCAAACGATGAAACATATACTAGTAAAAAAAATATACAAACAAATAAAAATTTTTTTACAAATATTAAACTTGTAAATGAATATGTATCAAATAGTTATGTATGGATTAAAATTAATAATGTATTAATAACACATGGAGGTTTATGTTCTGATTATCTGAGATACTTAGATGAAAATAATGTCTTTGATGAAAAAATTTATTCAGAAGAGGAAAATATGATTGGTGGTCAACATTTAACTGGTGAAGGGATTATAGAATTTGTAAATAATAAGTATAAAAGTTTTTTTACAAATTTTGATATAGATTTAATTAAAGATGATAGAGTAGGATACGATTTATTTGTTAGATATGACATAACAAAAAAAAACAGATTAAATATGTTTTGGTGTAGAGAATGGGGTTATTCTGGAGTTGATTGTGATAAATTTAAAGAATTATTAAAAAAAGTAGAATGTAATAAAATGATTATTGCACATTGTCCACAATTTATTTCTCCGGATTATCCTAAAATGATTAATTTTGAATGTATTGATACTGAATCCGATAGTTATAATATTGCTAGAATTGATTTGGGTATGTCTAGATGTTTTGATTATAATAAATCCGATAATTTTTTATATTATCTCTCAAATAACTATAATAGAAAAATCTCAGTACTTAAATTAAAATTTAATGATTCTAATTCAAATTTATATTTTGTAATTGATGATATTATTACTGAAAAAATTTCTTGTCTACAATATTTACTTATAAAATATGGTAAAACTGAAAAAGAATGGGAAGATAATGGAGTTAATAGTAATTGGTTAGGTTTTGATTATATCAAAAAAATTTTAACAAAAAAAATTGATTCAGAGAATTGTATTTGTAATGGTAAAGACAAGTCTAAATTTAGATTTAAAAATAGAAATAATAAAATGAAAAAAAATATTGGATTTGAATTAAATGATTATGTTGAACAAACTCATGATGAATGTATTGACGAAAATAATTTAGAACAAATTATAATTTGTTTATTAAGTCCAGTATTAAATAATAGTGATAAATTAAAATCAGTTGAACTATTTCATAAATTAAAACTAAATATTTAATATTTTTAGTATTCAGTATAATATTTGAATTTAATTTCTATATCCTTATCTCCATCGTTAGATACTATTATGCTCGATGATAATTTTGTTTTTATAAATGTATTTTTTTTATAACATAAATTTTGTGATTTTAATGAATTAGTAAATAACAAATTAAGATTTTTATCAAATGTTAAAACACCACCATCAATTAAATTACTATCCAATTGATATGAACTATTTTTTTTTATTATAATTCTTTTTACTATTGAATTGTTTCTATCCTTTATTTCATCTTTTGATATCAAAGTATAATTATCAGGAGTAATATAATATAAAGAAATCAATAACCCTATACAAATACATATTGTCATAAAAAAATTTACTGTATAATAAATATATAATTTTTTAGAATTTGTCATATTTTATTTATATTAATATATATAATAAATTTATAAAGTAATAATAACAAATGAAAGATAAAAATATACCATCTTTAAATACCGCTATTGAACAGTTCACTGGTATAAATTCTGATATAATTATTATAATTTTAGGAGCTCTCTTATATTATTTTAATTATTTGACTGAAAAAAGATATCTGATAACAAATATAATTATAACTAGTTTTGTACTAGCAGTATTTGATTTATTTTTAAAAAAAATTTTATTATTTAATGTTTCAAATGATTATTATAAATTTATTGTTAACAACATAATAACTATTGTAGTAATTGATTTATTAATTAATATAATTACTAATGGTTTATATAATAATCCAAAATTTACTTTTGTAAATTATTTTAATTTAGCATTTGCTTGTTTCTTTTATGAAACTATTGTTTTTAAACTATTTAATTATAATAATTTGTGCACACAAAGACTTAGAACTATTACCAAAACCATAATGAGATTAGCAACAATTCATATTTTATCAAATTTTTTAAATGGTAATCCCTATGATGAAGGGTGGTTTGACTTTTCATTTGGTCAAATATTTAACTTCTGTTTCTTTACTACAGTATTTAATCAAGATTAAAATATTAAATGTAATAACTTTATAAAATTTTATAACTTTATAAAATATTTTTGTTAGCAAATATATTAGTTTATTTTTTTTCTAATAACTTTTCTACTTTTTTAACATATCTTTTCATAGCATGTTCTTTATTCATACCTTTATTTTGTATCCATGCGTCATATTTAGCTTTTCCCTTTAAATCAAAAAATCCAGGTTGTTCAACATTGCAATCTCCAATTGTGGCTTGTTTAAAATAACCATAAAGAGATAACATAGTTTCATCATCTAATTTAAGATTAGAATTTTTAATATCTTCAGCAGCCTTTTCAAAATTTTTTTTTATATCTTCGTTACCCATATTTATTATTATAATATTATATTAATAAAATTTTAAATTGGTTGTATCTTCTACTCTTATATAAATTAAATAATTAGATTATTTGACTAAATAAATAAATTGGATAAATAATTTAATTTTCCTCTTCTGAGGACTCATCATCTGAAATAATTATAGCTCTGTTTGAAGAACGTTTGGTAACGGGAGCATCATCCTCGTCATCAGATTCAATCTTAGCTTTCTTGGTCTTTGATTTTGATTCTTTAGTATCCTTTTCCTTAGTCTCTTTAACTTCTTTAGACTTTGATGATTTTGTGGCCTTCTTAGGTTGTTCTTCCTCTTCATCAGACTCTACCTTAGTAACCTTCTTTTTGGAATCCTTAGTTTCCTTAGTTTCTTTGGTTTCCTTGGTCTCTTTGGCCTTAGTTGATTTCTTGGGCTTTTCATCTTCAGAATCAGATTCATCCTTAGCAGCCTTCTTGGGGGCAGCCTTCTTCTTGGGTTTCTCCTCTTCTTCATCATCAGATTTAGCTGTTTTTTTAGTAGCAGCCTTCTTCTTGGGTTTCTCATCTTCAGAATCATCAGCATCAGCTTCAGCTTTCTTGTCTGAAGAATCACCGTCTTCATTAGTGTAAACACCCATAGTCTTACATTTGCTTGCTTCGCAAACTTCTTTCATAATTTTAACAACTTCACTTGAATTGTAATTAAATGTCATCTCGGAAATCTTCTTATCTTCAAGCTTTTCATTAATTTCAGCTTTTACAGTCTCAATAGATTTCTTGCTACAACGAGTGTATTTGCCACGGAAACCTTTCTCTTCCTCACCATAATACTTTTTGAGGTTAGCATAAAGAACTTCAGGTGCTTCATGGGTGACTTCAACAACACAGTAACCTGTCTTGATAATGCCTCCGTAGAAAACACAAGCATGAGTGTAAGGAACTTTGACCTTAGGAGTTTTAGTGGTAGTAGTTTCAGTTTTTTTGCCCATTTATATTTTGTCTATCTATACTTCTTATAATGAATAAGCTGCTTTTTATTTTTTTTTTAACTTTTTTAATTTTTGTGCTTGTTTATATATATATATATATATATATGTATATATATCTATATAGGTATAAATTGTATATATATAGGATTCATCTAATTTTTACACTTTGATATCCATTCTTGATATCTGGTTTTAGCATCAAATATAGGTCCAGGGTGTATTGAACGGTCAAATTTAATGTCCCAATTATATATTATTTTATTATCAATATCTTTTAGATGTGGCAACCATTTCTTTATATATATACAATCTGGGTCCCATTTTTTAATCATAGTATTAGATATATTCATAGGTCTACCTGCAATAGGTGCCTCAGACGGAGCAAATTTCTTACCAGGAAAATCAAGTTCAGTAACCCATTGAGCATTAAGTTTATTTTGACTAGTAGAACAGTCTAGTAAATGTCTTGAAAACCAGTCGTTCAATCCTATATATCTACATAGTGGGTTGATTATCAAATATTTAACTGAAAATACCCCAACTATCATTCTACATCTATTATGCATAAATCCAGTATGTAATAATTCTTGAACAGCAGCATCTACTAACAAAAATCCAGTACGAGAATTCATCATGGTTTCCCATTCCTTCCACTGTCTAGTTGTTTTATCAGGTATTGAATCTACCCATTTTATTTTATTAAATCTTGGATCAACATGTAAGTCATAAGAATTAGCACCAGACAAAAATCTTAATAAACAATAATAATAGTCACGCCATATAACTTGATTAATTAATTGAGTTGAACTACCTAATTTATCCATTAGTGCCCAATAAAATTCTCTTTCTGAAATTAAACCAAAATTTAAATAAGCTGATAAATGTGTAGTGTTATATGATAAGATATCACGTTTTGTGTTATATTCTTTAAAATCTTTTAATGAATTTAATATACCTAATGCTAATTTTCTAGAACCTATCTCTAATGGTTCATAATTTTTATTTAAATGTTCCTCCCAAAAATAATCAATATCGTCTTGAGTAAGAGTTTTTGGTACAGATATTTTAGTTATAAATTTTATTTTTTTTGTTTCAGGATGATTAAATTTATTTTTGTTATCTAACATATTTTTTCTAAATGCTCCATATTGTTTATAAGGAGATTCTTCATCTTTTTTAAGTAAATCCATAGAACACATTGTTAAATCATCTTCACATTTATACAAGGGTATATCATTTGATTTGCATAAATCTTCTAACATTTTATCTCTCTCAAGTGAATATTTTGTGTAATCTGAATTAAATCCAATACTAATAGATGAATATTTTGATGATAATTTTGATATCAAGTATTTAATTACATTTTTAGGTTTTCCATAAAAAACATATAAATCTGATGATTTAGAATTTAATCTTGATTTTAAATCCTTTATTGATTCACATAAAAATCTTAAAGCAGGAAAACTTAAGTAATTTTTGTTAATAGAATTTAAATCTACTTGATATGGATCAAAAATAAATATTGACATAACTTCTTTACATTTAGTTGAAAGATAATTTAATCCTCTATTATCTTCAATCCTTATATCTTTTCTATGAATAAATATACCTAAATCTGTAATTTCATCTGGAACTATGTTTTGTTTAGATGCAATTATGGATTTTGAATTTGTTTTTGATGTATTTGATGTATTTGATTTTTTTTTTAAACTACTCATTTTGAATCTATATTCAATATATAGTAATATTATATTATATTTGTATAAATATAATAGGATTTTCAAAATTTAATTCTTCTTTCTTTGAAAAATAATAAAATATAAAATAAAAACAATAACCACAACAATTAATAAATCACCAGAATACCATTTAAAATCAAATTCAGGATCAACATTTCCGAAAGATTCTTTTCTGTCTTTCATATTATTTCTTCTATCACCTATATTATCTCCTCTCTCACCAATTTTATCTTTATCTGTAGGAATAACCATACCTGGTAGATTAATTTCTTCAGGTTTAGGAACTTTAATATTTCCAACAAGAGCATCTAAACTAGAATCAGTTGGTTTGGATT